>Ga0307377_10001017_pt1 | contig 37014 bp, 46 predicted proteins | sample TR3MG_FD_202535 | JGI IMG/M metagenome (GOLD analysis project Ga0307377, IMG submission 202535) | Soil microbial communities from Risofladan, Vaasa, Finland - TR-3 | ecosystem: Environmental > Terrestrial > Soil > Coastal area > Acid sulfate soil | place: Finland: Risofladan, Vaasa | collected... | reverse complement strand
TTTCAATGACGTACAACCCGGTACGACCCTGACGCAAGCCGTCAATACGGGTTTTCATCGCTGTCCGCCGATTCGTTTTCTCCGGTTAACAGCGAAACGTTAAACCGTTGCGCCGCTTCCTCCACGCGGTGCCGTTCCAGCTTGTAACACATAACGGACCTGATTTTTGCCTTTAATGTCTTGCCGTCTTCCTCGTAAACCTCTTCCATCAACCGGAAACGTTGTTTAAAATTGGCGGAATCTTCAACGATACGGAGTTTGACTAAATCAATAGATAACCGCCGATAGGTAAATGAGTCCCAGCCAAGCTGATCCCGGATCGCTTTTTGAAGCCGGCTTGCCTGGAACCAATGAGTTCCGACAATGCCAGGATGCTCGTCCGTTATGAGTTGGTGGATAGCCATGATCTCCTGCGCATCGGTTGATTCCGCGCCCTCGTGGAGTTCCTTCCGCGTGCTGTTCGCGCGGGCCAGGTCCATCAGGCCGCCGATTCTGTCTTCCGCGGCCACGCGCGCGATAGTGAGGATGCCTGCCCAAATTTCCGCTTCGCGGTCGTTCACGCCCTGAACCTCGAGCGTGTCGTAAATTTTAGCCAGCTCCGCCGCGTATGTAAGCCCAAAACAATATAGCCGGTTACGTAGTATTTGAGCTTCCGGGCCTATGTGGCGATGGACCATTTTTTCTATTAGAATGTGTCCGGGTTTACGTTCCACGGGAATGGATAACGTCCGGTCCTCGAGCGCGTCTTCTATACCGGAGACATTCGCAATCGCTTTCATTGAATAGGTGGAAAAGTCCATCCTTCTCCGGTCCTCCCCCTCAATTCTTCCAACCGATCCCGACCGGCGGTACCCGGATCGAAGAATTTCCAATCGTTCATTAACGCCATCTTTTGCCTGTGCCTTTAATTGATCCGCCTCGTCCACCAAGAGCGTGATCCTGTCTACCTCGACAGAACGAAAAACGTATGAATCACTGACCGACGTGGACAACACGGCATTAAAGCAGAGCATCTCCAGTAACTCAAACAGTCTTGTTTTACCCGATCGTTTGCTCCCAACGAGCGCAAGGTAACCAACCTGATCGAAAACCATAAATACATAGGTTTGGAGAACCCATATAGCCAACAGATCGTATACCGGGTCGTCCGGGTACCACATAAACCGTTTGAGGAATGTCCGCAGATCGATAAAAAGCGCATGGGGGCTATCGTTTGTTTCGCCGTCCACAAAAGCGAATACATTGAACGGTGTCTTTTTATCCACGCTCCAGCGGGCACGGTCCTTGGGCAACCTATCCGCGGGCACGTCCGGTCCAGTTTCCACCCGTCTGCCCGACTTGACTAATTGGAAAAGCCATTCCCCCTTTTCCGTGGGCAGCCAAACACCATAATGAAGTATATTATCACGCATGTCCTGTGCCAAGCCCCAGTTAATTGCGCGAGGTTCCGCCAGGGGCGAGGGTATCGCTGGCGCCAACTTAATTTCAGCCTCCGCCGCTTTAATTTCCTTACGGACGGTGCCAAGGCTAAACTTGAACCGCGCCGCGATGACTTTGACGTACTGCTCTTGCTGAGCCACTCCCTTCCGGGCCACCGCGTGAATGAGATTCCGCCAAGCGTTTTGATGTATCTCGAAATTAAGGTGCTCGGGTAGGGAATGTATTTGCTGTTCGATAGGAATTTCGACCGGATCGGGGTTGTATCGCCCAACATGAGCCGCTATTTGCCGCACCTCGGATTCGTCCAATGGCGGACGGCATTTGGCATTATTTTCAGACATAAGCGCCAAAAAGATTGTTTCCTCGGACATTCCGCGCCGGCGCATGCTACCCGCCAGACTAGTCAGAGCGTCGTTACGGCCACCCTCGATGATGGCGTCGGCGATTGGCGGAGACGTAGTCGCCTGGGGCTTTGGCGCCGCGCAAAGAGACAGTAACCATTCAGGCGTCGGCGCGGGGTCCGGATCGTTTAGCCACTTATACCGTTGCCCACTTATATGCACGGACGGCGCGGCCACGACATAACCGCCTTCCCCGCGCGTATCTAGTCCATTGCCTAGTTTCCCCGCCGAATTTCTGATGACGTAGGTGGAAGGATAGACAAAAAAGATATGCCTTCCACCGCCGCCCGTCAATGCCTTAATCGTTTCGGGTGGCCGTCCATATTGTTTAATAAGAGCCGCCAGTGATGCCTCTCCCCGATCCCCGTCAATATCCAATACCAGCAGCCCCGACTCCGGTCCCGTTGCAATGGCGACATTGGCATTCGGCCATTGTTTCCACCATTGCCTTATCTGTTTTTCATTAATCGTTGCGTCCTTGAGCCCATGGCCGGTACGGGGATGTTTCGCGGGGCTGGGACAATCATCCCTGCCACAGGAGCACTTACCGCTTTTGTCTGGACTGTGTAGAGGCATGACCCGCCATCCCCGCGAGACATAGAACAGGGCCGCGTCAAGACGTGTTTGGAATTCCTTTGGCTGCGTAGCGTTGGCGTTCATTGAAAAAACCTCCGTTGTTGCCCCAGAATCACGTATTTCCGTATAAACGTTACCCTGTTGTGCCAAGCATCTAACCAGTATTGTTTTCCCGTGGATGATTCTACTTTCACTCTAGGCCCAAAACCCCATTTTAAAACCGTTCCAGTGCGCGTTTTGCCGCCAAATTCCCACAAGCATTTAACCAGTATTGTTTTCCCGTAGATGATTCTACTTTCAATCTAGATCCAAATCCCCATTTTAAAACCGTTCCAGTGCGCGTTTTGCCGCCAAATTCCCATTTGATTACTGTTCCAGGAGGGAACTCTATACGCAGGGCTCGATTATATTCGCGTTCTTTTTGACGATATGCCCCAACAGGCCCATCCTGGGCGAAAATTCGCGCGTTGGGTTTATTGTCGTTGCATGCGATAAATAAACCTGCAATAATACCGATGACGAGTATCAAACCGATCCAAAAAGTAGCCGTCATTGTTATCACCTCGATTCCGTCTTGCAAAGATCCGGGCATTGAATATCGATAAACATCCCGTAAGCGCGCTTGATCCGCCGCCGGGCCATTTCGCAGTACCTCGAACTGAGTTCGATTCCGATACAATCCCGCAGAAGTCCGGCTGCCGCCAGGCCCGTAGTGCCCGCGCCAAAGAATGGATCGAGGACTACGGCGGGGACCGAAGCGCCGGCGTTGCAAGAGCATGTTGGCCGCCAGCCAATGGTTTTTGCTGGAGGGAATGGATTGTCATGATCCTCCCCTGATTCTCGATGCGCCCTGAGGTTGGCCAATAATCGTCTGCCCGAAGATTGAGGCGATTCGCCGCTCCACTTGCCGTTATAATCTTTTGGAATTATGGTCGATTTTTCCACAATTCTCTTCCATGGCGCGCCGCATCTCGAGCAGCAACCCCGTTCCGAGGTTCCGGCTTTAATACAAATCGTGGGCAACTCCAGCGGAAAAGTCGCAAAATGCGCGCCCTTGTAAGCCCGTAGGGAGATAGTCCAGACAGATCGGCGATTACGCGTACCTGTGGGTTGCGCCTTGTGAGATTGCCCATCTGATGGTCTGCGCCGGCGATCATTGATATGCCCTGGATAATTACGGGCAGGCCTCGGGCCAAATTCTAATAATTCCGGGCGCGTCGTGACCGCGGGTTCTTTGATGGCCTCGGTATCATAGTAATAATGTTCGCTTTTAGCCAAGAAAAAAATGTGTTCGTGGGCTTTTGTTGGCCTATCCATTACACTTTCTGGTTGGGGATTGTTTTTTTGCCAGATTATATCCGATCTGAGATACCAACCATCCGCCTGAAGCGCCAATGCTACTCGAGCAGGAATCATGCAAAGATCCTTGGGCTTGAGTCCCGGTATTTTAAGCCGGTTAGGTTGTTGGTGCCCGGTTTCGTGTTTCCATCGATTCCCCTGCCCGCCTCCGCCTGGAACAAATCCTTGCCCAGCCCCTGTAGCATAAGAATCGCCGATATTGAGCCATAATGTGCCGTCCTTGCGCAGCACCCGCCGAACCTTCTGGAAGATCTCGAGGAGATGTTCGACATATAATTCGGGCGTTGGCTCGAGGCCTAGACATCCTCGCCAAGCCCCGCATTCGCAAAATCCCGGCGATGTTGCGTCCCGTTGGCGGCCGGCATGTTTATCTCTATGCAGACTCAAACCGTCTCCATTTCCATCAGGACACGGAGTCGCGGACCAAGTATGAATATGGTCCGGTTGGCCGCCCCATACGATCGGCTCGAGGCCATAATCTCTCAAGCCCCAATATGGCGGAGAGGTAATCACGCAATGAACACTCTCCTCTGGCATGGACCGCAGGACCATTAAGGCGTCGCCCTGATGGATGGTTATTTTGGACATGTTATCCTCCCGTCCTGCTTCGTGGGTAACGTGTTCGTGGTCCGGGTAGGAAAAAACCATAATTAGTGAGTTATGGATAGGATTATAACGATAATCGTTAACTTCCTAAGCATTTTTGAACCGCCTCCCGCTCCGCGCGGCGTTTCTTAAACGTCCGATATTCCGCGCACTTCCAGGGACCTTATCTTCCGAACAATTGCAAAACGCATGCGCGCCGCCGTAATTTTTGCAATGACTCATCGTGCATCCTGGAGGTTTTAGTTCTCTGCCCTCCGCCGAGGATCGCCCCGTGTTCCGCCGGTCACGTCCCGCGCCAGCCGAATCCATCTACGCCCGCAAAAACGGCAGATCAGCATGGCTACCAGCCTGCCGCGTCCATCCCGGTACATATAGCGGACGCGGGTTAAACGCATACCGCATTTCGGATCGCGGAGGAGGTTAGTTGTCATCATCGCCTACGATCCGCGCTTTTGATGGCCGGTCCGGATTGTTTTGTGTCCCAATTTAGGCGGAGACCGCATCTTGGACAATAGTTAAAGTCCCTGATCAAATCAGGCATTGAACAGTGGCCGCAAGTAAAAAACCACGCGAAAAGGGTCACTCGCCGGGGGGAGTGGGGGATAGCATGGTCCAATTCGGTAGCGCTCATCGTCATCATCCCGCCTTCTTCGTCACGTCCAACATCCTTAGCGCCTGGTACACTCGTCGCCGCGCGTAATACTGATTTAATAGCACGCCGACATTTTCATCTACATAATCATAGACAGTCGCATTGGTCTTCCCCGGCGCCGGCCGCATAATTCGGCCTATTTTTTGTTTTAGCTCGGACTCGTTCCGGCCACCGGCCACGAGGTGGAGCCTATCGAGCCGGGGGATGTCCAGCCCCTCCTTGGCGATGTTCACGGCGAGAAGAACGTCGATTTCGCCAGCACGAGTGGCCCGGAGAGCGCGATCGCGGTGATCTTGAGGCTGGTTGCCATGGATAATCGCACATCGTAGCCCAGGAAAATTGATAGTTAACCGATCGCGGAGAACCATACAATGATGCACCCGTTCCGATAATACAAGAGATGTATGGCCTAACGAGGTTTGTCCAATTGTTTGTACCAGCATCGCATTTCGTTTGTCGTCGGCGATTACCGCATCAATGAGACGGTTATAGTCCAATCGGGGCTTATGTTTGATCTTGCCTTGGCTGTACTGAACTCTTAACTTGGCGTGCTCATCCCATGCCGTATTCCGCCCGCCGTATTTAATCGTAATCAGTTTGGGCACCACCGTTCCGCCCTCGGCGGCAACCGCTGCCGGCGGTATTGTATACCTCACCGGCCCAAGATACAGATTTACCACCGGCCCGAGCCCGTCCGCGCGGTCGGGTGTGGCTGTCAGGCCATAACGATATAACGCCGAGAATCGGCCAATAATCTGGAAACTAACCGCGGGACAATGATGACATTCGTCGAGAATTACCAAGCCAAAACGGGTGCCTAAATCACCGAACTCCTCTGAGTAGTTGTCCCAGTTCCGCGCCAACGATTGCACCAACGCGATGGTGAAGTTGCGGCCGGTACTCGGTTTTTTGCCGCCGCACAGCCAGCCGATCTCCCTGGATTCCAGGCCTAGTTTTTCTTGAGCCTGCGTGACCGTTTGCTCCGCCAGATCTTTGGTATGAGTTATCCACAAAGCACGTAGATGGATACGCTGGACCAGTTCCAACCCGCACACAGTTTTTCCCGAACCGCAGCCGGCCACGAGGACGCCTCCTGAATTGTTGGCCAGGGCGGCCACGGCGGGTATTTGGTATTCGCGCAACGATAAATTCGCACCGGGGTAATCGCACACGGCGCGAGGAGTGCCCGTTACGCGGAAATCACTGGTATCGAACTCGATTGCCAGCCGGTCCAGGAGGTATAGCAATTTATCCCAATACCCGCGCGGCAATACAGTTTCCATCGTCTTCTTATCATACGTCCGAAATTTCAACGTCGCCGGCGTACCCCCCAGGTACATTCCCAACCGTTGCCGGCGGACGAACTCCGGGTTGGGCAGCGTCGTATCGGCGATGATGGTTTTAGCCAACACCAGATGTTGAACGGGGTCGAACTTGAACCGGATGGCGTTATCTAAAATGATATCAAGCACTACCATAAACCTCCTTGCGTGGCTAATTGGCCGTCTACGGATGCTATTTTTATTTTATATCTAGCAAGATCAGCCGGTGGACGAGCGGGAGCAATCTCCATCTTGGCGAATTGCACGTCCAATGACGCTTCTACCGCCGGCAGCGCTGGAATAAACGCCACCGCCCTTGATGCTATGCCGATCATTTTTAGATCGTAGTCCGGCGCGTGGCGTTCGGCGCAGGCCGGGCAGACCCACTGCGATAGCCAGGGGATCCAGCGCCAGATGGTCCCGCGCGGCCAAATGACGTTATTGTCGCAGGAGCACGTCTCCGGGCGGGAGGATTCCCAGCCAGTAAAAATCGGATGGTCAGCCAACGGCCTGATCCTCCTGTGGCCAGGGCGCAGGATAGGCGGCGGCGATATCATGAATATGCACGAAATACGATCGCGCGGTGGCGTTGTTTCTGACTTTGATCCGTAAGCTATTATCGCGGGAAACCGAAATAACGGTACCAACATGCACCCGCCCCCACAGGTACCAACTGATGGCATCGCCGGGACGGAGAACGTGTCGAATAACGTCCTCAAGCTCGTTTTTTGTTTTATTGTATACTGTTAATGCGTCCCATAGCTGTTTCATATTGGGAATCACCTTTTTTCTTTGCATTTTAGAGGCAAGGGCCATTTAGCCGTTGGCCATATATCATCGTACTCGATAAACTTCCCGGCATCGAAAAGATCGGGCGCGTGCCGCTGTTCGTACTCGGCTTGACTCCGCGTAATTTGTGCGTATCTCCGCCTCGTCTCCGACAGCACCTCTGCCGGAAACCCCTCTTTTTCAGCCAGCCGCTCGAAAATCGCGTCAATCTCCAGTGTCCGAAATTCTTCGCCCGCGCCGAGTAATGCCATAAACTCCGCCGTTTGTTCCTCACGGAGCGCCTGAGTCTCAAGATGTTCGCGGGAAAGGACCTCGTGGCCTGGCTTGGCGGATTGAAGCGGAATGAGTCGGGCATTACACGATCCGTCGTTCTCGATTTCTAGGATGGCAATCTGGACCGTCCGCTCCATGTCCGTGATGGCTGCGGAGGTTCGAGTTAAGGCGCCGGGGTTGACGAAAAGCGTTTTGTTTAGTTTCTTGATGCCCCAGCCAGGATGAAAATGACCGCAGACAAGTACATCGGACACAGGATTGGCTTCGGCAACATTCTTTATTAAAGTGTATTTGAAGTGGTCATGCCCTGGCGGCCGTTCCAACAGCATTCCATGCGCAAGATGGATGCTAGTACTATGTTTAAACCATACGGGAGGTAAATAATCGTTAATATCGTGATCTGTTTCAGGGTTGGCGCCTTTGCCGGAAATACCTACGCCATTTTCAGTCCACGGATTAACCTCCACGTCGTGGATAATCCCCGTATCCACTAGCACCTGGTACCATGTTCGCCCAATGCTGGCCGCCAGGCCATCGTGGTCGGGACTGCCGTGGATAGTCAACAGATCGCATGGCGACTCTTTCAAGAGTCTATAAAACCGTAAAAACACTGGAATAGATATCCCTGGCGTGTTGAATAAGTCACCGGCGACCAGGATCGCCCGAGCCCGTTCCCGCTCCGCAACTTGGAACACTTCCCGGATCTTGGCCTCGATGGCCGCGGGATAGTCATCTACGCGGCCACGGGGGTTGACGCCTTGATAGTGCAGATCGTTCATGATAACAAATTTAACAGGCAAGCCGTTTCACCTCGCTTTTTCCATTGGCCTGAGTCACGCGGTACCCGAGATCCGCAGCCTCGGCCAGGGCATCGTTATGCGTGACGAGAATGATTCTTCTATTCATTTTCGCCGCGTATTGTTTCAAAAAATAGGCCAGATTAACGCTATACCTGGCGGAAACACATTTTCCCGGCTCGTCCATCCAGATATCGCCCGTCTCCGTCAGCCCCGCGATAGATAGATACAGCGCCATATAGACTACATCCAAAACACCACCGTCGTCTGTATCCTCGGGAGCCACCTCGAATTTCTTGCCGTCCGCGTGTTTGACTATCCGCCAGTCGGCGGTCGGCGACCCTCCGCGCGTGTCCAAATTTACGCGGAATGATAGCTCCTCGTCGTCGATAATCGCGCGCAGTGCCGAGGTGACCAGGCTTTCGATTTGCCGGACGGTCTGCTCGCGGGCGAATTCCGCTGTTTTGGTTAATAAAATTTGGGTCTTGGCCCATAGTTCGAGATTGTGTGTTATGGTGTTAAGCATATCCTGGTCCTTTGCCGCGGTTTCCTGCAATCCTTCCAGCCGCCCCAGCGCGCGGTCGTACCGGCTTGACATATCCGTGATAGTGATGCCGAGTTGAGTTGGCGTCACGAGGATCGCCTCCATTTCTTTTTCCGCAAGTCGTAATTCCATCGAATAGTTCGCAGGGCTGCGGCGATGTTGGATTCGAGGTCCATTTCCATCTGGCCCGTCTACCTGGAACAAAATACCCATTCCGACCGGGGAACAACCCATGCGACGTGGATATCAGTATGACCGGCTTTTTTCAATGCCGCGCGGATGCGTTTTTCGTGCTGGTTCACGCCTTAGCCTCCTCGCCCGGATCCTCGTTGGCTGCGTCAAGGTAATATTGAATGATAGCCGATGAACAGTCCTCGTTCGAAAAATCAGGTGTATCTATGTTGTCTCCATACTCAAGACATTTTTTCTTATCGTATTCTAGCGGACAATATGTGCAGCAGCCCCCCATATATTCCGCCGCCAATTCCAACGCGCGTTTATAGTCCTTTTTTTCGGCCATCATCCGTTAGCCCCCGGCTGATTCATCCCCGCCAGCAGCTCTTCCGCCTCTTTCAATTTGGCCGCGCCCACCGAATCCAGCCGGGCAAGTTCGCTTTCCGCGTCTTTGGGCTTGACCCCCAGCGCGGCCAACTCGACGGAATCGATAGTATTAATCTGTTGCGCCGCTGTCTCGCGGCGCGTCTCCGCCTGGGTGAGCTCGATTTGTTTCGCGGCCTCCCGGGCTTTAAGCAATGCCAGTTTAGTCTGGTCCACCATGTTATGCCGCCTCCTCTTTTTTATTGGGACTGAATTTACATCCGCATTTTGGACAAATAACCGTTTGGTCCTTCAGGGCGTCCTCGTATATTCCGTGGACGTCGGCGAGTTCATTTTCGAGCACGATCAGCCGCGAGGATTGCTCATCCATCACCATCCAGGCCGTTGCCCGCCGGGTCAGAACCGCCGCCAGTTGCTCCCGTTTGGCCATGACGGCTTCGATTTCAGCCAGCAGGATCCGGGTTTTTTGCAAGGCGGGTGCGTTGGCCAGGATCCGCGCGGTGTTATCAATCTGAATCCGTGCTGCTTCTCGGCGCAATAGGGCTTGTCTTAGTTTGTCCGCCCGCTGGCCGAAGTCCCCGGCCTCGGCCAGGAGCGCGGACACGCGCGGTATATGAGCAAGCCTCGTAAAGATTTCTTCCGCCGCCATTTTGTCGTTGTCCGCTCTTTGCCGTCTGGCCATGATGTCGGCCAGCTTATTCCGCCGCACGCATGCCTGTTCGACAATGAGCAAGGCGCCATTCACCAGGGGCAACCCGGCCCGCCTGGAAATAATGATATCGGCGTCATTCAACGCATCCGCCGCTTGCCGCCGTCTAATGATTAAACCGGCTAACTTTATCCGTGTCTCCTCGGCCCGTTCGGCCATGGCCAATGCCTCGGCCACGTGAGGCAACTCTTTCAGCCGGTTAATCGTTGCCTGGGACGCCAGGAGCATGGCCTCGGCCACTTCGCGCCGTGTCAGCGCGGCGGCCAGTCTTGTCCGTTTTTCGTAGATGGATGTAATGTCTTTTTGTAATACTGTCAATTCCTGTAGCATGCCGCCAAACGGTTCGACCCAAGCCAATTCCTTCTGTTGTTTGGCGTTTTCGGCTAGGACCTCCGCCAGCCGTTTACCATCCTGCCCGGCCCGGTAAAGGTCGGTTTTGCAGTCATCCGTAGCCGCAGTCACCGCATCAACGCCGGCCAGGATATGCAGCAACCGGGCTCGCGAAGGACCGGATAACGAATCAAACATTTTATCCCGCTGCTCGATGAGTCCAGGCCGGACGGCGACGTCCCCCACGCGAAGGGTTAGTACATCCATCGCCTCTTGAACTTGCGCCGGGACCTTCCGGCCAAAGCCGGTAAATTTTTGTGTCTGGCCGCCCGCGGGGGTGAGTAGGTACTCATTAATGCCACCAGCGGAGTACCTCCAGGTCAGTAATGAGTTATCGTCCATCTCTACGTCGTAGACCATCACGGTCGCGCCAAACCGTAACAGGTCGTCGCCTAGTGGATCATTGTACGCCACGCGCTTCCATGGGCGCCTGACCAATGCGGACTTACCGCTATGGCTATCGCCCAGGAATACGGTGAGCTGTCCTTTCGGCGCCAGTTCAACCCAGCCGGAATCTTCCCAGGATTGGAAATTACGGACACGGAATTTCATATTTCTTTCTCCTCTCCCGTTTTCTCCGTCTCCTCGCTATCTTTACCCACCGCGACCAGGCAATAGGTAAATAGTCCAATGCAGCCGCAAATGGTTGCCCCGGTAAGCGCTCCGATAATTCCGGCAACCAGAGAACCGATATAACCCCAGAAGACGGCCACGGGCATTGCACAGAGAAGCAATCCAAGTAAGCGGCTATTAACGGCCATTTCTTCATCTCCCCGCCAAAAAGGCTTCCACGTTTTCCAGCGATCCTATTTGCCGGCATCGAGGTAAACTCCGTAGAACCTCGCCGCCATATCGTTTAGTCCATACGCGCTTATCCAGGATAGCCACCATGCCCCGGTCCTGCCGGGTACGGATTAGCCGTCCGAAACCCTGTTTCAAACGAAGTATCATCTCGGGCAAGGCCAGTTCCATAAAATCATTGCCCGCGCGCGCTTTGACCGCATCCGCTTTCGCTTTTGTTACCGGATCCGTCGGCACCGCGAACGGCAATGAGCAGATGATTACGGCGCTTAGCGCCGTGCCCGGAACGTCCACGCCCTCCCAGAAGCTGTCCGTGCCAAACAGGACAGAATGTTCGTCCTTGAAACGCCGAATCAACTCCTGTTTAGGCGCGTCCCCCTGCTTCAGCACCTGCCATCGGAGACGCGGAGACAACAGATCGTAGCATTCGTTCATGCCGCGGTAACTGGTGAACAGTACGAATGCCCGGCCATCTGTCTTTTCCAAGATTTCGTTGATCCGTGGCACAATCTGTTGATAATATAGAGGATTATCTTTTGGTTCCGGCAGATCGTTCGGAATGTAGAGCAAACACTGCCGATAGTAATCAAATGGACTGTCTACGGCCAGTTCCAACGAGCCTGAAGGGCAGCCGGTCTGCTGTTTGAAGTACCTAAAATTCCCGCCGCTAATCAACGTCGCGCTCGTAGCAATCACGGTTGGATACGCATACACATCCCATAATGCCGCGCGAAGGCGGCCGCCAACCTCGATAGGGTTTTGATGCAATGTTATCCGTTCAGTATCGCGATATTTGTTTACCTCGATCCAGGTAACGTTGTCAGATGTGCCCTCCGCGGCAGGATGGCTGATTGTCTCGCACAGATCCCCGCGCAGATTATCCAATTTTTCGATCAACGCTTCAGCTCGTTCGTTTTCGGCGCTATGAAGGAACCGTTTAATCGTAGTAACTATCGAGGCTAACTCGTCCGCCGCGTCGATCACCGCCTCGGGAAAAAACGTAACTGTTTTAGCCTGGTCGTTATCGGCCAATACCCGAACGGCGGCAAAAAAGCGATCGTTCATCCTCCGCGCCCGTTGTAGATCTTCCTGCGGGATGGGTGTCAGCTTCACCGTCTGCGCTAAAAGTAATGGCAACCGCAGACTGGAAATCTGTGTTGAAAATGCTTCCCGCGCCTCATTTTCCAGGTGGTGCGCTTCATCGAGGACGATTACCTGGGCATCGGGCAGAATGCCCGCGTTGCCGCAGGATTGTAGTTGTAACGCCAAATGGATACAGAGTAATGTGTGGTTGCAAATGAGGATATCCGCTTCTTCCCATCTGGCGCGGGCCTTGGCATAGAAGCACTTCGATCCTTGTGAGCACTTACCCGCGCCGGGGCAGGAGTCGTCAACACAGATTTTTTGCCAGTCTTGGCCTGAATCGCCGGGGAAGTCGGAACGGTCGCCTGTTTCGGTAGAGCGCACCCACTCCCACAGCAAATTGCCCGATGCATCGGCAAAAAGCGAACCCTGGTTTTCCCTCACCCTCAGCGGGCAAACGTAATTCGATTTTCCCTTAGCTAACGCATATTTCAGATCGGGAAACAATTCCGTCACTAGTGACAAATCTTTGCCATGGAGTTGTTCTTGCAGTGCTATCGTCCCGGTCGACGCAATAGCACGGCAATGTTCGGCCAAGCAGTGATGCGCAACCGGTAATAGATACGCCATGGATTTGCCGATACCCGTCCCCGCCTCGGCGACGACGTGCCCGCCTTCGGCGAGTCCCCGTGCGATCATCTTCGCCATCTGGATTTGTTCTTTGCGTGGTTCGTACCCAGGTAAAGCGGACGCCAGTTTGACGCGGAAAAGTTCATCCACGTAAGCCGTTTTATCTATCGGTTTCGGTATAGCCGCGACAATGGCGGTCAGCGCGTCGTAATCGATTTGATATGCGGCGTCAGACATTATCGTTTTCCCTCCATTCTTGATAACGTTTCATCCGGTAAACCACCAAGTCACGCTTGATGCGGGATAGAGTACTGCTCTTTTGTTGAATTAGTTCATATTCACGGGCAATATTAACATTCGCAAGTGGATCGGGTCCAAGCCGCATCTCATTTGAGACCAACAATCCCAATAACGCAAGACGATGATTCGTCATTTCGATTCGCCTCTGGTTTTTTATCCAGGAGACCGGATGCCCGGCCTCCTGGCGAACACATTGATGTACTTTAGTACACGCTTTCCGCTTCCGCGCCCGGCGCAATCTCGTAGTCCTCTTCCGTGACTCCGGCCTTGGCGGCGGCGGCTACGACGGCATCACGCATTTTGGCGTACTCGATCCGGTCTTCCATCGGAACCTCGTCACCAAGTTTGAACTCGGCAACCGCGTACAAAAACCCCGATCCGCCCTTTTCAGGATGCAAGGTGACGATAACCTCGCGGGACACGTCCGTGATTTTCCGTTGGACACGGCCTGAAAAGTACTCATCGTACGCTTTCGCGCTTGTCGGCGGAAAACTGACGACAGACGGCAGCGCTTCTCCGGGCTTTACCACGAACATGCGCCGGATAGTTTTGCAGGCTTTCCCCCTGGTCTCCTCGCCTGCTTCCGTCCGTCCGCTGCCCCACTGATTCAGCGAACACGAGATGCATTGATGATTTACGCATTCTTTGTCCTGGCCGATTACGCCGTCCTGGGAAGAGCACGCAGGGATTTTAACGTCCTTCTGCCAATACCCCTGGGTTTTTTGTTTGAAAACCACTACGCCACGCAGTTCCTTGAATGTTTCGCCCGCGTTGTCTACGAATTGGCAGGTTTCTTTGCTGATCTTAATCCGAAGAGGTCGCAGGTCGAACCCCTGGCGGCTAACCGCTAGCTCTTGCGTCTCAAACTGCGCTAATTGCTGTTCCGGCGTCAGCGCCAACGCCGATGTTCCCTCTGTTTGTGGTTGATCTTTCATGTGATTTTCTCCTTTCCGGCCGGCGGTGTTTCGTCCTCCAGCCGAATACGATCTTTTAATTCCTGGAGTCCATCGATACACAGAGTGAGATTTAGTCGCATTTCCAAAAGGCTTTGTGAAAGGGAGAACTTTAGTTCGGCCAGGGCCGATGCAATCTGTTCCATGTCCATTTCCGTCACACTCCCCTCATCCGCACGCGGCGAACGCATTCAGCCGCGCGTTGGACCGTTTTGATGCGCCGTGAAGTGCGTTTAGCCGTCGTTCCAAATCCCGTAGCTCCATGTCCGCCGTGTCCATGTTGTTTCGCGCAAGGGTAAGCACTTTTTTTGCCGTCTGGTACGCTTGACTGTTTGCCTTGCGACGCGATGTCTCCGCTATCCGCGCATCGGCGTTGCTAAAAAATTTCTGTGACGGTCTCATCGGATCCGGTTCCACCGCGACCAATCCCGCGATATCGAGTTCGATGGCCTTTAAGTTCTCTTCCGCGTCCACGACTTGGCCACGATAGTTCCTGGCCGTGGCGTCCTGGTTTTTGATCTGACCAAGCAATTGATCGATCCGGTCGTCAAAATCACAGTCGAGCCCAAGGGAGTCCTCGACCATCTTGATCGCCGCCAACTTTTTCGCGGCCACGTCCATCGGTGTTGGCTGGCACGATGGGAATGGAACCACTTTTTCCGTTACCACGTTCACTCTATCCCTCCTTCCGCTTAGACTTCTTTATATAATGCCAGAGTTGGCACTATTTCCGAATTTGGAGGCGGGGAGTTTCCTCCTTCCCCGCCTGAACGTTAACTGGCCGGTTCTCCGCCATCCTTGCTGGGATCGATCGGTTCTCCGCCATCCTGGCCAGGATCGACCGGTTCTCCTTCGCCATCCTGGACCAACTCCGGGCTATCCGTCATTCGTTTGTTCACCTCCCCCGCTTACGCCGCGTGGCTATAATCAATCTGGACGCCATCCGACCACTTAAATTCAATCCCTTGAGCGACTAGATCGAGATCCCGATCGTTTAGCAATCGGTCGGACAACGGCGCCAGGTCGGCGTACAAATCGTTCAATTGCCGCTTCGTCAGTTCGCGGCCAAGGGTTTCCGCCACTTCGGCGGTGTACTTATCATCTAGTCCATTTTTAGCGATGTCGGAGATGACGGCTTTAAGCTGTTCGTGCAGGTATTGATTTTTCATTACGCAGAACCTCCTCCATTCCGTTTACCGGGCAAGCCCCTTTCAGGTCCGCCCTGGCCAAAACATGATCGTACAATAAGTCAAGGTCAGGCAAACGTTTAGTGTCATCGCCGGAAGCAAAAACCTCGATAATTCGCTGACACAATTTGGATAGTTCATCGCACAGGGCCGCGCGAACCTGATGGATGGTGGGGGATTGCTCCTCGGGGACGTAATGTACCACGAACGATCCTGTTAGAGCCTCCACGGCGCGATCTAGTGCGTTGAAGGATCCGATAAGCAGATTAACCTGCCTATCAGAATCGACGTAAACCTTATCCCCTATCCATGTTTTCATTGGCGCCTCATCCCGCGTCAGCGTATCCATCAGCCGCGCGCCCTCCTCGGGCGTAAGCTGATTTTCGTAGAGCAGATTAGCGATCATTCTGGAGCTGTACTTGCTGTCATGCACGCGCGACACCCCCCGATTCCGCGATGTCCGGCGGCAACATTGGCCGTAGATTCGTTGCTTTGGCACTGATATATCCTCGTCCCCGGACTTTCTGCGACCACCTGACCAGGCATTGGTCGGGATCGATCCCATACGTGTCCCGGCAGGTGATCAAGAAATGTTCGACTCCGGCCTTCACATCCAATAGTTGATCTATCGCATATTTCAAAAGCTCTTGTATATCGCGGGGCAGGCTGCCCGGCGCGCGGCGATTAATCAGCCGGACGCCCTTCAACGCGGCCAGTGCTTCCCCTAGTTCCTCCATTAGGCTGAACTGCACCACCGCCGGCGTCAAATCCACATTTCCCAGGTACTCCTGCGGCGCTATCCCTACCTGGACGATATTCGCGTACATCTGCCGCAGGCGCAGACTCCCAAGCGCGTTGGTAATCCGCCGCAGGACCTCCGGGCTAATTACGATATCGCCCGAAAAATACTTACTGACCGTACTCGGATCCACTCCGATTTTGGCTGCAAGTTGGACTTGGGACATTTTCCTGACCGCCATTTCCTCGCGGATCGCTTGTAGGATCTCCACGTGCTGCGAAACCGTTAGAGTCATTAAGCACATCTCCTTTCCTGAAAATCACTAATTCCTATTGGACCTTGACTACCTATTGCGTATGATTAGCCTTGCGGCTTGTACCCTTGGCCCCGCGTCACGAGTTCCGTCTCGCTGTTCGCGAGGCCCGAACGGAAAAAGGAGGAGTGCATCGAGAGGTATTTTTCATGCGGCGTTTCCGCCGCCAGGGATGGGCATTCCAAGCTTTTCCCGGATCGCTTCTTTGGCGATCCGTATTTGCCGGCCAAGTCTCCAATGGGGAATGTCGCCATTCTGTACATGTGCGTATATGGTATTAGGATCCACTTTGAGCAACTTGGCCGCTTCCTCGACGTTCAGCACGTCGTCGAAGTCGTCGAATATCATGGCGCGCCTAGGCCGGGGCATCAGACGTTCTCCTCGACTTTGACGTATCCGGCGCGGGCCATCATCTCCTCGACAGGAATATCCAGGATGTTGGCGATGGCGATTAGGTGCCGGGGTCTTGGGCAATGAAGTTTCCCGTAATCTAGATGCCGGATAATGGAACAGCCGTCCATAGCGCGGACCACGGCTAGGGAGGACAAGCCCTTGGCGTAACGTCTAGCCCGTAGCCAGCCGCCGAACTCAAGCGGATCGGCCAACTTCTGGGTGCGGTACCCGTCGCAGGTCTCCGGTGTCGTTAGATGCCCCCGGCTGGCCGGTTTTTGTGGAATCCAAGTGGAGAGGTCGATCCCGGTTTCTTCCCGTGTGTGTTGTATTGCGAAAGATCGGGCTTGTACAGGGTTCCTGCCCAAAGTCTGCGCGATTTGGATCTTGGCTTGAAGGACTTTGTTGATCTTAATCCAGTCGGGGGTGGACAGGGTGGACGGGGAAGGTGTTGCATTTTTGCAATCCCCTTGTCCCCGGTTCAAAGACGTTGAATCGGCGAACGCCGCCGCCAAAACGTCCTTCGCCTTAAGCTGATAGTTGATCAGCCGTTCGCGGATGACTGGATCGTCAATTGTGTTGGCGTTGATCTTGGCCAGCCAGAGGGGGAGGTAATCGAGCTCGATGGCTAGGATTTCTTGGGGACCACCGGGAGAAAGGGTATGCATTTTTGCATACCCTTTGGCCAAGACAGGGTCGTTACGGATTTTACGGACCTGGTTCTGAATTTGGTTTTCTGTTAGGCCAAGGGCGCTGCAAATAAGCCTGACGCCTACCAAGATCGTGCCCGTGGACGTTTTGGCTACCGCCAGGGTGGCACCGTAAACCTCAACATATTTCATAGTTAACTCGTTCATTTTGTGTTCCTCCTGTTTGCCCAGTTAATTCCGTGCCTGAAAAAACAGGCTCGTGTTTAGCTGGTCTTTTGCAAAGGCATGCTATCCATATAAAAGGCGGCCACGGTACATCCAAGCGCTTTAGCCATCCGTTGCAACACGGTTACGCTAGGATTTTGTTTGGTGCCATCTTCGATATGCCTCCAATATATGGCGGAAATAGGTGCCTTTCTAGCGGCGTCTTCAATAGTTAGCCCGCTCGCTAAGCGTAGAAGCTTAATGCGATCCCTGGTTTCTGGCGTCAACAACGGGGCCACCTCCTGATAGTGGGATTGTACCACAAGGACATGTCCCAGGCAAATCCGATTAAAGAACATGTCCTGTTAGGACACGCCAAAAACAAAGAAGAGATCCGTCGTTCTTTACCATGAGTTCTTTTTCTCGATTTTTCGTTGTCCTACAGGGACAGAGGGTTTCAGTATGTCCTGGTAGTATACAATACTAAGAAGGGTGATGGTTTGATGTTTGGGGAGCACCTTCGACAAGTACGGACGGAAAAAGGATGGAGTTTATATGACGTAGAGAGAAAAACGGGCATCGGGTTCTCATTGCTCTCAAAATACGAACGCGAAGAAAGAACGCCGTCCCGTAAAAGACTAGAGATCCTTGCCGACTTTTATGGCGTCTCTATCGACTGGCTTCTTGGCCGCACGGACCAACGTAAAAATATCTACATCACTACCGATCAGGTCGCCGAGGAGTCCGCCAAATATGGTTTACCCGATGACGATTCGCGCGTGCTGGAAATAGCGAAACAGTTAAGGGAGAGAAACCTCCCGGATGACGTGTTGGATAATCTACTGGCCCTGGCCAAGTACCTGGCGGGACAGGAGAGGGACCACCCGGCCAAGCCGGGGGTGGCCGTCAAACATAACGGAAATCACCGAAAATAAGGAGAACTTGTCAGATTCAACCAATTGCCCGTAACTGCCGATGGTTATAATGCGCCCGTGAGGCGGTGACGAATATTGAAAAACGGGCAGACTTTGAAATCGTCAGGCCAACAACCACTGCTATTATGGATACTGCCCGACGGGTTCAAGATTGTTCTTCTGCGGGGCAAAAAGAAACCACGCAGGTTGACAGCGTAATCTGCCCGGCGCTAAAACTCTCGGGCGCGGGCGCCGGAAGACGAAAAGGAGGAAAGCGGCTGTTGAAGAAAATTATTATTTTAGTACTTATAACAACTATAGCACTAGCAGGTGGAATCGGTATTTTTTTATACCAACAACACAGAACACAAAAATTTCAACAAGAAATAGCTCGTAAAGAATATCAATATCGTATACAACAAGGACAATTATATAAACAATATCTGCTATTAGATAATATAAAGGTAGACAAATACACTGATCCAAGTTTATCTGTATTTATTAGCGGAACCATCAGAAACATTGGTGGTGAGACCGTAGAGTGTATCTATTTAACGGGTAAACTTATTGACGATGAAGGTGTCCCCTTTCTAGAAGATAGAGGCATTGCTTTTTTGGAACAAGAACGGAAAAAGGACTCCTCCTTCCTAAAGCCCGGATATATGAATAAATTTATCTTTTACTTTGACGATCCTCCATTGCCGTCAAATTGGACTAGACAGAATTACTCTGTGAACATAGATACTATTCTACTAGTTAAATAGAGACTGTTCTAATTGTTTAAAAGAGGTGCTCTCACCCATGCCCGGTTTTATCCGCCGCCAAAGCCCAAACTCATACGCCGTGTACGTCCCGACCGGCCAAAAGTACCCCACCGGCCAGTCTATCCGGCATTACGAAACGGTCAAGCGGGCGCCGGGAGAAACGGACAGGGACCTTGATGCGCGGGCAAACGCGAGGAAGGCGGAGTTGGAGTTACAGTACTATTACGGCGAACGATTAGAAGATCCCAAGAAATACACGGTGGGGGACATGTTTGCATGGTGGTTTGCTGGTCCGTTAGCCGCCAAGATAGCAGCTGGGCTTATTGAGGCATCAACGGTCGAACAGTATAAGGGCGTGGCCCGGCTGCACATCCTGCCGGACCATAAAGACATCCATCTGGCGAAGCTTTGCGAGGGGGATATTGAATCCCTGTACAATCGTCTTCGGACCAAGGGTGTATCCGAAATTCGCCTTCAGGCCATCCACAAAACCTATCGGGCCGCGTTGAACAGCGCCAAGCGGAAAAGAAAAATCAGGGTTAACCCAGTTGATTTTATCGATGAAACCTCCCTGCCCGCGCCCCGCGTTCCACCTCATCCAACGTTGACCATGGCCGAGGCCCGACAATTTATAGACGCGGCATCGGACGATCCCCAGGATCTCGCTTTGGTGTTTTCGCTCGTGGCGGGGACGCGGGTAGGTGAGACATTGGGGCTTAGGGTAGGGGATATCGAATTCACCTCGGATGTAATCCATATCCGCCAGGCGCTAAAGAGATCGGGCGCGAATCCGGTTTTCGGCGTGCCTAAGACAAGATATGGCATACGGGATATACCTATAACGGATACCCTTGAGGAGATTCTGCGCCGCGCGATCGGCGCGCGTGAACGGATAAAAACGAAAGCAGGGGACGCCTACCAGGACTTCGGCTTACTGTTTACCACGGCCAGAGGGACCCCGCTGGACCGCCGCAATCTAGGCCGTCCGGATCGCGCCTTTGGGAAAATGTTAGACCGGGCAGGGCTATCCAAGAAAATGCGGGTACACGATCTCAGGCACTCGTTCGTCACACTGGCAAAAGAGACCGGAGCGGACTCGAAGCATTTAGGCGATGCTGTTGGACATGCCGACGCGCACCTGGTTGACGCGCTTTATGCTCATCGTTCGATGCCCGCGCAGAGGGAACTTTACAGCCGTTTGCATGAGTGCCTAAAAAACGTACCAAACGATAAGCCTTCCAGCAGGGAAAACGAAACCATGGTTAGAAATCGGTTAGACGAGGATAAAAAAGGACTTGAGTGAATCACCCAAGTCCTTGATATTGCTGGTCGGGCCGACAGGATTTGAACCTGCGACACCCAGACCCCCAGTTCTTTTGTCGAGAGGCCGTTTTTATAGAGCCGATGCGGGACGATGCCGACTCCATTACGTTTTTATTTCCTGTTTCGGTCTAACTAGCACCAACGGTTCCCGGTTGGCCTAGTTAGCATTTGGTTAGAAAACTACATCCACCGTTTCACGGTCTTTGCCGCGTTATCCCGCATCCGTTGGCCATCATCGGAACCGCCGCCCTGATGAGGCGCGCGCGTTTTCGCGTAGTATTCGGCAGGGGCGTCCGGCTCGCGGACATCCCTCATGGCGATCTCACCCCGGAGCTCCTCCAACAGTTCGGCCTTCAATGCCGCACGGAACACATCGCGGTCGTCTGTCGGTTTCTGCGCCATCTCGCGCCGGGCTAATCGTCGGATGGTAGCGCTCCTCCCCCCCGGTTGAACCTTTAACCAAACTGCCGTCTCATCGTCCAAGGTTACACTAAGCCGCCGCATCGGCGTCACTCAGGCCCACCATGACCTGCATCCCAAGAGCATTGAGCCACTGCGCTTCCCATACGTCATACACAACGTTGGATTGCCGGGAGAATACAGCAGTTAGATAGTCCGCCAAGGCCACACAGCCCCCGCCCGACAGTAACACATGATGAGTGACAGTGTGCAGTTGGGCCTGCATATCCGCCGCGATCTGTCCGGCCAGCAAGGCATAGCGTTCATCCTTTTTGGCCGCGAAATCTATTTTGGTAGTTCCGTGCATATACGCGGGATCGGCCTGCCGCAAAATATCCTCCAGTTCGGGCAGGGATAACTCCAGACCCTCATATTTGTTCCGTGCCCATGCCAGGATTTCGCTATTCGCCCGGTGCAACCCCAAATCGCGCGTAAAGCACTCGTTATCTATGTATTCCTGATCTCTCATGGTGACGACATTGACCGTGGTGTCGCCTACGTCGATGACGCGGCAAGTGCCCTGGCCGAGGACCGCGTTTCTAACCTCGGGCGTTCCTTTGCCTATTCCGTCAACCCAGTCCATTCGCCAGATTGCCCCGAAATAGGCGGCGGCGCCCTCCGGCAACACGATAACCGGGCCGACGCTGAAATTATGCACCATACCCGACAAGAACCCTCGATGGTGCTGGACGGTGTACCTGCCCGTCAAACTAACCGCCAAGGCATCCTTTTGGCTCCGCCAGTCCCGCGCGGGCAAGTTTGCCACGAGCCTGATTTCCGCGCCGTTAAAAGCATAAAGGCTGGCGGCGGCGATAGATAAAACCAGGTTATTCTTGTTGATTTTTTGGCGGTCCCGCTTCTGGGTGGCCTCTCCCCGCGCCTGCTGGATAGCCAACTCTCCAACAAAGTATTCTCCTTCCGGAAATCCCTCCGGGCCGCCTTTGATTGTTACATGCATCGCCCTTAATGGATCGTTCTCTTTGACGGGCATTTGGAACTCCCTGCCCGGCGCGATGACGGCGGGGAAAGCCAGCCTATCCCTGCAGTGCAGAGTTTTGATGAGGGATCGTCCTCCGTCCACGATAACAGTTTTCGGCAAAAATATCCTCTCCTCTCGGTATATACTGATACATATCAGTATATACATCTTATACCTCCCGGAAAACATTGTCAACTGCATCCTGGTGCATCCTGGAACCCTCTTGACGCCACGACGTCACTATGGTATGCTGAAATTAGAAAATTCTTTCTATCCTGGACAGCAAAAAGCCCCGGCTCATTGAGCCGGGGCTTGCTTGGTCTCCTCTTCGATGATACGATCCGCCATCTCCACGAACAGCGCGGAGATGGTTGTTTCGCGTTCAACAACAATCCGTTTGATCGGTTTCTCCTGGTCGTGCCGGAGTGTTAGCGTGGGCCGCCAGGTGCTATAGTTTAACTTGCGCATCCTTCCGTTTCCCTCCTTTCACTCAAGCCCATCCGTCCGGGGCAACGACGGTGATCCCGTCGTCAACCTCATAGACGGTCCCGATCTTGGGCAATCCCTCATCGTTATAATCGGCGTAGATATTGATATTCACGCCAGCGAGCAGTATTGTCAATCTCCCCTTTCTCCTCCCTCTCCCAAGCCCCCGGTTCCGTGCCATGTCCGGGAGTTTGTTCTCGGTCTCCGCTTTTCGCGGACCGGCCCCTCGCGGGGCCACGCACGGTTTTCACGCCGACCGGGATTCCCCGCCGAGGGGAAAGGGCAATTGATAGTCCGCAATCCTTGGATCAGGGGCCGCCCGAAGGCGGCTACTCTGCGATTATTAATCATGCGCGATGCTATATCCAGCCGGTGGACGGTATAGCCGTTTGAAGCTATACCCGATTTTTTCGATCTCCTGCCTGGAGAGGATTTTCCCCTCCGGGGGGCGGCTATCCAACTTAAAAATAACCGCCGTTTGGTTTGGTAATTGCTGGAATTGAATACGGTTGACTGCTACTGTAATGCCTAGCAGTTCCGTAAGTATCTCCGCCGTGGACTGATGGCCAATGGCCGAGATAAAACCTTTCTCGCCTGAGAGGATTTTTTTCGCCTCCTCCAGGGAGAGATCCGACATCTCATAGATGCCATCCGTGGTCGCTATCGCGCAGTTGAGTATTGCGGGGGGTGGAAAATCGAGATCATAATCGAGATCATACATTGTCAATCTCCTCCTTTGCCGGTTCTGCCGGCTTGCGGGGTTGTAACCGCTCCGGCTTTGCCGGACCCGCATTAACCTCCGGGCTTGCGCCCATCATCGGCTACTCTGCGATTAGAGCGCGATGCCAGATTGAATAAATATCCATTTGCCGTCATCTTGACAAATCACACCGCAAAAATGTCCATCACTGTCGATCAGTTCTATAGGATTATTATAATGGGATGCCTTTTCTCGCACCGTTGCCATTTGTTCTTCGTCCCCATCAAGATCGGGGATTGTGGCCGTGCCGATAGGTACGAGTGTCGGCATCGGATTTCCGGTGAACCAATCGCCCAAGGTTTTTTCAGTTGAGATGAGCGTGCCTTGTTCGTTAAGCACGCAACTCGTAGCGGCAATCATGGATTCCTGTAAATTTATCATCTCTTCATCCTCCTTCGTTTCCCCTCGTCTCAATCCTCCGAGACTCAAGGCGGCCTCTAGGCCGTGGGGAAAGCCACGCTAGGCACGTGGCGGGTTGACGTACTTACGGTATCTCCAACATTTGGGATCTTGTATGATCCTCAAACAGAGCTTGCAAGTTACCTCGGCGTGATCTGCCGTTGAATTCGTGCCATCCACGGATTGGCTATGCTCGCGGCCGCATACCGTGCCTGTTATTGTCATATTACCGTCATCTCGTAAATGTAGTAAATAGTTTAAATGCGTTACCATAATATTCCTCCTTTGGCTAGACAACGGGACGGGTTAATCCTCAACATAATGATCGGTACAGGGGCCGCCCGAAGGCGGCTTCCATGTTGGCGTGCTACAGGCGCGTGTCCATACCCGTATTGCTGGTAAATATTCGTTCTAGATCATCGGCGCAAATCATTTCTTCCACATTTTCGATCTTGCAGTTCGCGCGGTAGAAAGTCATATCGTAGAGATCCCAATTGTTAAGACGGATATTAACGCTGGCGATCTTGGCCGCGTTGCGTCCGATTTTGAAGTTGAGCGCATCCTTGCTGCCAACAAAATTCTTTGCGCCCGTCATGGCCGCGAAACGGTTCCCGCCGAGCTGCCTTAAGATCGTATTGGCGACGATCATGTCTGCCACTTTCTTTCATCTCCTTCCGCAGGAATGGGAACCGGCCTTGTCGGTTGGGTTGGGGTCTACTCCCCGACCCCCTCCCTGAGATAAACCACCGACATTGTTGAGCAATTTGGATGAGGCTCTACGGCGACCTCTGGCCGCAGGCATCTGATCTCCTGGACTAGCTCGGTGCAAACGCCCAAGTGACTTCCTTTGTCAATTAAGGTAATGATTTTGGATCGGTCATTAAGTTTCATCGCCTTCGCTCCTTTGGGATCCGGGCCGTGTCATTTTTGTTCCGTCACCGTATAACCGTCAAATTGAAACATCACCCTGTGCTCCCCGCAAAGATTCCCCCGTTTGACAATCTTTCGAGTGTCCGGGTCTATCACGACTGCGGCCTGCACGTCCTCGTCGTAATTGTCGTGCTCGCCGGATCTACATTCGCAGCATTGTTTTGCCATCCCGTCCCCCTTTCCGGCCGGACTTGGGAACCGGCCTTGTCGGTTGGGTCCGGGTCTACTCCCGAACCCCCTCCCCGGGATTATCGTGTCAGGTTATTCCAGATATCCTTGGAAGCATATCCCAGCTGCTTGCCTTCCGCGATGTAGACTACGTTCTCTCCGTCTTTATCTGTTGTGGTTACCCCGGCAATGCTGTTTTCAAATGGCCAACTCTCTTGAGTTGCCAATCTGACTTCGATGTCTTCCTCTTCCGCCGCTGCAATTTCTTGCAGCACTTCAATTAGTTCGCTCAGCCTCATTTCATCGACCTCCCTTTGTTTATCGCCTCCACTTAGGCCATTTCTGGCCGCGGCCCAGGCCTTCGCGCCGCGTTACCTGTGGTTTGCCGGGATAGGCTCCCGGCGGGCCGTTAGGCGCAAAACCTGCTGCCAAGCTTTTTGCGCCGATTGTACCAGCCGATTGAAAAACAAGCGTTGTCGAACCGGCGGCTGTGGTATTCGTTATTGAGCACCGCCCCTGAGAACCACGACCGGCCCCTGTATTTCAGTTCAAAGGCTAGGGGGTCAACTACGTTCTCCCTGATGACCCGGCGATATGCGCGAACCCTTTCCCTGTTGGCCATCTCCTCTTGTGTCTCGCGGTATTCCCTGAGATACTGCATAGCCTTTTGGCCTGCCGGATTGGCCTTGACCGCTTCTAGACACTCCTGAGCGTTGAACCCTAATTCATAATCCGATTGGTGGCTAACCGGCTTCATTCCCTTCGCCCCTTTCGGCCCGTTGCAGGGCCAAGTTTTGCCTCCACTTAGGCCATTTCTGGCGCCGGGCCAGGCTGTTTCGCGCCGGCTTATCCGTGGTTTGCCGGGTTAGGCGCCCGGCGGACTAAATCACAGTAAATAGCACCAAAATTTATGTACGTCTTCGGTCATACGCCGACTTGGCGAAACGTAGTGGTCATACACTTTTCGAACGATAAGCCGATCTTCTGGAACCGCATAAGCAGTCCATTTCGCGCCTATCGGATTAATCCACTCCCCGGATGCATGTAACACTTCAGCTTCGTACTGTTGCCGCCTGGGCGGACATATTAAGATTTTTTGACCCCGTGTGTATTCTACTCCCCATTTTTCTTTCATTTTCTCATCTCCGTCTCCGTCTCGGTTTTAACCCTCGCCCCCGGCCCCTTCCCGCTACCCTCATGGGGAGTTGAGTGGACTGCCGTGGTTCGGGTTTATGCCTCCTGGCTGGTCTATTTTCCGTTCCGTCTTCCCTGGGTCCCCACCTGCCGGACTACCTTGTGTTTCCGGTGATCCCCTGGGCGGTTCGGTTGTCAATGTTCCCTGTTCCCTACTTCCTATTTTCATTATATCATAGACTCATTTAGATGTCAAGATGATTTTATGATATATACCGATTTATTTTTGCTCCCAGGAAATAAAAAAAGGCCCCGCCGCTTCTCGTAAGCAGCGGGGCTTAAAAAGCAAATAGCCCGCCTCCCCAAAGGGAAGCGGGCTATCCCTATCCGTCCTCTATCAATCGTCTAAATGGATTAAAGTATCTTCCGTTGGCCACTTGTAAACGTCGCCGATTCAATCTCTTGGCTGGCGACTTTAAGCTCCTCGACGAATCGAGCCATCATTTTATCGGCATCTTGCGAATAATCGGCGTTGTCATGCATGCCGGTTCCTTCAATGATAATGACCCAGTCTCCCATTTTGATTAGTGCCTCCTTTCCTAGTCTTTGTCCCATCGATAACTCATCCCGGCGAACACAGCCACATCCCCGCCGGAGACGAACCCTTCCGCGCAAAGAGAAATGCCTCCGATCAGCCGCCGCCGGACCTGTCCCCATCCGCATGGTCCATCAGTCCCCCAGCCAAGCCCCGCTTCATAAGTCCAGAGCGGTGGAGGACGGCCATCAATCGCAAGGTTGAGACTATGGCCGAATATCATATCAGCTTGCAGTTCGCGCGGCCCGGTAAATGTCAGGGCAAGTTGACCTTCGAGCGCGGCCTCGGTGGACGTCAGAGGTTGACCCGTTCGCGCGTCCGTAATCGTAACCGTCAGGGCGCCATCGAGCGGCAGATCGGCTTTGTCTCCGACCAGGAAACCGGCATTTTGTTCACCAGTTTTTATCCCCCGCGAAACTTCAGGATGCCCCACAAGCCCCGAACTTATGTTTGGCATATCCATATCCTGGACTTGTCCTGGTTCTGGCAAAACACCGGCAAAGCTTTTACCCGCGGACGGAATTTTAACTGGACCGGAAGAAAGCTGGCCGGCCAGATCGAGCTTCGCGGCCAGGTCCGCCTTCCTCATTCGCGCCGGCGCCGGGTCGAGAACGACCGCCGGACGCGATCGGGGCGAACACCATAAAGTCAGCGATCCGCCGACCAGGAATCCGGCCATGAAGACGATCCCCCCCCATTTAATCGCCGTGAGTCCGGGGGCCTTTGGGGGCGTTAGGTATAGATTCAACACGATCGCCTCCTGTTAAGGTTCAAGCCGATTTATGATCTTTCGCGGGGCGTTGGTTTATCGCGCAGCATTTCCATGCCGAGATAAGGGAGATCGCGATCGCGGTCAATCCAATGACGAGGATCGCCGCGATGCCCGAGGCGACATAGATTATGACCGTAGCGGCTTCCGCGCCGACGCTTACCGCGTAATCATGCGAAAGACGCAAATCGTGAATGGTGCTTTCTCCAATCTTTACCGCCATGGCGCGGAATTCGGCCGAGCTGTCTTTGTAGTGCTCCAGTTGTGTGAGCACTGGATTGAGCGTATCGATGTTATCGCGCGGCCAATACAGATAGGCGATATATCCAAGCAGGGAATAGACGCATAACAAGATCATGAGAGATATGGCTAATACGGCAACTACGGCACTCCTATGGATTTGCAAGTCATCCACCTCCTTTTTGCCCGATTAGCGTAAGCCCCTTCCCCAGGACCGTAGTCCGAGTCACCTTATACGCGGCCATGGCCGCGAAGGCGATTTTTAAACCCTCGACGAGGGCACCCGAAAGCAGCACCCAGAATCCGGGTACCCTGCCACGTGCGAATACGATCGCCGGCGCCGAAAGAACGATCGCCACGGCAATGGGGACTAGCGGCAGGAACCGTTCAGGTACCCAAAGTTGTTTACGGATCGACGAGGTAACCGCCATCACGACGGCCACCAGGCCGACGTCCAGGACGTTAAAATTCAAGCTGGATCACCTCCGATTTTCTAGTACTACATATGGAATGACCGCATCGCGCCATTTTTCTCCGTAGTACCGTTTTGCCAAGTCGCTCGTTAGCGCGTAACAGCTTGGCCACTGCGCGGGCGGGATGGTTTGGCATCCGGCGCTTCCCGTCCGGGTGTCTCCTCCCCGGTGAATGTTAATGCCATGCCGTCCAGTATCCCTGTAGGGCGGTTTTCCGTCCCGGATAACGGTTACGGGTCCGGCGGTTTGCACGATTGCCGGATATCCTATGGGGTCCCATTTTGTCCGGTGGGTCCCCAGTTGGTGCGCATAATAGACGGTGTTGGCCATGAGCGATGCCATGCCCTTGGTCTGTTCCGTGAATCCATAACCCTCGCGGTAGCCGCTCGGGTCGGTGTTGCCGTTATACGCGACCATCCCCTGGGGACTGTCCACGAAAATTGCGTCATCATACAAATTACGGTCGTTTACGCCGGGCTTGCCCATCGTGTCCAGGTAATAGCCTCTATAACCCACCAAGATTAGCGGGTACTTCACGCGGTCGATTTTATATGGCGCAAGTAGTTCCTGGAGTTCCGCCGAGGACAGCCTCGGCCTTGACGCGGGTATAATCGATTGCATGCCAATTCCTCCTCTCTATTTAAATATCCGGTGCGCCGCGAACCCCCCAGCCAGGGCGGACGCCGCGAGCTTGCCGATCTCCCAGCAGTGTGACCAGATGGTCTTTCTGGCGTGGCCCGCGCCGCGGCGCCGGGATCCTTCCTGCTCCAGAGCACGTACACGGGTCTCCAGAAGGATAATCTGCTGAACCTCGCCCCGAAGCTCTCCCACGTCCCCCTTGACCTGGAGGATAGCGGTTAACAGGATATCTTCACGTTTTTGGGTCATCTGGGTTGGCCTCCTTGGGGATGCGCGCATATTAACCTTTGGTAAAACACAGAATTGGGTTAGTTGTCGTTTGGCGTTAGTAGAACGGCTAGATCCGTATATCCAAAAAATGGTTATACCCCAGGGTATAACCGCGTCCACTGCCCAAATTATCGCTCAGGCGCCACGGGAGGCTCAAATGGCAATAGCTCATAAGGTTAAAAATGAGGACCTAACCACGCGCCAAACCGAAAGGCTTGTCCAGGTGGTCAAAGATCCAACCGTTTCCGAACCACTCAAGAAGGCTATCCTTGAACAGCCCAAAGTCACCCCGGATCACGTGGATGCCCTAAAGACCGCTTCGCCAAAAATTCAGGCGTCCATGATCTCCCAGATAAAACATGACCTGGTAACCGTCCGGGATGTCCAGGATGCCGTAAAGGAAGAACAGCAGACCAAGGTGGTCAAGCTGCCCGACGAGGAAGAAAGAAACGAAGAGGTATCCAGGGCTACCATGGTATAAAAAAGAGCCGGGTACGATACCCGGCGGCGGGACGAATGGTAAAAGATCCGCCTTTCTACGCAGCAAACGTTAGTCTGGGCAACCGCCCAACCGGCCTTTTCTCCTTTTTCCCGGCCATCCTGACGATGCCTCCGACCGGGTCCCTTGGACCATCATCGATGGGCTTTACAAGTTCGACCACGGCACCGTCGGGCAGGGGCCACGTGAGTAGGACTCCGTACTTTATGTAGGGCTGGGTAGTGAATTTGGGTTGGGTTGACATGGAATGATGCCTCCTTTAACTATTAAGCCTATTATATCACACTCATGGAAACCTGTCAAATAATATTTAATCATATCGATAGGGCTTGATTATGTCCACTGTCCACGTTATAATACAATAAGACAGGAGGGATGAGATTCATGTCACGTGGCGCGCAAAGCGAAAAGATCACGACAATCCTACCCAAACGAATCTATGATGCAATAGAACAACTAGCCAAAAAGGAACGTCGAACCATGAGCGCAGCAACGGCTCTTCTGCTGGAAGATTGCTTGCGTGAAAGAGATTTGTTACCGGACGAATCACCAACAACGGTTAAACGGGACCCTTATGCTTATTAGCAGTACAAAGGACACCCACCTAAAACGAACAGAGAGGAGGTGAACACTGAAAATGGATAACAGTCTACATGAGTTACCACGAGCAATAACGCGTATGGGATTAATTAAAATAGGTGAAATCAGAATAGCCTGCGTTGTACTTGACACAAAACAACGAGTTCTTACGCGCGAAGGCATCATGTCCGCGATGGGTCTGGCTAAAAAAGGATCCTCTAACGGATCTGAATCGGTGACCCAACTGCCCGATTTTTTAACCGCTGATAACCTGAAACCCTTCATCAATAACGATTTGCCATCGGTGACCCAACTCATTCGATTCCATCCACCTCGTGGAGGATATAAAGGCGTGGCCTATGGGTACCCCGCTGAATCTCTCCCCGCTGCCTGCGGTATTTATCTGGCGGCACGGCGGTCCAACGCTTTAAAATCTTATCAACAACATATCGCGCAAACATGCGAGTTAATCATGTGCGGACTGGCAACAGTTGGCATCATCGCCCTCGTTGACGAAGCCACCGGCTATCAGCAGGACCGCCGCGAGGACGAACTCCGTAAAATACTCGAAGCATACATCAGCCCGGAGCTTCTGCCCTGGACCAAACGATTCCCGGATGAGTACTACCGGCAGATATGCCGCCTCTCGGGGACATCTCATGACCCGCGAAAACGGCCCGGATGGATCGGTCACTTCACTAACCGGATTGTGTACGAACAGCTTCCAGCGGGTGTTCTCCAGGAACTGCAACAACGAAACCTGGATCGAAAAGTCCGGCATCACCAACTCTTAACATCCGACATCGGATGTCCCCACTTGGAACGCCAACTTACCAAAATGGTTACGGCTATGCAACTAAGCTCCGACTGGTTCGACTTTTGGCGCAAATTCCGTAAACTGCCTTCCGCGATCCCTCATCAAGGATCACTGGAAATGGTACTACCGGAAGATATCACATCAGAAGAAGACATATCCTCGGGCAATCTTGTATCTCTTGAGTCTGCTAGGGCTAATCGAACAGAAAAAAAGAAGATCCATCGGCCACAAGAACATCCCGCATCGAACGAATAACCTCCTTTCCATCATTAAGGCCCGCCTCTACGGCGGGCCTTGCCTTTATTTCTCCTTCAGCCATGCCCATAAACGGCGGAAGAGTTCCGCCCAGAGGTTCCAAAAGGGATCTGAGGGAAGCCACCATCTCACGGCGTCGAAGTCTTAACAGCCGCTGTCATAACCTCAAAAAGTTGCTTCTCGTCAAGATAATTGTAGTAACCAATGATATTCTTGATTTGACTTTTTTGCGTAGGCGACAAGATGAAATCCTTATAATATTTGCCGGTAAAACGTACTGTAACATTCTTTGCTTCAGCGATTATGGACAATTGGCTTTTTAAGTTGTCACCCGCAAAGACATCAATCCATTCCCGTACATGGCCATCATTGGTTACATCCGAATCTTTATCCTTGTATTCATTAAAATCAATTTCAAAACGTTTATCGTCAGCTAATATTAATATTTTATTGAAAAAAATCCAATCATTAAGGTTAAATCCGCATTTTAATCTCATATATGGGTATCCGTTCAATCCGATATACGTATAAAACCAAAATTGCCAGGCTTCGGTTTGCTTAGAACCATTGGCATAATACCAAGTTACGTCTTCTATTTTATCTTTTGAAGCATATACCAGATTAGTTAATTTCTTTTCTTCGTTTTTAAGCCAAATCCGTTTATTCTCAACATTATAAGGAGTTTCTATCGGTTGCTGGACTGTCTTAGGCGTATCCGCTTTTTCGCTTTGATTGGAGCTGAGATTTACTATAATCACAACAATCACGAAAAATCCGATCAATCCCACCACCGCAAAACAACCCATCCTAGCCTTCTTGCCCACAGGTTTTTTCTTTCCCCCCGGCTCATGGATTGCCGTAGCGGCATCAAGGGATACTCCGCATTCCGGGCAAAACTTTGCATCCTCGGAAAGTTCTTTCCCGCACTTCGGACAGAACATTCCATCTCCTCCCTTCAGGTAGGAGAAAGATTCGACATGGGGGAGGGGATCCCTCTTTTCTCCCAGATCCTTCCTGCGAACAAACATTCCCTTGAACTTTCCCCCTCGTTTGCCGTAAACTAGATCGAGGAGATGATGATTTTGAGAAGAATATTTCCGGTCCTGATTTGTCTTATCATCCTATCATTACCCCTAGCTGGATGTGGGGGAGGGTTCTCGGGCATCAAATTTTACAATGTCTCCGGCCGCGAGATTGGCGCGGCGGGGACGCGGGCCGATGGAATCGAAATCACCGAGATTCGTTTGTATTATACGCATGGCGGGGGATCGGCGACGAGCACGATGGCCTCGGCTAAACTATTCGCCGGCGGAGTCGCCCAGCCGGATCCGGTCTATCTGACGCAGGATTATTCCGGTCCTGGGGAAACGGATTGCTTTAATGCCGACCCAGAAGGACCGACGCTGCAAATGGGTGTCTATCCGACCGACGGCGGGCATTGCGGCATTTTCGCCGACGCGGGCATCCATACGGGCAAATTGCCGGTGATAATCTACGATCAAATAATAGTAACCCGCATCGATAACAACACGGGCATGATCGTATCCGCCGAAGGGCATTCGTTTACCGTCGAGCGGGCAGCTAGCACGGTTTACCTGGAATGGCGCGCTAATGGATGGGATCAATGGCAACTGCGTATCATCCCCAAATCGTATTTCATTAGCGGCGTTCCAATATTCGCTGCTATAAAAACCGTCGATCCCGAGTTGATGGCCGCGGGCATTGCGGAGCAATGGTTAGATCACGACCAAATATATATTATCCAACTCCCGGGCGGGTATTTGAAGGCTATACAACAGTCCAATACCGCGTCATTAATGTGGGAATTCAGTTCAACCGGCGAATTTCTATAGGCGGGTCCGGCCAAACCGGATTCGCGGGATCGCACGTGGCGGGAAAATCGCGCAGTTTCTGGCGATATTCCCGCCATTGCTGTCTTTGCGTTTCCGTAAAAGGCACATCCGGCAACTGCGTCCAATCGCCGCGGCCCAATAAATAATCCCGCTGAAGCCGTATTTCAGCCACGGCAAAAGAAGGATCGAATATCCACCCGGCCCCGCCCCACCGATAAAGATAGGACGGCCGCCGGGATACTTCAAGATCGCCCGCGTTTTGCCTGCCACCCTCGTAATAACCAGCCGCGCCGATAAAATAGCCGTCCACTCATAGCCCTCCTCATGGATGCGCCCGTAATCTAAATCTAAATCCCCAGTTTCCTATCGTCAGAACACGCACGGTGCCGCCGGCGGTCTTGTCTATAATCGCGAACGTTTGCGCGCCGATGTTGAGATAGACGGCCGTGGCGTCACTGGTGATCGTGTAGCGCCGGCTGTTGGTCCCTTCGAAAAAATTTGATACCAGGTCGATCTCCTCGCCTGCCACCCAGTTGAATTCAGGCGTGACACATAGCAATGTCGCCCGCAAGTCCCACGGCATTTTACCTAAAATATGCGGGCTGGATTGCGGCGTACTAACTGCCAATACCTGGGCGGTATCGATACTCTGTATTCCCCGCAGCGCGTACTCCATTTCCGCCGTCACCGCGCCCTCCGCGGTCGTCACCTCGCCCACGAAGACGCGCCATTTTACAATCCACGATGCCGTTCCATTGTCATAGGCTTTCATCTGCCATGTTGAGTAGTCAAACCAGCATTGCGTATCCGCCGGCGCCACCGGCGCGTCAAATGCGTAAACCGGCCTTAGTGTAGTCGATCCCCGCGTCACGGCGCGGGTCGCCGCGTTGATGTCGAGATACAGGTAATTGATATCGTCATTGGCCAGGCCGGTCCACGCGTCCGCGATGCTCTCATCGATATAAATCAGGTAATCCGCCGCTCCGCCCGAATCAAATCCCACCGCGCATGTGGCCACCATCGGATCGCCCGATGCCGCCAAGTGCATCGTCAGCTCTTTGACGATCCATGGCTGGCCCGCGCCCAGCGCGGAATTGGCAAGCAGGCTCCAGTAACGGTACCCGATGTTGTTCGGAACCAAGATGCTCTCGCTGCCCGAGGCGCAACTCAATGCCACGGTCCATAAGTTTGTCCAATTCACGCCATCCGCCGATCCGCGCACGACCACCGAAGCTATATTATTCGCGCCGACATCCCACTTGGTAACCGTAATTTTCCTGACGACTTTGGCGCTGCCGAGATCGTTGCCGATATACGCCGCGCCATTTACGCCCGCGCCTAGTTGCGATGACACCCACGCGGTCGCCGGATTTCCATCAAACGCGTTGTTGACGCCGCTCGAAAATACTCCGCCCGATAGCGGAACGCCGCCGACGCTGATGTTATCGCCGTCCGCGTCCAGCCACCGCAGTTCTTTCCAAGCCCATGGGTGCCCTGTGGATAAATTCACGGCAGCCTGCACGCACCAGTAACGATGTGGCCCCGGCGCCTCGGTATTATATTCGCGCCAAATATTAGCCGCGTTATAAATCGGATCGTAGTCGCATGTATTCCAATCGGCGCCGTTGTCGGACCATCGGACATTCACGGCGCTGACGTTGTTGAGTATGTTTCCGCTGGTAAACATTTTGTATTTGTCCGGCGTCACGGGCGCGCCGAAATCGTAGCCAAAATAGGCTACGCCACTGATCCCCGCGCCGGTTTGCGCGCTAACCGCCGCGGTGCTGGTATCGCTGTCATATAAATTAGCGGCCGCCGTGCTCAGGTCCCCGCCGCTTAGCCCGGAGCCGGGGACACACTGATCCGCGCCGTAGGTGAGCAGATCTAAATCTACCGCCAATCCGGCGCCCGCCGAGAGGAAATTCGGCATGCCGCCGATCACCGGACTAGATAGTACCGTCTGCCTGACTGGGACACGGGCGAGCCTGGATACGATTATTTCATGCAGATCGCCAGTATCAACCGACCGGGGAACCGCGGCCGCCGACGCGGAACTGTAGCCGCTGGCATTGCCCGATTTGTCAACAACCCTATATTTATATTGATAGCATGTATTCGTCGCCACGCTGGTATCGGGCCAGTCTACCGCGTCACCCGCGTAGACGTCCGACCAATCGCCCCATGTAGGTGCCGCTGGAACAATGTATTCCTGGTTTCCCGTATCCCATTCCGCCGCCGCGTCCCGGCGTTGGATCTCGTAATGGCTAAAATCCGTCTCCTCCGCTTTTAGATAACTAATAGTAATTAGTTTGATCCCCTTAGTAATCAACGGCACCAAGGACGGATCTGCTGGCGCCGTTGTGTCCCCGGACAAATGTATTACCGCGGATATCATTCCCGGACTCATTAGGCCGTTCCCTAGCGGGGAATTAACCGACTTCACCTTGATAATATAATCGATCGCCACTCCGCCGCTTACCGCCGCCAAGGGCGCGATCCGGTAACCGCTTCCCGAACTATATGCAATGTCCTCGTAAGTCACGCCGTTATCACGCGAGAGTTGGACCAGGTACTTCTCCAAAAATACTCCCGCAGCCGCCGTCCATGTGCAATCAATGCCGGTCACCCAGTGGCCGTCCCGGTCCAAGAACTTTACTTCGGACCCGGCCACGTTCGTAGGATCTGGTGGGGCCTCCCAGGGATTCGGCAGCTTGTTCGAGGACGCCCCGGACGCCCCGGACCCCTCGGCGTCGGAGAATATCAGCGAGTTATACCAGCGCCAGGTAAAGACAATATCGTGATCGTCCTGGGCCTGCATTTGCTCGATCCAGGCCAACTGCTGATCCATCATAAGCGCCGGTCGGGAAATATCGATGACGTCTCCCGGCGTCCGGTCGGCGCCGTGGATGGATGTCTTAAATTGTCCCACCCGCGAGCCGTAATAGTGCAGCCGCCAATGAAACGCAGCCAACCGGGATGCCTGCGCCCGGCTGGTCGTACCGTAAAGTTCGATATCCAGAATCTTCGGGTCGTTGACTTCCGTTCCCCTGCATTCGGCACATTGTCTGGACCATTCCTGATCCGGGTCCGTAAAGTGCGCCCAGACGACATCATATTTCTCGTCAAGCGATGGTTCGCCCAAGCTGAACGAACCAGGGCAAATATTATCCGGGCCGTAACTCTGGACGGACGCGCTTGGCAAAGTCGCCATGACGCATTGTTTGCCGTTTCGCTCGATCACATAAGCGTTATGATTCATAAACATCCGTCGGAGCGTTTCTATATATGGCTCTTGCCAATCGATTACCATATTGAGTCTGAACCGGGGAGATCCCGAGACCAGTTCGTCGCAGTCTTGCGCCGCGACATTCGCGGCGTCGAGATCGAGCTGGGATTCGGCGTAACCCGCGCCATATCGGAGCGATAGCATTAGATCGATCTCGCCCCAAACCGGATTGTCAGTCCAGCCGGTATCGGTTTGTCCCGGCATCCAGACGGAGACGCCGGAGCCTTGATAGAGCATGAACTGATCCATGTACCAGGTTTGCGTACCGTTATTGACTGGCCTAATTTTCAGCGCTGCATACGCAGTAGACACGGGAGCGGCGGCGGTTACGAATATTCTCGTCCATTCGTCGGCCGTCAAGGCAAAATCCGCGTCAGCGTTACCGATCTGCGCTAAACTAGCATTATAGAATAAAATGAAAATCTTGTATGATTCCGTGGCGGTAGGATAAACGTATGCCGAGACGGTATACTGATACGCCGGCAGCGCGGAAGTATTCGTTGTCCCTATCCCGTTCACCGCGCCGCCAGTGCGGACGGCCTTGAGGGACGCCGCGCCGTGGCGAAACTTGCTCGTATCCCTCGTCATCGTGACGCTGGCATCCGCCGTAAATCCCGTCGTATCCGTCTCCACGTCGGATTGATTACCTGTAAGCAGATTAGAGACCCAATCATCCCCGCCCCATGCCGCCACTTTACGTCCCTTGACGACGCAAGTAATATTCGGCAGGCTGGCATGAGAGAGCTTATTCGACGCC
>Ga0307377_10001016_pt1 | contig 37060 bp, 31 predicted proteins | sample TR3MG_FD_202535 | JGI IMG/M metagenome (GOLD analysis project Ga0307377, IMG submission 202535) | Soil microbial communities from Risofladan, Vaasa, Finland - TR-3 | ecosystem: Environmental > Terrestrial > Soil > Coastal area > Acid sulfate soil | place: Finland: Risofladan, Vaasa | collected... | reverse complement strand
GGAGAAGGGATACTAACAAGGATGGCCGGATTGATTTGCGTGATAATAGTAGGATATATACTATAAATACTGACGGCAGAAATGAACAGGAACTTGTAAGTGATAGATACAGTAACTCTTTTCCCGTTTTTTCCCCGGACGGCACTAAAATAGTCTATTTAAGTAGGAAGAGAGATACTAATAAAGATGGGAAGATTGACTCACTGGATAATAGCGGAATCTATATATGTGACACTAAAGGAAGAAATAAAAAGTGTATTGTGAGTGATAAATCCTACAATAAATTCCCGTCTTTTTCTCCCGATGGAAAGAAGATACTATTCTTAAGTAGCGGCAAATCTCATCGCAGAACGTCTGGTGAAGGATTCTTCGGCTGGAAAGGAATCTATACAGTTGATATTAATGGTCGAAACAAATGCCAGGTTGTAAGTGGAAAATATTATGGAAATACAAATCCTTTATTCTCGCCCACTCAGGAGAAGATATTATATTTAGCCTGGAGAGAGGGAACCCAGCGTGGAATTTACCTCGCCGATGCTAATACCCCACCCAATCTGCAAGAGTTAAAAAGCTTAGTAGAAGATAATCTTAAATAGAATATTTTTATAGCTCTCGAACTTGATTCTTACACGATATTTCAATCTCAAAATTATATATATCAAAGGAGGTGAGAAGAAATGTATAAGGCGCTAATTTTTTCGTTGATCCTTTTGTTAAGTCTAATCTCGGCTAAGCCAGTAGCTGCTCAAGAGGAACAACTGTCAGAAGAACAGGTAGAAGTAGAAGAGACGAAACTTACAGTAGAGACCAGAATAGGGGTAGGAGTCGAAGAGAGCGAGCTTGTTGGAGAGGCTTCCACTTTCCCGCTTTCTGTGGACAGAGTTTACTGTTGGACTTGTGTGAAAGGGGCAGATGAGCCAACGGAGGTCATCCATGTCTGGTATTATGGTGTAGAGAAGATGGCAGAAGTGGTACTTCCTGTCAAATATTCCAGACACCGTACCTGGAGCTACAAAACGATTATACCTGAATGGAAAGGCCAGTGGAGTGTGGAGATTCTCGACGCGGCCGGCAATAAGTTAGATTCCATTGCCTGGGAAATAACAGAAATAATAGAAGAGACTACTGAATAGACGCAATTTTGTTTCAATCGAGAAGTAAGGGAAAATTACTTCGGCATAAATTTTTTCTAGTTGGACAAAAGAGGAGAAGTCGAGGATGAAGAAATCGTTGATCGGGATAATTTTTATTCTGGGAATTTTTCTATTCACTGGCTTTGTGTTTGGAGGGAAAGCTAAGTGGGAATACAAAGTAGCATTTCTTATGCCCGAGGGAAAAGCGATATTCTATACTACCGCTCTTCAGGAGTGGAAAGAACTGAGAACAGAAAGTGAAGAATTTAAAGACTTCTGTGAGAGATTCTATCCCCAGGGACTGAGTCCGGGAAGCGAATTAGAAGCTTTTAAATCATTTAAAGAATTTGAGCTGGAGAAAATAAAGAAGAAAGGAATACCCAGTTTTGCTGAGCAGGAAGAATTTCTTAATAACCTTAGAGAGGACGGCTGGGAGCTTATCGCTGTGGAGACTTATGGAGAAAGCGGTCTACCTGTAGGGTATTTTAGAAGGGAAAGTAAAAGTAAAAAAGAGAAAAGAGAAAGAGAGGAGCCTGTTACTCCCTTCGACTATTATGAACGAGGATATTAAATTATGGCCCATTTTACCTTTGTGGTGGCCACTAAAAAATAATTATTGACAAAATTTGCAAAATGTTGTAGTATAATATTATCAAGTCGATGTAAACTTTCCTTAGCATAATCCTGCTTTATCAAATCTTAGACATTTTCCCTTTAGTTAATACTTTCCGGAAAGTTTTATCCTATAAAATAAGGAGGAATGGATAGTGGAAAAAACTCCATTAGATATAAGTGCCCTGTCCAAGATGACCATAGCAGATTTAACAAAGAAAGCAAAAGAGTTGAAAGTAGAAGGAATATCTAGCCTCAGAAAACAGGATTTAATTTTCAAAATTTTGCATGCCCAAGCTGAATCTAATGGACTTCTATTCGATGAGGGGGTACTGGAAATTTTACCTGATGGTTTCGGTTTCTTGAGGTCTCCTAACAACAATTACTTGCCCGGTCCGGATGACATCTATATTTCTCCTTCACAAATTAAGCGTTTCAGTTTGAGTAAGGGGGACACTGTTTCTGGGCAGGTACGTCCACCAAAAGAAGGTGAGCGTTTTTTTGCTCTTTTACGTGTAGAAGCGGTCAATAGCGAAAATCCAGAGAATGTTCGTGACCGCGTACTATTTGATAATCTAACTCCTCTTTATCCCAGTGGACAAATTAAATTAGAAACTAAACCTACGGAGGTATCCATGCGGGTAATGGACATTTTGACTCCCATTGGAAAGGGACAGAGAGGGCTGATTGTTGCTGCACCGCGAACAGGGAAAACTATTTTATTGCAACAAATTGCAAATGGTATTACAACTAACCATCCAGAGATTATTCTGATAGTGTTGCTCATAGATGAAAGACCTGAGGAAGTTACCGATATGCAAAGGTCAGTAAGAGGAGAGGTGATCTCTTCAACCTTTGATGAGCCGGCGGATCGCCACATCCAAGTAGCAGAAATGGTTATGGAAAAGGCAAAGAGACTGGTTGAACATAAAAGAGATGTGGTCGTCTTGCTGGATAGCATAACTCGTTTAGCCAGGGCTTATAATACCGCAACTCCCTCCTCTGGTAAGGTGTTATCTGGCGGTTTAGATTCTAATGCTCTACAGAAGCCCAAGCGTTTTTTTGGTGCTGCCCGCAATATTGAAGAAGGGGGCAGCCTGACAATCATTGCTACAGCACTGGTTGATACAGGAAGCCGGATGGACGATGTCATCTTTGAAGAATTTAAAGGGACGGGTAACATGGAAGCTAATCTCGATCGTAGATTAGTTGACAAAAGAATATTTCCCACAATTGATATTCACCGCTCTGGGACGAGAAAAGAGGAGCTCCTTCTTTCTGAAGATGAACTGAACAAAGTGTGGCTTCTGCGAAAGGCATTGAGCTCCTTGAACGTCGTGGAAGCGATGGAGTTTTTACTAGGGAAATTGCAGACTACCAAGTCGAATAAAGATTTTTTTAAATTACTGGAACTGAATAACATCCAGTAAGGCTTTGTGAAATATTTTTAAAAGAGGTTTCTGAAAAAGCTTCGTTTTTCGTCTGTCATTGCGAGCCCAAAGGGCGTGGCAATCTCATTCTCCGACGATAACAACGAGATTGCTTCGTCGCTCTACTCTTCGCAAAGACACTTAGGGGAACTTTTTCAGAGACCTCTAAAAAATTACTTGACAATTAAGAAAAACTTTGTTAATATTATAGCTGAAAGAAGAAGGGAGGGATGCCTCGGAGAAATAAACTATTTTTCTCTCCGAAAGAAAGTCCCGCCAAAATTACCTTCAGGTTCTTTTCTTTAAAAAGCAACATTTATTCCCTGGTTATAAATTTTAGTCATAACAAACAATATAATACAAAGGTATGTTTTTTTCTATCTTTGGGTGGGTTTTTAAATATATAAAGGGAGTGTTGACAAAGTAATAATTATCTGGTATAATTAAGATGGGAGTTTAGGTCTTTGAAAACTAAATAGGAGTGTTGAAGCCAGCTAACCCTGGTTAATTCAAGATGTTAAGTAAGTAAGTAAGTTTCTATGGAGAGTTTGATCCTGGCTCAGAACGAACGCTGGCGGCGCGCTTAACACATGCAAGTCGAACGGTCCCGATAAAGCTGTAAGGTGATATCGGGGTAGTGGCAAACGGGTGAGTAATACGTGGATAATCTACCTTTGAGTGGGGGATAACTCTACGAAAGTGGAGCTAATACCGCGTAAGACTACAGAATCGCATGATTCAGTAGTAAAAGGCTTCGGTTTACCGGAGTCGCTTAAGGATGAGTCCGCGCCTGATTAGCTAGTTGGTAAGGTAATAGCTTACCAAGGCAACGATCAGTAGTCGGCCTGAAAGGGTGTTCGGCCACATTGGAATTGAGATACGGTCCAGACTCCTACGGGAGGCAGCAGTGGGGAATTTTGCGCAATGGGGGAAACCCTGACGCAGTGACGCCGCGTGAACGATGAAGTCCTTCGGGATGTAAAGTTCTGTCAGGCGGGAAGAATCTTTCCCCGATGCAAATCGGGGGAGAATGACGGTACCGCCAAAGGAAGCACCGGCTAATTCCGTGCCAGCAGCCGCGGTAACACGGAGGGTGCAAGCGTTGTTCGGAATTACTAGGCGTAAAGAGCGTGTAGGTGGTTAGCTAAGTCGGATGTGAAAATCCCAAGCTTAACTTGGAACGTGCATTCGAAACTGGTTAACTTGAGTGTAGGAGAGGAGAGCGGAATTCCTAGTGTAGCGGTGAAATGCGTAGATATTAGGAAGAACACCGGTGGCGAAGGCGGCTCTCTGGCCTAAAACTGACACTGAGACGCGAAAGCGTGGGTAGCGAACAGGATTAGATACCCTGGTAGTCCACGCCGTAAACGATGGGCATTAGGTGTAGGAGGTATCCAATCCTTCTGTGCCGAAGCTAACGCATTAAATGCCCCGCCTGGGGAGTACGACCGCAAGGTTGAAACTCAAAGGAATTGACGGGGGCCCGCACAAGCGGTGGAGCATGTGGTTTAATTCGATGCAACGCGAAGAACCTTACCTGGGCTTGACATGTACTCGAATGTGCCAGAAACGGTACAGTCCGAAAGGACGGGTACACAGGTGCTGCATGGCTGTCGTCAGCTCGTGTCGTGAGATGTTGGGTTAAGTCCCGCAACGAGCGCAACCCTCATTCCTAGTTACCATCGGGTAATGCCGGGGACTCTAGGAAAAATGCCTCGGATAACGAGGAGGAAGGTGAGGACGACGTCAAGTCCGCATGGCCTTTATGCCCAGGGCTACACACGTGCTACAATGGCCTGTACAAAGAGTGGCAAACCCAAGAGGGGGAGCTAATCTCAAAAACCAGGCCTCAGTTCGGATTGAAGGCTGCAACTCGCCTTCATGAAGTCGGAATCGCTAGTAATCGTGAATCAGCACGTCACGGTGAATACGTTCCCGGGCCTTGTACACACCGCCCGTCACACCACGAAAGTCAGTTGTACTAGAAGTTGCTGAGTTAACCCCGATCTTTGATTGGGGAGACAGGCGCCCAAGGTATGATTGGCGATTGGGGTGAAGTCGTAACAAGGTAGCCGTACCGGAAGGTGCGGCTGGATCACCTCCTTTCTAAGGAGAAGATTTCAGGGTTTTTTGGCTTCAGCTCCTATTTAATTTTATAGGTAGTAGTAATAGAAGGCTAAAGGCTTCGGATATATTAAAGAAGCGCATATACTAGCCATATAATTTTTAGGTTGATTCAGAAAGGGCCTTTAGCTCAGTTGGTTAGAGCGCTATCCTGATAAGGTAGAGGTCTCTGGTTCGAGCCCAGAAAGGCCCACCAAAGAGGCAGGGGTAAGTGAGAACTCACTTCATATATCTGCCTTTTTTGTGGATTTGGCCCAGTTTAGAAATATTTCGCATATTTACAAGGGGAATTAGCTCAGTTGGGAGAGCGCCTCGCTTGCACCGAGGAGGTCACCGGTTCAAGTCCGGTATTCTCCACCAGATAAAAAAGACAAATAGAAAGATATAAGATGTAAGTGGGGAGAATTTCTCACGTACATTTTGTTTCTTATATTTATTTAATTGCTCTTTGACAAATAAAGGGTACCCTGCTATTATGCAGGTGGATTCAATATATCGTCGAGTAAAATCAAAATAGTATGGTCAAGTTACTAAGGGCGCATAGTGGATGCCTTGGCACCAGAAGCCGATGAAGGACGTGGTTAACTGCGATAATCCCCGGTGAGGAGTAAACATCTTTTGACCCGGGGGTTTCCGAATCGGGAAACCGCTCCGGTTAATAATCGGAGACTCCAGTTTGAATAAAATAGAATTGGAGAGGCAACGAGGCGAAGTGAAACATCTCAGTAACCTCTGGAAAAGAAAGAGAATTCGATTTCCTCAGTAGTGGCGAGCGAAATGGAAACAGCCTAAACTGCTTGTGCGTGATAGGACGTACCCGTTGTACAAGCAGGGTAGCGGGGCTTAGTTGTCCTATTGTACGTGATGGAGAGAAGTTACCAATGTATGTCTTAGTCGAATAGTCCTGGAAAAGGTTAACCGAAGAAGGTGACAGTCCTGTAGACGAAAAGATATACACTTCTTTGACTAAGTTCCCAAGTACCGCGAGACACGAGAAATCTTGTGGGAATCTGGCCGGACCACCGGCTAAGGCTAAATACTCTCTGGTGACCGATAGTGAACTAGTACCGTGAGGGAAAGGTGAAAAGGACCCGGGAACGGGAGTGAAATAGAACCTGAAACTGTGTGCCTACAAGCAATTCGAGCCCTATATCAGACGGAGGGCTTTAGACTAAGACTTTAGACTTTAAAAGGTTTTCCTTTTAAGGTTTTTTGTCGGTGTCTATTGTCTAATGTCTGAGATGGGTGAGAGTGTGCCTTTTGTATAATGAACCGGCGAGTTATTTAGTGTAGCAAGGTTAATTCCTTTAAATCGGAAGGAGCCGTAGCGAAAGCGAGTCTTAAACGGGCGATAAGTTGCACTAAATAGACCCGAAGCCAAGTGATCTATCCATGGACAGGGTGAAGCCTCGATAAAACGGGGTGGAGGCCCGAACTGTTTGATGTTGAAAAATCACTAGATGAGCTGTGGATAGGGGTGAAAGGCCAATCTAACTTGGTAATAGCTGGTTCTCCCCGAAATAGTTTTGGGGCTAGCCTTGTAACTTAAACGATGGGGGTAGAGCACTGGATAGAGTAGGGGCCTTTCCGGGCTTCCAAATCTAACCAAACTCCGAATACCATCGCGGTCCCGATTTATCGGGATAAATTACAGGAGTCAGACTGTGGGGGATAAGCTTCATAGTCGAGAGGGAAAGAGCCCAGACCATCCGTTAAGGTCCCTAATATAGGCTAAGTGGTAAAGGATGTAGGACTACCCAGACAGCCAGGAAGTTGGCTCAGAAGCAGCCATCCTTTAAAGAGTGCGTAACAGCTCACTGGTTAAGTGGTCTTGCGCCGATAATTTCCGGGGCTAAGTTTATAACCGAAACGGTGGATTCGTTAGTTCATTTTATGGACTGGCGTCTGGTAGGGGAGCGTTCCGTGGTAGGATAAAGGCAGACCGTGAGGACTGCTGGACGAAACGGAAGTGATTATGCCGGTATGAGTAGCGATAATCCCGATGAGAAATCGGGACGCCGAAAGTCTAAGGTTTCCTTGAGTAAAGCTAATCTGCTCAGGGTTAGTCGGTCCTAAGTTGAGGCTGAAAAGCGTAGACGATGGGCAGTCCGTTAATATTCGGACACTGCCAGATTGGCGCTAAAAGCTGTGAGGTGACGCAGGGGGGTAGACCATCTCTGAGATGGAATTCAGAGTTCACGTCCCCCCGATTTTATCGGGGGAGTGTGAGGATTCCGATGAAAATCGGATGAACTGGTTCAACCCACTGCCCAGAAAAACCTTTCAGTGAGCCATTCTGGCATCCGTACCGCAAACCGACACAGGTAGACGGGGTGAGAATCCTAAGGCGCTCGAGAGAACTCTCGTTAAGTAACTCGGCAAATTAACCCCGTAACTTCGGAAGAAGGGGTGCTCCGATAGCCCGTAAGGGCATATCGGAGTCGCAGTGAAATGGCCCAGGCGACTGTTTAACAAAAACACAGGACTCTGCTAACTCGTAAGAGGATGTATAGGGTCTGACGCCTGCCCGGTGCTGGAAGGTTAAGGGAAGAGGTTATCCCCCGACTTGTCGGGAGGAAAAGCTTCGAGCCGAAGCCCCAGTAAACGGCGGCCGTAACTATAACGGTCCTAAGGTAGCGAAATTCCTTGTCGGGTGAGTTCCGACCCGCACGAATGGCGCAACGATCTGGGCACTGTCTCAACGAGAGACTCGGCGAAATTGTGATCCCGGTGAAGACGCCGGGTACCCGCAACGGGACGGAAAGACCCCGGGAGCTTTACTGTAACTTAATATTGGATTGTGGAGTAATTTGTAGAGGATAGGTGGGAGACGGTGAAGTTCCGACGCTAGTCGGAATGGAGTCAACCTTGGAATACCACCCTTATTGTTCTGTGGTCCTAACCTACGGCCGTGAATCCGGTCGGGGAACAGTGTTAGGCGGGCAGTTTAACTGGGGCGGTTGCCTCCTAAAGAGTAACGGAGGCGTCCAAAGGTTTCCTCAGCGTGAATAGAAATCACGTGTCGAGTGTAAAGGCATAAGGAAGCTTGACTGTGACCCAGACATGGGGAGCAGATGCGAAAGCAGGGCTTAGTGATCCGGCGGTTTAGTGTGGAATTGCCGTCGCTCAACGGATAAAAGCTACCCCGGGGATAACAGGCTTATCTCCCCCAAGAGTTCACATCGACGGGGAGGTTTGGCACCTCGATGTCGGCTCATCGCATCCTCCTGCTGAAGTAGGTGGGAAGGGTTTGTCTGTTCGCCAATTAAAGCGGTACGTGAGCTGGGTTCAGTACGTCGTGAGACAGTACGGTCCCTATCTGTTGCGGGCGCAGGATATTTGAGAGGAGCTGACCCTAGTACGAGAGGACCGGGTTGGACGAACCTCTGGTGTACCAGTTGTTCTGCCAAGAGCATAGCTGGGTAGCTATGTTCGGATGAGATAAACGCTGAAAGCATATAAGCGTGAAGCTCACCTCAAGATTAGATATCCCTCCTGATGAATAATCAGGACTAAAGACCCCTTGGAGACTACAAGGTTGATAGGCCAGCGGTGTAAGCTCAGTGATGAGTTTAGCTTACTGGTACTAATCGGTCGTGCGGCTTGACCATACTATTTGATTTTACACGGAAACATTTTCCCCTGGCGATTATGGCGGAGGTGAAACACCTGTTCCCATCCCGAACACAGAAGTTAAGCCCTCCTGCGCTGATGGTACTATACTGGTAACGGTATGGAAGAGTAGGACATCGCCAGGGTTTTTTATTATATAGTGGTTGGGCACTTTTGAGAGTGCCGTTTTCGTCACCCTGAAGGGCAATGTGCCGTGTGGATAGAAGAGATTTCTGGCATAAGGAGAAAATATGAGAATAGGGTGGATTTTTATTTTAAGTCTGGGATTAATTTATGGTATCTGTTCCTTTGGGCTGGCAGGAGAAGTAATGCCTTGGGTAACGCCTACCAGTATTGGAGGAGTCAATACAGAAGTTTATTATGCCCATTCAACACAAAAGGTTAAACTGAATATCACTGGGTACGAAGTGCCTTTTGACTATGTTTCTCAGAAAGTCAACATAAAATGCACTTTACGACCGGGGTTGGGAGTGGAGGTCTATGTTCTGGCAGGACTCATAGGTTCTGAATTGAAAGATGGGAGTACCTCTTATAAAGGGAAAATGGATGACGCATTGTATGGTGGCGGGATAAGGTATGTTCTCTTGGGAGATATTATTATTCTACCAGCCATATCTTTTTCCTTGGGGCTTACTCATTCCTCTTCTAACCTAACTAAAGAAGATGGTGAGGAAATTGATTTTACATTAGATACTACGGAGTTGCAAGGAAGTGTGCTGGCAAGTAAGAAAATAGGAATGGTAACACCTTATGCTGGGGTGAAATTCTTTCATAATTGGATAAGATGGAAGGACGAAGTAGAGGGTGATACGGGAAAGGGAAGTAGTGGTGACATTAGTCCTTTTTTAGGTGGAAAGATATCATTTTGGTCTTTTCTTTCAATAAAAGGTGAGATTAGTTTTGTAGATGAGATTACTTATGCTGGCGGATTAAGCTTGAGTTTAGGGCTGTAAAAACAGAGATTAGACTGAATAAGCTCTATTAAGGAATCCGATTTTTGGTCGGATTCCTTTTTTATTTTCTTTTTTAGCACGGTGGTGACCATTGAGGGATTTTTTAACTTGACACTTAAATTAATTTATCATAAAATAAAATTTGATGGGTATACGCTCAAATCTACACGGGGAGGATGCAATGAAGAAGTATAAGACAGAAGACCTAATAAATATCTCTATAGTGGGTAGTGGGTCAACAGGAAAGACCCAATTGGCTGAGGCAATCTTATTTTCAGCGAAGGCTATAGACAGGTTAGGGAAAGTAGACTCTGGCAATACAGTTTGCGATTATAATGCGGATGAGATTGAGAGGAAGATTTCTATCAATTCGTCGATCGCCTTCTGCGAATGGAAAGATAAAAAAATCAATATCATCGATACTCCCGGGTATGCCGATTTTGTTGGTGAAGTGATAGGAGCTCTTTTCGTTATGGAGATTTCCATTGTTAACGTTTGTGCTTCCAGCGGTGTAGAAATGGGAACCGAAAAGAAGTGGGAATATGTTCAGAAAAGTGAAAAACCATCTATAATCTTCATTAATCGCATGGATAAGGAGAATGCCGATTTCGATAAAATAGAAAAGAGTTTGAAAGAGAAATTGACTCCCAATGTTGCGCCGATTTCTATCCCCATTGGTTCTGGTGACAAATTTTCCGGATTAATTAATCTGCTTACTAACAAGGCTATAGTAGAAGGGAAAGAAGTGGAAATACCCCAAGAAATGGTAGCCAAAGCTAAAGAATATAGAGAAAAACTGATCGAGGTAATCGCTTCTTCAGAAGACACGTTGATTGAGAAGTATCTGGAAGGTCAGGAATTAAGCCCGGAAGAGACTAAAAGCGCTCTTAAGAAAGGAATTGTGGAGCACAAAATTGTGCCTGTTCTTTGTGGTTCGGGATTACAAAATATTGGCATCGGTCAACTTCTCGACTTTCTGGTAGAATATGCGCCTTCGCCTATGGAAAGAGAGGGAGAAGTTAAGATTGATCCCAATGGCCCATTTTCAGCATTGGTGTTTAAGACCTTTTCTGAGCCCCATCTGGGAGTGATAAACTATTTAAAGATATATTCAGGTAAAGCATCAACCGGGTTGGATGTGATTAATAACACTAAAAGTTCCTCTGAAAGAATAGGGCAAATTGCCTTTGTGCAGGGAAAAACGCGTATTGATGCCAAGGAAGGAGAAACAGGGGACATCATTGCCGTGGTTAAACTAAAAGATACGGGGACGAATGATGTGCTTTGTGACCCAAAAAAGAGGGTTTCCATCTCCAAGATAAGCTTTCCCGAACCAGTGGTAAACATGGCTGTCTATCCCACGTCGAAAGGTGAAGAAGAGAAGATAGCCAATGCCTTAGCTACAGCCATGCGTGGAGATCCTACTTTGAAGTCCGGGATGAATAAAGAGACGAAAGAAATGATTTTATCAGGAATGGGCAGTCTCCAGTTAGAAATTATGTCCAAAAGAGTGAAAGCGAGATATGGCGTGGAGGTAGAATTGAGAAGGCCTAAGATTGCCTATAAGGAGACCATTCGCGTTGCTGCCGATGTTCAGGGAAAATATAAGAAGCAGTCCGGAGGTCGTGGGCAATATGGCGATTGCTGGATTAAAACCGAACCTTTAGAGAAAGGGAAAGGGTTCGAATTTGTTAATAAGATTTTCGGTGGTGCAATTCCCAGTCAATATATTCCCGCAGTGGAGAAGGGAGTTAAGCAATCCATGGAAAAGGGAATAATTGCTGGGTATCCTGTAGTGGATGTCAGAGTGACTCTTTACGATGGTAGTTTCCACGATGTCGACTCTTCCAATTTAGCCTTTGAGATTGCCGGTAGCATGGCCATTAAGAAAGGGGTGGAACAGGCACAGCCTTTTATTTTAGAGCCGATTATGGAAGTGGAAGCGATTGTTCCTGAGGAGTTCATGGGCAGTGTAATGGGAGATTTAAATAGTCGGCGAGGCAGAGTTTTAGGCATGGACCGTGAGGGTAAGAAACAGGTGATAAAAGCATTAATTCCCGAGAGAGAACTTTTCAATTATGCTACAGACTTGCGCTCATTGACCAAGGGGAGTGGAGAACATAAAGTGAAGTTTTCTCATTATGAAGAAGTACCGCCAAATGTTACTCAACCTCTAATTGAAGCTTACCAAAAGGCAAAGGAAGAAGGAAGATAACCACCGAAGCCACCTTCAAAGTTTAAACATTGCGTAGTTAGAGTTTATTGCATGTAGAACTCCTTAGCTGCTTTTGAACAGACGTTTTATCCCAGGTTTTCTCTTTACAAAAGGTAAAGTTTTATGATAAAATAATATAACCTAAAACCAATCTCTCTGATTTATCCAACCCCTGATGCAGGGGCGGGATTCATATAAGGAGGTACTGGAGAAATGTCTGGACATTCCAAGTGGGCTGGAATAAAGCATAAAAAGGCTACTATAGATGCTAAAAAAGGCCAGATTTTCAGCAAGATTATAAGAGAAATCACTGTGGCAGCAAGGCAAGGAGGAAGTGATCCTGTTGGCAATCCTCGCCTGAGAGTTGCCATTGACAAAGCCAGGGCAGTTAATATGCCCCAGGACAATATCAAGAAAGCGATTAAACGTGGTACAGGAGAGTTACCAGGCGTAACTTATGAAGAATTGGTTTATGAAGGTTATGGTCCGGGTGGAGCAGCAATTTTAGTAGAAATAACCACTGACAATAAGAACCGTGTAACTGCAGAAGTAAGAAAAACGTTTTCCAGACACGGGGGAAACTTAGGAGATGCGGGTTGTGTGGGCTGGATGTTTAACAAGAAGGGATACATTTCCGTAGATAAGAAGAAGATAAAAGAAGAAGAACTAATAGAAATAGCCCTGGAGTCCGGCGCAGAGGATGTAAAGGCAGATGATGAGGACCTTTTCGAGATAATCACTCAACCCCAGGATTTTGAAAAGGTAAAAAAGTCCCTGGAGGGAAAAAATATTGAGATAAATTCTGCAGAGGTAACTATGCTACCACAGACCTACGTTAAACTTGAGGGAGCAAAGGCTGAGCAGATGCTGAGGCTTATGGACGGGTTAGATAATAATGACGATGTTCAGAATGTATATGCCAACTTCGATATACCGAAGGAGATAATGGAAAAGGTGTCTTGAAAATCATAAGTTAACTTTTAGGGGAAGAATGTGGTTGTTTTGGGAATCGACCCGGGCATAGCTGCTTTAGGCTGGGGGATTATAAACAGGACAGAAGAAGTAACTTATAAAGTTGAGGCATATGGGTGTATAAACACTGATAAAAGGAGTCTCTTCTCAAGAAGGTTAGAAGAGATACATAAAAAACTCAGTAAAATAATTAAAAAATATAAACCAGACATTGCTGCTATAGAGCAGCTTTTTTTTGCTAAAAATGTAAAGACAGCAATAAGTGTAGGAGAAGCTAGAGGAGTGGCTATTCTGGCAGCAGTCCAAGCAAATCTGCCTGTAGCTGAATATACTCCCCTCCAGGTTAAACAAGCTCTGGTTGGCTACGGGCGGGCAGAAAAAAAACAGATGCAAAAGATGCTCAAGATTTTATTAGGACTAAAAGATATACCCCAACCCGACGATGCAGCAGATGCCCTGGCTGTAGCTCTTTGTCATCTCAATTCCCAGAAAATGGCTAAACTGGGAAAGTGAGAATAAGTGTGAGACTCCCGTTCAAATTGCTGGCTAATGGGAACTAAAAAATGTTCGACTTTTTAAGAGGAAGATTAGAAGACAAAGAAACTGACCATATTGTTGTGGAAGCTCAAGGAGTGGGCTACAAGATTTCCATTCCTCTGTCTACGTATGAAAAACTGCCTTCCCCAGGAGGGGAAGTCAAAATTTACACATGGATATCAGCATCTATGTACGGCAAAGGAAACACACTTTACGGGTTTCTAACTCTGGAAGAGAGAGAAGTGTTTCTCATTCTGCGGTCAATTTCCAAGATAGGAGCCAAGGGCGCGCTGGAAATTCTCTCCAAGATTTCCAAATCTTTTCCCGATTTCAGAAGAGCGGTAATTGCCAGAGATACGCAAGTTCTAACAGGAATTTTTAGCCTGACCAAAAAGACTGCAGAGAAGTTGATCATAGGTTTGAAGGACAAGATAGAAGTCTTATCCTTTGCCGGAAAGGAAAGATTTGCTGCCAGAAACGAACAGGAAATTGCCGATGCCATAAGTGGGCTGGTCGCTTTAGGGTATAAAGTTTTCCAGGCAAAAGAAGCAGTAAATTCTGTATGTGAAACCATAGATAAAGATGCTCAGGCTGAAGAAATAATTAAGCAGGCATTAAAATATTTATGAAAAATGGGGTAAAATGCAAGAGAAGATTACCATACCCACTGTAAAGAACGAAGAAGAGAGGAAGTTCGACTATACACTCAGGCCCAGGACGTTAGAAGAGTTCGTGGGCCAGACAAAGTTAAAGGAAAATCTTAAGATATTTTTTGCAGCAGCAAAGAAGAGGAAAGAAGCTCTTGACCATTGCCTTTTCTATAGCCCTCCGGGGTTAGGGAAAACCACGCTTGCCTACATAATTGCTAAAGAATTAAAAGTTAATATAAAGACAACTTCCGGTCCTATTCTGGAACGAGTTGGCGATTTGGCCGCTCTTCTAACCGATCTTTCTGATGGAGATATTTTCTTTATTGACGAGATCCATCGACTTAACCGTATGGTTGAAGAAGCGTTATATCCGGCAATGGAAGAATATAATTTAGATATAATAATCGGCCAGGGCCCCAGCGCCAGAAACATTAAACTTCAGCTTCCCCGTTTCACCTTAGTCGGCGCAACTACCCGGGCAGGCTCTTTGACATCTCCTTTAAGAGAAAGATTTGGTATTGTAGCCCGTCTCAATTTCTATACGGATAGCGAACTGGAACAGATAGTTCTTCGTTCAGCAAGAATTTTAAATATTGTTATTGACCCGGCTGGAGCCAGGGAAATTGCCCACAGGAGTCGCGCTACGCCCAGGGTAGCTAATCGACTTCTAAGAAGAGTGCGTGACTATGCACAGGTCAAAGGAGACGGGAGAATTTCAGAGGAGATTGCCCAGAAAGCTCTGGAGATGTTCGAGGTCGATGGGATGGGATTGGATAGTATGGACAGGAAAGTTTTGACTACAATCATGGAGAAGTTTTCCGGAGGGCCGGTAGGTTTAGAGACAATAGCAGTAGCTGTAGGCGAAGAGACAGAAACCATAACCGATGTTTATGAGCCTTTCCTGATTCAATCTGGATTTCTAGAGCGCACCCCTCGGGGAAGAATGGCCACTAAATTAGCCTACGAACATCTAAAGTTACCCAAGAATTCCATTAAAGACCAACAAGAACTATTTTAGGAAAAGAGGAAAAGGGGTCAGAGTCATTTTTAGTACTCCATTATAATAATGTCTCGATAAATTAGGACTACTCTATTATATAACGCGGGTTAAAACCTGCTACTCCACTAAAGCCTGTAAGTTAAGACAGGCTTTATTTAAATTATCCCAAGAAGAGAAACTTAAATGAGACTCTTATTACATGTATGTTGTGCAGGTTGCGCCTGTTATCCGTTAAAGAAGCTGCGCGAAGTAAAAATGGAAGGAAAAGATTTAGAAATCACCGGGTTTTGGTATAATCCCAACATACACCCTTATAGCGAGTATCAAAACAGGATGATGACTATGGGTTATTTTTCCCAGAAAGAAAAGCTACCGATGATCTGGAAAGACGAGTATGCTTTAGAGGAGTGGCTGGAAGCAACCAGAGGAAAATTTGATTTGCCTGTCCATTCTGCGGGCCAAGGGAGAACTCCTGTGTCCTGGAAGAAAGAGAAAAGATGTGAAAAGTGTTATGATTTAAGGTTAGAGAAACTGGCAAAAGAGGCAAAAGAAGGAGGCTACGACTATTTTTCCACAACACTTTTATATAGCAAATTTCAGGAACACGAAATAATAAAAAAAATTTGCGAAAAACTTAGAAATGAGTATAATATAAATTTCTATTATGCAGACTTTCGCCTTGGGTGGAAGGAAGGCATAGAGATTTCCAAGAAGATGGACCTTTATCGACAGCACTATTGTGGATGCATTTTCAGTGAAAAAGAGAAAATAGATGAGAAAAGAATTTAATTTATTTTTCAGATTGATATTTTTAATCCTTCCCATACTTCTGTCCCCACCGTCTTTAGCCGGGAACCGTTTGCCGGAAACAATTATTCGCATAGGGATTTTAGAAAATGTCTATTCAGCCAATATCAGTGCGGACGATGGTTTTGAAGTCATCGATTTAGGAACGGGAAGGCATGTTAAACTGAAGAGCAGTAGTATCTATTTAATCTTGTCTACCTCTAAAGGAATAAGAATTGGGAATGAAATATTCAGCCCATCGCTTCGGTTCAATTCCCTTTCTGATGGTGAGATGCTCAGGGTTAATGGTCGGAGATACCGGGATGGGATTAAAATTTCGTTAAACAGTAAAAGGAACTTAAATGTAATAAACGAACTGGGAGTAGAAGGATACCTTTACGGGGTAATGACCCGGGAAGTCTCTCCGGAATGGTCTATAGAAGCTCTTAAAGCCCAGGCAGTCGTTTCCCGGACCTACGTTATGAAAAATTTGGGAAAGTACGATAAAAAAGGTTTCGACCTTTCAGCTACAATAACCTCTCAAGTATATGGTGGTGGGGAAGCAGAAGACTCGCGCACGTCTAAAGCAGTCGACCTGACCCAAGGAGAGGTAATTACTTATAAGGGAGAGCTTATAAAGAGCTTCTTTCACAGTAATTGTGGAGGATACACAGAAGATGTAACCAACGTCTGGGAAGGAGAAGAACGATTTCCTTATTTGAAAGGAGTAGTCTGCCCTTTTTGTAAAAAGACTCACCAGTACTACTGGGAAAAGACGATAAAGAAAAAAATGCTTGAACAGAAACTAAATGAAAAAGGATACAATCTCGAAGAGATCAAGAAGATTAAAATTTTAGGGAGAAGTTCCTCTGGTAGAGTAACTTATTTAAAAATCTATCACCAGCGAGGTCGCCTCAAAATTAGAGCAAGCACTTTCAGGATGGTTATGGGTCCCAACCTCATCAAGAGCACACTATTTGCCATGGAACATATAGGTAACAGAATAAAGTTCTATGGCCGAGGGTGGGGGCATGGGGTAGGTATGTGTCAATGGGGAGCTAAGGGTATGGCTGAACGGGGAGCCAACTATCGACAGATTTTGCGATACTATTATCCTAAAACAAAGATTGAGAAATGGGAAGATTAACCCAACTCCGCGAATACGATTATCACTTGCCTGGAGAGTTTATTGCACAGACACCTGCTAAACCCAGAGACCACTGTCGACTGATGGTACTATCCAGAAAAACAGGTCAGACAGAGCATAAGATGTTCGTTGACATAGTGAAACTGGTCGAGCCTGGTGATTTACTGGTAATTAATAATACAAAAGTAATAAGAGCCAGGCTTTTAGGAAGGAAAAAGGATACTGAAGGAAAAGTAGAAGTTCTCCTGTTAAGGCGGTTGGCAAAGACGGAAAAGATAACTACTAGTTCTTGCGGAAAAAGAGAGAATTTCAAAGAAGTTTGGGAGACAATAGTCAGGCCAGCAAGGAGAATAAGGGAAGAGACTGAAGTGCTCTTCTGGAAGAACAGTTGGGCAAGCTCACGTTCTCCAGGAATTCCTTGTTTACTGGGCAAGGTTTTATCTACAGGAGGAGGAAAATTTATCTTTGGATTCGACTTTCCAGGAACTTTCCCAGAGAACCTGGAAAAGATTGGTGAAGTTCCCCTTCCTCCTTATATTAAAAGAAATTCTCACGATAGATTTAAACTTCAAGATAAGAAATGGTATCAGACGGTATTTGCAAAAAAGGAAGGGGCAGTAGCAGCTCCCACTGCAGGGCTCCACTTCACCAAGAGGCTATTGAACAGGATCGAAGCTAAAGGAGCAAAGGTTGTACCCCTCACTTTGCACGTAAGCTGGGGAACTTTTAGGCCAGTAAGAGAGGCTGAAATTACCAGGCATAGACTGGATGCCGAATACTTTGAATTAAGTGGGGCTACTGCCAGAGCAATTAATCAGGCTATAGAAAAGGGAAAGCGAATCATTGCCGTGGGAACCACCACGGTAAGAGCTTTAGAATCATGTTGTGTAGAGGAAAAACCACCATCAATTTCTGCCAAATTGGAAAAGAAGGTCGTAGTAAAACCAGGAAAGAACTGGACAGAACTATTTATTTATCCTGGCTATAAATTTAAAGTGGTAGACGGGTTAATTACCAATTTCCACTTGCCGGAATCTACTCTTTTAATGCTTGTGGCAGCATTTGCTGGAAAGGAGAATATTTTCCAGGCATATGAAGAAGCCATAAAGGAAAAGTATCATTTTTACAGTTACGGCGATGCTATGTTCATCATTTGAAACTTCAATAAAGAAAACAATGTAATGAAAAAAACGTTTGAAGTATTAAAGAAGAGTAAAAAAGCGAGAATAGGTAGAATTGTAACTACCCACGGCGTAATCACTACTCCTGTGTTTATTCCCGTAGGGACTCAAGGTACAGTAAAAACCCTGTCGCCCAAGGAACTGGAAGAGGCAGGAGTAGAGATAGTTCTCAGCAATACTTACTATCTATTCTTAAGACCGGGAGTGGAGATAATAAAGAAGGCTGGTGGTATCCATAAGTTTATGGGCTGGAATAGACCAATTATAAGTGATAGTGGCGGATATCAAGTTTTCAGTCTTGCCGACCGAAGAAAGATAAGCAAGGAAGGGGTAGAGTTCCAGTCGCATATAGATGGCGCTAAGCATTTCTTTTCCCCGGAAAAAATTATTGAGATTCAGATTAATTTAGCTTCCGATATTATAACCTGTTTTGATGAGTGCATTCCCTATCCCTGCGGGAAAGATTACGCCCAGCAGTCGATGGAATTGACATTGAAATGGGCCAGACGGTGCAAAAAGGAATTCAACAATCACCACTCATCGCCAAATTCACAATGGCTTTTTGGCATTATCCAGGGAGGGATGCATAAGGACTTAAGGAAAAGGAGCGCTGAGGAGACGATAGAAATTGGATTTGAAGGTTACGCAATAGGCGGCTTGAGCGTGGGAGAACCGCAGGATTTACGGAATGAGATTCTGGACTACACTACACCGTTCCTTCCCGAGGACAAGCCACGCTATTTAATGGGAGTGGGAGAGCCTCAACAACTATGGGAAGCTGTGGAGAAGGGCATCGATATGTTCGATTGTGCTATGCCCACCAGGAATGCCCGCAACGGTCAGGTGTTCACCTCCCGAGGAAAAGTAGTAATTAAAAATGCTCAATACAAAGACGATTTTGCATCTCTCGATCCAGAATGTGGATGTTACACCTGTCGTCACTTTTCCCGAGCCTATCTCTGCCATCTTTTTAGAGCAGGGGAGATTTTGGCATTAAGATTAAACACTTTACATAATATGCATTTTATGGTAAAATTATTCAAACAGATTCGTCAGGCGATTGAACAGGATCGCTATGAGGAAGCAAAAAGAGAATTTTTAAAAAAGTGGCATAATGATAGTGAAAAAATTCACTAATTAATATAAACATGGAGGTATCTAATGGATCTTGTTTATGCTTTGGGTCAACGTCCAGGAGGAGCGGAAGGGGCTTCCAGAGGTAGTGCATTTGGAGGCTTATTGCCTCTAGTTCTAATCTTTTTTGTTTTCTATTTTCTTCTGATTCGTCCTCAACAGAGGAAAGTTAAAGAACACCAGAATCTTCTCAATGCCCTAAAGAAGGGAGATGAAATCATTACTTCTGGCGGAATTCACGGGATAGTAAGTGCAATCAAAGGCAATGTTGTGGATTTGAAGATTGCTGAAGGAGTAAAAGTAGTTATTTCCAAAAGTGCAATTGCCACAGTGGTCAAATTACCGGCCAGTCCCGAGCAAGGAAAAGAGGAAAAATGAGTAGAGTAACAATTGAAGAAATTAAACAGCATCCTCGGGTGATTGCTTTCCTGGGAGCGGCAGACCAATATATGAGTGCAGTGGGCTACACTGAGCATGGGCAGCGTCACGCTAAGTTGGTTTCCAATATTGCTCATAATATCTTAACCTACTTAGAATATAATCAACGATTAACAGAGTTGGTTGCAATTGCTGGTTATCTCCACGACATGGGAAATATGATCGGTAGGACGCGTCATGAGCAGAGTGGAGCGCTGTTAGCTATTGAAATTTTGGAAAGCTTGAAGATGGATAGTAATGAAATTGCCTTGATTGCCGGGGCGATTGGTAATCATGAAGAGGAGACCGGTGGTCCCATCAATGCCATTGCTGCAGCCGTTATTCTAGCTGACAAGTCGGATGTTCATCAATCGAGAGTGCGTCCCAATCTAAAGATATTTGATATTCACGACCGTGTAAATTACGCATCGAAGAAATCATTTCTGAGAGTAAACCACGCCAAGAAGATAATTACATTAGAACTCACCATTGATACCAAAGCTTCCCAGGTGATGGAGTACTTTGAGATATTTCTGAAAAGAATGATAATGTGTCGGCGAGCAGCAAAATTTTTAAAATGCAATTTTGAACTGCTTATTAATAAAATTAAACTGCTTTAGGCGCTTTTCATATGTCAATAGGCATTTAGGAGATATTTATGCAGAAATCAATTCAGTGGAAAGCAATCCTTACAGCAATAATTGTTATATTGGCGCTAGCATATTTATATCCGACATACCAATGGTATAGTAAATCTCCTGAGGAAAGGGTAAAGCTGGAAGAGAGGAAAGATAAAATTCTGGGCAAAATCCTGAAGCTGGGCCTCGATTTAAGGGGAGGAATGCATCTGGTTTTGGAAGTTGATTTAAATAGACTTCCCGAAGGAACTTCCCCCAGCGATGCTATGGAAAGAGCATTAGAGGTCATACGCAATCGTGTAGACCAATTCGGCGTGGCCGAACCATTAATTGCTCGTCAGGGAGATAGGTGGCTCGTTGTGGAATTACCTGGAGTGAAAGACCCCGGAAGAGCGATTGAACTTATTGGAAAGACGGCATTACTCGAGTTCAAATTGGTCAATGATGGAGTCAGAATAAGCGAGGTATTAGATTCTGAAGGAAAAGTTGATCCCAGCAAAATTCCCACTGGTTATGAAGTCCTGCCCGGGAAGATGGAAACATTATTTTTATTGAAAGAGGAGCCGGAAATTACTGGGGCAGCACTGACCAATGCCAAAGTAGAGATAGGTGGCCAGTATAATATGCCCTATGTAGCTATCGATTTCAATAAGGACGGTGCCAAAAAATTTGCCAGGATAACAGAAATCAACATTGAGAGAAACCTGGCTATTGTTCTTGACGGGCGAGTGCAATCAGCTCCTGTAATCAAGAGTAAGATCCCTGATGGCCATGCAATAATTGAAGGAAACTTCACCATGGAGGAAGCCAAGAACTTAGCTATTGTATTGAGGGCGGGTGCTTTGCCTGCACCAGTTAACATCATAGAGAATAGAACCGTGGGTCCCAGCCTGGGAAGAGACTCAGTTCGTGCTGGAGTAGTGGCCGCGGGAATTGGTCTTATTTGCGTAATGCTCTTTATGGTAATCTACTACAGGTTATCTGGCTTGGTTGTCAACTTAGCACTCATCTTAAATTTGATTATACTTTTGGGAATGATGGCTTATTTTCGTGCAACCCTAACCTTGCCTGGCATCGCTGGCATCATCTTAATCATCGGCATGTCAGTAGATGCCAATGTTTTGATTTTTGAGAGGATCAGAGAAGAGTTAAAAGCAGGCAAAACGGTCAGAGTAGCAATTGATTCAGGATACCAGAAGGCATTCAGGACCATTCTCGATTCCAACCTGACTACATTGATAGCAGCAGCTTTCTTGTTTCAATTCGGCACGGGCCCGGTAAAAGGTTTTGCGGTCACGCTTTCTTTAGGTATATTAATTAGCATGTTTACTGCCTTAGTGGTTACACATATGGTTTTCGATATGGTTTTAGTGGGTAAAAAAGTGGAGAAACTAAGCATATAGAAAGGTAGCAGCAAAGCGCAAGCTTTGCCGCTACAGGATTCGATTTTTGGCTAAAAAGACATGTCTTTAGAACTATCTTTCAATTATTACTAAATAGGAGAGAGGGATGCAATTTTTTGGTAAAATGAACTTCGGGTTTATTGAAAAGAGAAAGAAAGCTTTTATCCTTTCGGGACTTATGATTTTGGTCTCAGGGTATGCCATCTTTCACAAAGGAGTAAATTTGGGGATAGACTTTACTGGTGGCACACTCGTACAAATAAATTTCTCCCAGGAAATCGCCGTAGGAGGGATGAGAGAAACACTGTCGAGACACGAGCTATCCGGAGCTACCATTCAGAAATTTCCCAATACCAATGTACTGATCATTAGAGTAAAAAGTTTGGATGTCGGACCTTTAGAGATTGTTCAAAAGTTAACTTCCATTTTCCAAGAAGAGTTTCCTCAAAATCAATTTACCATTGAGCGAAACGAGGTAGTGGGACCCGTGGTTGGTGAGTATCTTAAAAAACGTGGTATAAAGGCTTTCTTATTCGCCTTCTTAGGCATTATTATCTATGTCGCCTGGCGCTTTATAGGAGGTATCTGGGGCCTTGCTGGAGTAACAGCCTTAATTCACGATGTATTCATCACTTTTGGTATATTCGCCATATTGGGAAAAGAGATTACTCTTCCCATTGTTGCTGCCCTCCTTACATTAGCTGGATATTCCATAAACGATACTATCGTGGTCTACGACAGGATAAGAGAGAATATCAAGCTGCAATATAAAAAGCCTTTGATTGAGGTAATAAACTCAAGCATTAATGAGACATTATCCCGCACTACGATGACTTCCCTGACCACTCTGTTGGTGGTCTTAGCAATATTCGTTCTGGGTGGTCCTGTTATTCACGATTTTTCTTTTGCAATTTTAATAGGGATATTTATCGGAACATATTCGTCTATATTTATAGCCAGTCCCCTCGTTTATGAGTGGAAGGCGAAAAAGAGTAGATAAGAACATGTAATGAGAGAGAAAATAATAGGCTTCTATCTAGCCTGCATAAATAACGAAAGAGGGAAAATCCATTCTCTTTTTCGTTCTTTATTTTTTATCTTATCTCGATTCTACTATTTAGCGATTAAGATTCGTTGGCTCATCTACAAACTGGGAGTCATCCCTAAAACCAGGATACCCTGTGCTGTAATTAGTGTGGGTAATATTACATGGGGTGGCACAGGAAAGACTCCCGCTGTAATTATGATAGCTAAACTACTCAAAGAAATGGGAAAGAGAGTTACCGTTTTATCTCGAGGGTATGGAAGGAGGAAGGAAAAGGATAAAAAGAACAAGATATCGATAGTATCCGACGGAAAGGGGTTAATCCTCTCTTCCAGGGAGGCTGGGGATGAGCCTTATCTCCTTTCAAAAAATCTACCCGATGTTTCCATAATTGTAGGAAAAAATAGAATAAACAGTGGAAAATATGCAATAGAGAGATTTGCTACTGAAGTTGTGGTTTTAGATGATGGTTTTCAATACTGGTCCTTGAACAGGGACATAGACATTGTAACCATAGATTGTTTAGATCCTTATGGTAATGGTTACTTAATTCCTCGCGGGTCTTTAAGAGAACCTGTCTCACACTTATCCAGGGCAGACATTTTTCTTTTGACCAGAGCAAATCTTGTTTCCCGGGATGATTTACACAGGATAATTGGCGATTTAGAAAGACTCAACTCTCACTCGACAATCCTGGAAAGCGTTCACCGGCCAAAATATCTACAAGGTTCTTTCTCTGGAGAGAAGAAAAATTTAGATTTTATTAAAGATAGAAGAGTAGTTGCTTTTTCCAGTATCGGCAATCCTTATTCCTTTGAGAAGACATTAGAAGGGTTGGGCGCAGAAATCGTCAAAATTTTCCAATTTCCCGACCACCACGATTATCAGCGAAATGACCTCCGGAAAATAGAAACCGCATGCAGAACTGACCTGGAGAAAAGAGAAGTAATCGCAGTTACCACTGAAAAGGATGGAGTGCGACTGGAGAGAATTATTTCTCCAGAAGCCGACAGGGTTTTCTGGGAAATTTGGATATTGAAAGTAGAACTGGAGATTGTTCGAGGCAAAGAGGAATGGCAAAGAAAAATAGAATCATATATCTGATTTTTATTCTTTTTCTCATTTTTTACAGTAGTTCAATAGGTTGCTTGGCAAATTCTCTCTGGCGTAAAGTAGAGAATAAAGCTTTCCGAGTAGGAGAGAAGTTAACCTATATAGTTAAGTGGAAAGGGGTAGTTGGCGGGACTGCGGTAATGCGAGTAAAGAAGATTGTGAAAATTTCTGGCAGGGATGCTTATTACGTGACCCTTTCTACTCGGAGCTCGGGATTTTTCGATATCTTTTACAAGATTAGAGACCTTATAGAATCGCATATTGATAAACAGGGTATATTTACCTGGAAGCAAAGAAAGAAATTGAGAGGAGGCAAGTATAGCTCTAATAAGGAGATAATTTACGACCAGGAAAAACATCAAGCTTTATATAAAGGGAAAAAGATTGATATTCCTGTTTATGTTCAGGATTCTTTATCCTCTATTTATTATTTAAGAACACAGGAACTCAAAGAAGGAGACTCGCTAATTATAGACGCTAATGATGACGGCAAAAACTATTCAGTAGAAGTAAAAGTTATCGGGATTGAAAAAGTTGCCACTCCTTTTGGTAAATATAAAGCACTCAAGACCGAAGTAGTATGGAAGAGCGAAGGAAAGGTTCACGCAGAGAGCTCCCAGATGTGGCTCAGCAATGACGAAAGGAAGCTTCCGGTAAAAATAGAAAGGCAAAACAAGATGGGAAAGATTACTATGCTTCTAAAGAAAGCGAAATTCTAAATGGAAAAACCCGTGAAAGGCAAGATTAAAAAGTTCGATTTCTTCTGGACTTTTTACCAGATTCTTTTAGTTTTCTTCTTCTCTATCTTCTGGCCATTTTTTATTCAGAAAATAAGAAAAGGGCTGAAACAGAGATTAGGTTTTTTGAATAAAAGCATAAACAGAGCAAGAAATGAAAACCTCATTTGGGCCCATGCCGCTTCCGTGGGCGAAGTAGTAGCCATGGGGAATTTAATAAGAGCCATTAAAAAGGAATGCCCTGATTACGATTTTGTTATTTCCACATTAACCACTACTGGTCAAACTATGGCTAGAAAGGTAATTCCCGATGCCCGGGCATTCATTTACTTTCCTCTTGATTTCTCCTGCATAGTGAGAAGAGTTCTCGATACCATCAAACCAAAATTGTTGATTATAACCGAAACAGAGCTCTGGCCGAATTTCATAAGGGAAGCAAAGAAAAGAACAGTTCCCATAATGGTAGCTAACGGAAGGATTTCTACGGGCTCTTTTAGAAAGTATAAAATGGTTAAGTTCTTGATGAACAGAGTCCTGGAAAATATCGACCTATTTATTATGCAGAGTCAAATGGATGCAGAGCGGATTATCTCATTGGGAGCTAATTCCTCAACAGTCACTGTAACAGGAAATTTGAAGTTTGATGTAGGCACTGACATTCTTCTTGATTCAAAAGATAACTACCTTCCTTCCTTTCGGGAGGACTCCAAACAATTCTGGAGTCCTGGCGAAAGCAAGGTAATTTTTGTTGCCGGTAGCACGCATAGGGGAGAAGAAGAGACAATCCTTGATGTTTATGGAGAAATTAAAAAGTCTTATCCTCAGATAGTTTTAATTCTTGCGCCCCGCCATATGCAGAGAGTAAACGAAGTGGAAAAGTTGCTGAATAGCAGAAATTTTAAATTCACCAGAAGGTCAGAACTTTCTTCTCCATTTCATGGCAACAATCTAAATCAGATTATTCTCCTGGACACCATTGGCGAGCTCACTCATTTCTATGCTCTGGCAAAAATTGTCTTTGTAGGTGGAAGCCTGGTTCCTGTGGGAGGGCACAATATTCTCGAGCCGGCCAGTTTAGGAAAGGGGGTCCTCTTCGGTCCCTATATGGACAATTTTGAAGAAATAGCTCAATCTTTTATTTCCCGGGGAGCAGGAAGAGTAGTATCTAATAGAGAAGAGCTAGTTAACAGTATCCTTAAGTTATTATCAAATCCCGAAGAATTAGAAAGAATGGGAAGGACTGCTCTGGAAATAGTTAAGGCGCATAAGGGAGCTGCCGAAAAGAGTGCCATATTAGCAAAAAACCTGCTCACCTACGTATAAAAAGTAGGGGCGACACTCCGTGGTCGCCCAACTACGTCAATACAGGGATTAAATTTATCGAACCCGTTTCTGTGGGGACTGAATCAATTTCCAGAACAGAGGATTAAAATAAAATGAAGAGAAAGAAAAAGAAAAAAAGTAAATTCAAGAAGAGATTTGAAAAAAACGCATCCTGGGTTACATTCTTAATTATGCGCGTGTTGTTTACGGTTACGCCCGCAAAAGCATTTCCTCTTATTGCCCGCTACTTAGAGGTCATTTCTCGCCCGTTTACCAGGAAGCACCGAAAAATAGCTCTAGAAAACCTCACTTTGAGTTTAGGAAAGGAAAAGAGCAAGGAAGAAATCGAATATATTTATCGTGCTTGCTTGCGAGAAGTTACTCAGAGTTTTTATGAATTGGTTTCGGCAACGAGTTCTCTTTTTGGGAATTCTTCACGCCTCGATCAATTTAAAGAACAGTTTGTCTTAGAGGGAGAAGAAAATTTGAAACAGGCACTATCCCGGGGGAAAGGGGTAATAGGACTTTGTGCACACTTTGGCAATTTTACACTGATGGGAACAGGACTTACTTCCCGGGGGTATCCATATGCATTGGTGGTGAGGCCAGCAGATGAGTCGAGAGTAGAAAAATACTTCCAGAAATGGAGAGACCAGTTGGGGTTCCATTCCATACCTGCCCGTCCCAGGTCGACAGCCGTACGTGGATCTCTCGGCGCTTTGCGTCAAAACAAGATACTCGTTCTATTTGCCGATCAAAACAAAGCAAAAGGCGGAGTATTTGTCGATTTTTTTGGCCGTCCAGCAGGAACTGTTGTTGGACCTGCAGTCATGGCTTTAAAGACAGGTGCACCCATAGTTCCCATATTCAACGTGCGTCAGGGAGTGAATAAACATAAAGTTATTATCGGTCCACCGGTCGAGTTTGAAATATCCGGTAATCAGGAGAAAGATGTTCTCACTGTCACAGCTAAGATTACCAAAGTTATTGAAGAGTTTGTCCGGCAGTATCCCACACATTGGTGGTGGTTTCACAACAGGTGGAGAACTAAACCAAAGAAGGAAGAGGAAGTGGAAAAACCGGAAGCTTCTACTCCATTCCTTTAAAAAGGTCTGGAGTCCTCCCAAAAGGGAGGGATGTAATCAACCTTGCTTTCGCAAGGACTCCATATCACAAACTATCTTTTAAATGTCAGTAATGACAGAGAGAAGCTCTGCTTTAAAGATAGGAAAGGGATTGGGAAATGACTAAGATTTTAGTTAAGGGTGTAAATTGGATTGGAGATTCACTGTTTATGACCCCAGCTTTAGCTGCTTTAAAAAAAGGATTCCCCAATTCCCATATAAGCCTTCTAATCAATCCCTGGGTGAGAGAAATATTTGATGGCAATCCGAATGTAGATGAAACCATTATTTATGATGAGAGAGGCAAGGAGAAGACCTTAAAGGGGAAGATTAGGTTTATTCGCTCATTAAGGAATAGAAATTTCGACATGGGTATAATTATGCAGCCACGTTCCTATAAAGCTGCTCTTTTTGTCTATTTAAGTAGAATTCCAGAGCGAATCGGCTATAGTCATTCACTGAGAAATCTACTTCTAACCAGAAGAGTAGAGCCTCCCAGGGCTCCTGTCCACGATATAGATATGTTCCTAAACATCGTCCTTTCCCTGGGAGTAGCACCGGCGAGGAAGGAACCCTATTTGCCTTTCAGCCCAAAAGCTGAGGATTGGGCCGACAGGTTTTTAGAAGAGAAGGGAATTAACAGAGGAGAATTACTGATAGGTATCAATCCCGGAGCATTTAAGCAATCGAAAAGGTGGCCAGAGCCAAGATACGCCGAGTTGTCCGATATACTGATTAAAGAATTCAAAACAAAAGTTATCATTTTCCAGGGACCGGGCGAAAATGAAATTATAGAAAAAGTAATAAGTTTAATGAAAGAAAAAGCGATAATAGCAAAGACAGGTATCAAAGAACTGTCTGCGCTTTCCCGGAAATGCAAGTTATTCGTGGGCAACGATACAGGTCCTATGCATGTGGCTGCTGCCAGCGGTACTCCGGTAATTGCTCTATTCGGTCCTGCAGACCCCCGACGCAGCCGCCCCTGGGGCAGGAACCATGTGGTAATAAAGAAAGACCTGCCGTGCAGTCCCTGTTCGAGGGTAGTTTGCAAAGAACCGACCTGTATGAAATCGATTACCGTGGAAGATGTCCTTCAGGCCGTTCAAAGCCAGCTTAAGAGAACTGAGAAGTCTAAAGGGGGAGCACTCGTCATTAACAGAGGTTAAGAAAAAGGTTGGACAAGAAAATTCCGCCACAATTTGAGAAAGTAATGATAGGTAGAACTACTATATTGGTAAAAGATAAATATAGAGACCAGATATTAAGTCAAAAAGTGGCTCTTTCCAGAAAGATAAAAGAAGAAGGAGAATTGTTCCCAGGGGTTAGTCTACTCAAGGGCAGGAACATAATTCCCTGTATTCCAATTAAAGGTTCCAATGAAAGGATGCTCGTAAAACGCTATGAACATGGAGGATTATTTCGTAAAGTAACAAGAGACATCTTCTTGGGAAATTCAAGACCATTTCGGGAACTGGCTATCCTGGAAGCAGCGTCCCAAAAAGGCATCCCTGTTCCCGAAGTCCTTGCTGCCAGAGTCGACAGGATTTTTGGTCCATTCTATAAAGGAGAGATAGCTTATAAAGAGATTCCTGATAGTGCCAATTTATTGGAATACCTGAAGGGGCTCAATGAGAGACCGCTGGAGGAAAAAATGTCTCTAAAGAGAGAAATAATTAACTCCTTAGCCCAAACCATTAAGAAAATGCACGCCTCAGGAATATACCATGCAGATTTAAATGTTAAGAATGTATTGATTCAGAATACAGGAAAAGGAACTCGAGTTTATCTCGTTGATTTCGATTGCTCAAAGATTAAGAAGAACCTCACCCTGAGAGTGAGGATTAAGAATCTGGCTCGTTTTAATAGGTCTTGTGAAAAATGGAAAGCGCCGCTAACTACTACAGACAAACTCAGATTCTTCCTCTCCTATTTTAAAGGAAATAGATTAGTAGAGGCGAATCTCAGAAAATATATTCGCAGATGCTCACATTTCCATTGGGGACACAGGCTCTACTGGAGGCTTTTCGGATAATTTTTTGATTCTAATCGAGACACCCTTTAAGGTAAATTGTAGCAGCAGAGCGAAACTCTGCTTCAAAATAGAGTAGCGGAGCAAAGCTCCGCGTCAATGTAGGGACGACACTCTGTGGTCGCCCAATAGGATCAGAAAAATAAATGAATAGACTTTCAATAATTATCATTACTTACAATGAAGAAGAAAACATTAAGCACTGTTTGGAAAGTGTAAAGTGGTCAGATGAGATTGTAATCGTCGACTCTTTCAGTAATGACAAGACTGTAGAGATTGCCAGAGAATACACTTCCCAAGTATTCCAGAACAAATGGACCAATTTTTCTCAGCAAAAGAATTTGGCCTTAGGAAAAGCAAGCAGTGAGTGGGTATTAAATATAGATGCTGATGAAAGGGTTACGCCAGAATTGAAGAAAGAAATCCTCGTAATTCTCAATTCCCAGTTCCAATCCTTCGATGGTTACTATATACCGAGAAGAAATCATTATCTGGGGAAATGGATCAGACATTGTGGGTGGTATCCTGACTATAAGTTACGACTTTTTCGAAAAGGAAAAGGAAGATTTAACGAGCGGATGGTACATGAGTCTGTAGTAGTAGAAGGCAGGAAAGGCTACCTTAAATCTTGTTTAAACCACTATTCATATAAAAATTTATCCGACCATTTAAGTAGAATTGATAAGTTCACTTCACTGGCTGCCGAAGAGATGTTTACAGATGGTAAGAGAGCGAGAGTCTTCGATTTACTGTTCCGGCCACTCGCTAAATTCGTCAAAATGTACCTGATAAAAAAAGGTTATCTGGATGGGATTTACGGGCTTATTGTTTCAATTATAGGTAGCTTCTACGTGTTTATGAAATATCTGAAACTCTGGGAACTGTCGAGGGGAAAAATCCATTGAAAATAGCCGCTATACTTCCGCATGTGGAAGTTTTTGGAGGGGTTAGAAGGTATATCGAGATAGGGAACAATTTTATAAAAAGAGGTCACTCCTTCAGAATCTATCACTCAGATGGAAGTCGTCCCACCTGGCTGGAGTTCTCTGGTGAGACAAGACCCGTAGAACAGGTAACTTTGGAGGAGAACGACATTGTAATATCCAGTGACTACTCGGTTCTTAATTACTTAGAAAGAGCCAAAGCTAATAAGAAAATTTTCTATTGCCTTCTTGAGCACAAAAACAATCAAAAAGTATGTATCAATAGAAAATTGCTCGTTATGGGAAACTCTACCGGAATATGTGATATGCTGAGACGCAAGTATAGGAGAGAATGCATTGAGGGAATTGGTGGGATAAATTCCGAAATATTCCATCCTGTAGAAACAAAGAAGGACAACCACCAGATAAAAATTCTCTGTTATGGGAGGATCTACAAGAAGAGGAAAGGAATACAAAAAGTCGTCAAAGCAGTAGAACTGTTGAATAAAAGATATCCTTCTTTAAGGCTTCTGCTATTCGATACTCCTGTGGGCAATCCCCGACTCGATGCCCGTCAAATGCTCCATACCAGAGTTCCCGTTACATTTTACACTGCTCTACCACAGGAAAGAATGGCCGAGCTCTATTCTCAAGCAGATATTTTTGTTAGTGCTGAAAAGAGAGCGGGATGGAGCAATCCTTGTGCTGAAGCCATGGCTTGCAAGGTTCCCGTAGTCTGCTCTCCTTCGGGGACGAGAGATTTCGCTGCCGATGGAGAAACCGCCCTAGTTTTTCGTTTTAGATATCCTTTTCTAATTGCAAAAAAGATAAGAAGACTAATTGAAGATAAAAATCTAAGAGAGCGGATAACAGAGCAAGGCTATAGGAAAATTCAACAGTATACATGGTCGAATCTCGTGGACAAGTTAGAAAAAGAATTTACGAATCTTCTGTGATTGGAAGGAGTAGCGAAGCAAAGCTTCGCGTTATGACTGGTAGTCGGGCTCGTCCCCGAGCCCGACATTAGGAAGGCACAATGAGAGTCTGTTTTTTTGGGGGTTATAATCCTGGATATATACGTAATGTAATCATTAAAAAAGGTCTTATAAAAAATGGCGTGGAAGTAGTAGAATGCCATACAAAGTCAAAATTTAAATTCTGGCTCAGATATCCCATACTATTCTTTCAACATCTTAAATTTTTTCTTATAAAATATGACTTTATTTTTGTTCCTGCTTTTCGGCACAAAGATGTTCCTCTGGCCAAGCTTCTTGGATTTTTAACCAATAAGCCTGTAGTTTTTGACCCATTAGTTTCCAGGTATGAAACTAAAGTTGTCGACCAGAAGAAAGTGGCACCATATTCCATGCAGGCAAGACACAATTTTAGGATAGACAAATTGTCCTTTAAACTTGCGGACATAGTTCTGGCAGATACCTTTGCGCACGCAGATTATTATGCCAGGGAATTTGGAATAGATAGAAGTAAATTTAGCCGGGTCCCGGTAGGAGTGCCTGACGAACTTTTTTCTCTATTCAAAGCCAGGGGGGAAGAGAAAAATAGAAAAGAAAGTAATTTCCTCGTTCAATTTTATGGGTCCTTCCTTCCCTTGCAGGGAATAGAGCATATTGTGCGAGCAGCCAGGATAGTGGAGACGAAGGATAGGGCCATTCGCTTCGAATTGATAGGCTCGGGGCAGACCTTTCCTATGATTAAAAAGTTGGCCGAAGAACTGGGATTAAAAAATATAGTTTTACGAGACTGGGTTCCTTTTAACGAGTTACCAGAGGTAGTTTCCCGTGCCCACATCTGCCTGGGAATATTCGGGAATACGGAGAAAGCATTGAGGGTAGTTCCTAACAAAGTCTTTCAGTGCTTATCTTTTAAAAAGCCTGTAATTACTGGAAGAACTCCCGCTATTCTCGAATATTTTGTGGATAGAGAGAACATTTTCCTCTGCGAAGGAGCAAATGCTGACTCTTTGGCTAATGCAATTATGTTATTAAAGGATAATGAAGAATTACGGAGAAGAATAGCTGAAAATGGATATAAATTAATTCAGGAAAACTTTACTTCAGAATTGATTGGCAAGCAAGTAAAAGAAATCTTAAGTAAGACTTTAGTGTAAAAAGATTGGATACTATATTACATATCGATTCAGCAAAAACCTGGAGGGGTGGCCAGCAGCAAGTTTTCTATCTTGCCCAGAGGCTAACAGATTACGATAACATAATTGCCTGTCCTCCTCAAAGCCCTCTGGCAGAAAGAGCAAAAGCTATAGGGTTAAAAGTTTTCCCGGTCCAGATGCATGGAGAATGGGATCTCCTGGCAGTATGTAAATTAAAAAAGATAATAAGAAAAAACTCTATCGATATAGTTCATCTCCATTCTTCCCACGCGCACGCATTGGGTCTATTGGCAGCAAAAAGTAGTGGAAATTGCAAGGTTGTTCTCTCCCGGAGAGTTAACTTTCCCATTAAGAAGAATATACTCAGTCGAGCGAAGTATGCAAATGTCGATAGGATAATAGCAATTTCTGAAAGAGTTAGACAGGTTCTAGTGGCTGATGGTTTACCAAAAGAGAAGATAGACGTTGTTTACAGCGGAGTAGATATAAAGAGATTTCAGAATGTAGAGGCAGACTATCTTATTTCTGAATTGGCACTCAATAGAGATAAGTTAATCATAGGAAATATTGCCGCGCTTACCTGGGATAAAGACCACAGAACTCTTATTGAGGCAGCAAGAATTGTGGTAGATGAATTTCCTGAGGTAATCTTTTTAATAGCAGGAGAGGGCCCTCTTCGTAGAGAGATAGAGATTTTAATTAAAAAATTCAATCTAGAAGAAAAGGTAAAATTGTTCGGATTTCGCCAGGATATTCCGGAAATTCTTTCCATTCTCCATCTCTTTGTGTTATCTTCCAGCTGGGAAGGATTAGGCACTTCTCTCCTGGATGCCTTTGCTTCTCGAGTTCCCGTAGTAGCTACCAATATAGGAGGAATCCCGGAGGTTGTGAGAGACGGAGTAAATGGAATTTTAGTCCCCCCGGGAAATCCAGACGCTTTAGCCGGAGCCGTTATTTCTCTTCTGAAAAATAGAGACCTTGCGGGTCGAATGGCAAAAGAAGGTTTTCGACTGGTAAAAGAGAAGTTCAGTATAGAGAGGATGGTTGAGGAGACAAGAAAGATTTACGACCGTTTGGTCGCGTAGGGTTTGGAGTCCTCCCGAAAGGGAGGGTTAACGTACTGCAGGGCTTTGTCCCCGTAAAAACTACGCCCATAAAGGGCTACACTACGGATAATGGTTTGGTCGCGTAGGGGCGACCTTTATGGTCGCCCAGGGGTTTATCCCCGTAATGGTTTTAGGAGAATTCCAATGAACATCTTTCACTACTGCCCCAAGGTCTTGCCTGTGAAAAAGTATGGAGGAACACAGAGGATAGTTGTTAATTTAATGAAAGAACAGGCAAACAGGGGACATAAGGTATATCTACTCAGCTTGGCGGGCACGCATTTACCTTCTGTAAATGTCACCACAATAAAGAAACCCATACGAAATTTTGAAGATTATATTCCTGACAATATAGACATTGTTCAGTTATATGGCACACCGCAAGAGACTCCCCCGAAACCCTATTTAGTCACGATTGGGGGAAATGGCAAACCGGGAGAGAAGTTTCTACCCAATACAGTATTTGTAAGTAGGAACCATGCTATTCGCCATGGGAGTAGACATTATATTTACAATGGAATCAAACTCGAGTATTTTATGTACAATGAGAAAAAGGAAAACTATTTTCTCTTCTTATCAAAAGTCTCCTGGAAAGTTAAGAATGTAGATTTTGCCATAAGATTAGCGAAGATGATGGGATTCAAACTGATCGTTGCTGGAGGGTGGAGGTTCTCTTTTAGAAGGAACATCAAATTTGTAGGAGAGGTAGATGATAAAGAGAAAGCAGAGCTTCTGGCGGGAGCAAAAGCTCTTATTTTTCCCACAAACTGGGAGGAACCATTTGGTCTGGTGACCATAGAAGCATTAGCCTCAGGAACACCTGTGATTACCACTAACATGGGAGCAATGCCAGAAGTAGTCACTCCTGATGTTGGTTTTCGCTGTAATACCTTTGAAGAATTCCAGGAAGCCATAAACAGAGCCGATGAAATCAGTCCCAGAAAATGTAGAGAAAGAGTAGAGGAAAATTTTACAGCCGAAATCATGACCGGGAAGTATATAAATGCATATGAGAAAATAATTCAAACGGGGAGCCTAGAAGGATTAGGAGAAGAAAATTGAAGGTAAGCGGATTTACTTTTGTGAAAGACGCTATAAAATTTTCATTTCCTGTAGTAGAGTCGATCAAATCCATACTACCCATCTGTGATGAGCTTATAGTAAATGTAGGGAAGTCTGATGATGGCACTTTGGATGCGATCAGTGCAATTAAGAGTGAAAAAATCAAGATAATCAAGTCGGAATGGGATCCAAACTTCAAGTATAAGGGCCGAATTCTGGCACAGCAAACAGACATTGCCCTGGCGAAATGTACGGGCGATTGGTGTTTCTACTTACAGGCTGATGAAGTAGTCCATGAGCGAGATCTAGACAGGATATTAAAACGCATGGAAGAAGAACTTTCCGATGAGAGAGTGGAAGGGCTTATATTTAACTGGCTACATTTTTACGGAGATTACTCGACTTTCATAAACTCATACCACTGGTATCAACGAGAAGTGAGAATAATCAGGAATTTTCGGGGCATAGCCTCCTGGAGCAGTGCCCAGGGCTTCAGGCTCAATGGAAAGAAATTAAGAGTAAAAGATACTGGTGCCCACGTCTATCACTACGGTTGGGTACGACCTTCTAAAGTAATGGCAGCAAAGAAACGCTATCATGACTCTCTCCACCACGGTGATGGTTGGGAGAAGGAATATAAGAAAGAAAAATTCGACTATCTTAAACACATCGATCCCGCCATGCTCAAGAAGCATGAAGGCAACCACCCCAAAGTAATGAGGAAAAGAATCAATGAGTGGCAAGGAGAATTCGATATTTCCAAGAGCACTCATAGATTGACATTTAAGGACATAAGAAATAGGATTTCAGATTTCATTGCCAGGAGGACAGGCTGGAAGATCGGAGAGTACAAAAATTTCATCTTAATGAAATAAATATGAGGAGTAGCAGACTTCAGTCTGCATGAAAAAAGGAGTAGCTCCGATGAATCGGAACGGCTACCAAAGGAGGGTCGACTTGGCAGAGACATTGGGAAGTTTAGTTGATAAATTAACTATCAAGAACATTAGACTCAACAATTTAAGAAAAAAAGGGAGTAAGAAGAAAATAGATATAGTTCAGTCCCAGCGCAAAGAGTTGATTGAGGAAATGAATCAATTTTTAGCTCGGGCATTGAAGAGAAAAGTAAAGTTAAAAGATGAAAAGGTGAAACTATATAAACAGCCCAAGGTGGAAGAGAAGATTTTGGCAACGCTGGGAGCCTTAGTGGATCGTCTGTGTCAGAAAAATATGCAGCTCTGGCATCTTGAAGACGAAGCCAGAAGGTCTGATGTGAATGACGCCTATATTGGAAGGATTAAGAGAAAAATAGACATCACTAATCTAAGTCGCAATGACCTCATTGACCGAATTGACGAATTGCTGGAGAGAAAAGTCAAGAAATCAAAATGATATTACAAGAATTCCGGAGGATTTTGATTATAAGGTTAAGTGGGATAGGTGACGTTGTACACACCCTTCCCCTTTTGGGAGCTTTGAGAAAAAGGTACCCCTATGCATATATTGCCTGGCTGGTCCAGAAAAAGGCAGAAGAGCTCCTCCTCGGACATCCCTACCTGGATGAAGTCATTATCTTTGACAGGGATAGGTGGATTAGTAGACTGTGGCCGCTTATAAAGAAATTAAGGAACAGGAAATTCGATCTTGTAGTAGACTCCCACGGCCAATTCCGCAGTGGACTATTTGCCTATATAACAGGCGCAAAGACGAGGCTCGGCTTCGATCCCAAGAACGGCAGGGAATTCAACTCACTATTTATTAATTTTAAAGCTCCTCCATTTCCTGAAGATTGGCACGCAGTGGAGAGGTACCTCGCCTTAGCCAATCTTTTAGGAGCCAAGATAGAAACGAAAGAATTTTTAATTCAAATTGGAGAACCTGAAAAGGAGTACGTGGAACGATTTTTAGAAGGGGAAGGGATAAATAAAGGTGAACTTCTAATTGCTTTAAATCCTGGTTCAAGCTGGAAGAGCAAAATTTGGCCAAGCAAGAACTATGCTCACCTGGCAGATATTCTCATAAAAAAGTTTAAAGCAAAAGTGATACTCCTCTGGGGTCCTGGGGAAGAAAATCTAATTGAATCTATAAATAGTGCAATGGAAGAAAAACCCCTAATTGCTCCCAGGACAGGTCTCAAAGAATTAGCTTCTCTTATTTCCAGGTGCACACTGTTCATCGGGAGCGACAGCGCACCACTCCATATTGCTTCATCTTTCTCGATTCCTTCAATTGGACTTTATGGGCCCACCGATCCCCAAAGAAATGGCCCTTACGGTTCAGGGAATGTTGTCATCAAGAAAGACTTAAGTCTACTCTCCTGCCGCAGAAAGGGTTGTAGAAAATGCAAGATTCAGGATTGCATGGAGCTTATAACAGTGGAAGAAGTTGTAAAGCAGGTAAAAGATAAAATAAAAAAATTATAAATGGCAGGAAGTAAAAAATGGATGTAGAAGAATACAAAAGGACCAGATATAAAGGTATTGACCAGAAGGTAGTTAACAAGAG
>Ga0307377_10001015_pt1 | contig 37063 bp, 29 predicted proteins | sample TR3MG_FD_202535 | JGI IMG/M metagenome (GOLD analysis project Ga0307377, IMG submission 202535) | Soil microbial communities from Risofladan, Vaasa, Finland - TR-3 | ecosystem: Environmental > Terrestrial > Soil > Coastal area > Acid sulfate soil | place: Finland: Risofladan, Vaasa | collected... | reverse complement strand
GAAGTTCTGGCGGAATTAGGCCAGCCGCCTTCCGCTGGACTTGAAGACTTCTCCTGATGTCTTCGACAATCAGTTCGACAAGCACCTTTTGAAGCTGCCTATGAAAGATGGCTCGCCCCCTTGGCCTGGCCTGGGGTCAGGATCTCACCCTTACTGAATTGATCTGATCCAGCGGACGAGCTGCCACCTCTGCGCTTCCGGCAAGCTTGACCAGGAGGGCATGCCGTGGCTCAGATCTCCCTGCCGAAGAAACCATTCGATGTCGCCATCAGAGGCAGTTCTTATCCTTTCACTTCGCAGGGCTGGCTTTTTCTTGCCATCACCCATCGCATCCGCCTTGTGGCATTCCACACAATGATTGCGAAATATCAATTCCCCCGCCGCGACAGCCTCGGGGCTTCGGGCAAGCGGGTTGACTCGGGTATGGTCCTTGGGGGGAACATGATCCCATCTATTACTAGCGGCCGCTCCCCGAATCGGAGCCGCGCTTACAGCCAACAGCAGTATCAAGGCCAGTTGTCGCATCAGCGGCCCCCTTGTTGTGCATTGCTCTTGTTCGCCTGCCCGTGATGGAACCAGCCGCCGACCTGGTTGAACTCACAAGCAAGGCCAACACGATAAACCCGTGCAAGGCTGGAATCAGTCAGGCCGAAGCCGGGAGAAAAACTCAACCGGAATCCCTTGGGGAGTTGCCATCCGAGAAGCGGCGCAACGTAATGAGAAGTGTCCTTGATGGTCAATGCCTCTGTGTCTCCCAGGCCGCCGTATGCTTCCACCCCCGCAATGAAATTCTCAGTGCAAAAGGTGCATTCCCGGCCGCTGGCTGCGCCGGACAACGGACGCGTAGCTCCCACCGCATAGCCGAATTCCCAAGGCGCGTGCCCGAGATTCTTTTCGGCAATGAAGTTCTCTGAGATGTTCCAGTCTCGCACGTTGGAGGACAGAATCAACTTCAGTTCTCCTTCGTGCTTGTGCTCTTTGCGCGCGTCCCCATTTCTGGTCGCCAGATCTGTCTGGCCATCATGTCCGACGACTTCGAGAATGGTCTTGTCCGCTCCCGATATGCTCTCGAATTCCAAATAAAGGACGGGGTTCAAGACGTGATCCCGCATCAGTGGGCGAAGTCGATTCTCGATCCGGAATCCGGTATACAAAGTCGAATCCTGTGCAGTGGCCTGGCCGTCCAGATAGAGTTCCGTAGTCCACCAGGCCCGCGTTCCGTACTCCAATTCCACAGCCGTGGCGCCAAAGTGGTTGGAACCATCCGGCCGTGCCAACGCAGTCTTGGTCTCGACCTCCAGGTTCCCCGGCTCTTCGAGATCCTGGGAATATGTCACGAAATAAGGCTTGTCCTGCCCTTGTGCGGGAGCATTCGAGTAACTTGCGATCAATGCGGCCAGCAAACAAGCTGGGCCCGTGAATCTTGGCAACACCAAAAGGCCTCCAAACGAATATACGACCCAATCAGTCTTATATAATGCAGACTAAATCAGTCCTATATTGGGCGCAAGGCCGATTGTCATCATGTGAAACGATTTACGGCGTGCCAGGGCAGCGCCAAATCACGAGATCGGACATTCTTGACGACTGGCTTCCGACGGACCTGCGCTTGCGGACACCAGTGATGGATTTCGCATCACTTGCCTTCAACCATTTCAAAATATTTAACTTAGAGAAGAAATTGCACGAGCGCCTAGAAATCAACCCTTCACCTGCCGATAGGTCCGACATCTACCGAAAGGAAGGTATTCAATTGATCAGTTTGATTAGTAGTGCGCACGGAGCAGCTCCGGCAGTCGCGAGTACCCAGACCAGCTCCGCCGCCCCAAGCAGCGCTTCAAGTTCATCTAAACCGCAACCCTCTGCAGGCATTCCTGTCGACACAGTGCACATCAGCAGTGCCGCCAAGGCGGCTATGCAGGAAGCGATTGAGACGCCGGCTCAAACTGCAAGAGAAGCGAGCGCTGGGGATCAACAGGCCCTGAGACTTCTCGCTAAAGAGCAAACGGCGAAATAGATTCTTGGAGTATCTGCATGAAATACAGTTGCCACATTAGGTTGTGGTCTGGATGCTGAGTGCGGGAGGCGACGGGCCTCGGCGGCAGCAATGGCCGCGATTGGATCTACTGAAAGATAGGTGATGCTCGGATGGTGAAGCGGGAAGGTCCGCGCCACCATTCGCGGTAATCCAGTAGATCCGGCATGATTCGATTTTCCAGTAAGGCGACGGGCAGGGGTGCGAGGATTGTTGCGAGTCAAAGAATCCCACGTGACATGGCTTCGCAAGGCAGAAGCCGACCAAGCAAGCTATCTTCTGTCAAGGGCAGAGTAAAACCCGTAATCCGTCGATAAGGTTTGGAAGGGGTTTCGGCGAGGGGTATTTGGATCGTCAGCAGGAGTTGATGCAGCGCATCCGTCCTGCAAACAGGCTGCAGCGGCTTCTGGATGCAGCTTCTGGCTCCCGATCAGCTCCTCTGCAGGCTGTTCAAGGCGCAGTTTCACTTGGGCCGGTCAAATTAGGCTCAGGAAAACTTCATCGATGTCGGCTCCGAAACCGTCTTCTCATGTAGCGACCTGCAGCAGCCGCATGGCCTCCTTCCATAAAGCAATGCGGTCAGCCAGCGCGGCCAGCCGCAGCAGCGTCTTGCGTGCATGTTGAACGATACGCCCGGCCGTATTGATGATCAGAAAGCGCAGCCGCTTGGGCCGCGCCCGCAACAGCTCCGCAGGCAGCGCGATCCGCTTCAGCGCCGTCAGCACGTTGTGCGCGATCACCGCGAGCCGCAACCAGGCTGCATTCGCGCCAAAATACTTGCTCGGCATCACTCCTCCGGCCAGCTCATTCTTCACCACATCATGCACCGCTTCGATCGTTCCCGCCTTCTCCCGATGCCACTGGATCAGCCGCTCAGGCGTCCACTCCCAAATGCTGCTCACCACGGCAAAATGCTTCTCCCGGCTGCCATCGGCAAACATCTCCTCCTGCCGCGGACGAATGCGAATCGCCACGTAGCGCAAGGGCTGCGTGTCTTTCTGCTCGCCCTTCTCGCCCGGCACAAAATCCACCTCCGCGCACTCGCGAATCTCCCTTCCGTCCGCCTTGCCGTAGAGACTCCAACCCGCCTCCGGAATCTGCAAAATCGCTCGATGCAAGGCCTCGCTCAGGCGCGCGCTGATGGCAAAACCAATCTTCCCCTGCGGACCATCGGCCCGCTTCTCGTCGCGCAGCCACTGAATCAATTCCCTTTCGTGACTGGCCGAGTCGCCGCGATAGTAATAACTCGTCACCGTCTCCGGAAGCGCCGCAAAAGCTCGCTTCGCCACCGCCAGCGGGGCCATCATCGCCGGCACGTTACCGTCGCGGAACTCATCGGCCAGAATCACATCCATCTCTGCCCACACCGCCAGCATCGGCTGGTAGCCGCGCTCCCCTTCATAGGTTCGCAAGGCCTCCCGCTTGTGACTCTCGATGATCGTCGCATCCTGATCCACCGTCGCGATCAGCTGATCAGGGCAGCGGCGGCCAAGCTCCCGCACCAGCTCCCGATTCACTTCGCCCAGCCCGCTCAGTGCATCGGCTTCTTCCGGGATGAAAGCGATCTGCTCCGGCTTCCGCCCGTCTCTGGCCTCCTCCAGCTTCTCTTCGGAATGAAACCGGTTCAAAAACTGCCGCGCAGACTCCGGAGAAGGCACCTCATGGCCCAACATCTCTTTCAGCCCCGCATCGTCGCGAAGATGCTGGAAGTCGTCCAGGCAATCGCCGCCCACCGCGTTCAGCACAACGAAGCTCTCCACCATCGTGGCTTCGTCGTAGCCGCGCTCACGCTGCTTGATAGGCACGTGCTGACGCACCATGGCCGGAACGCCAAGGGATCGAAACGCCTGCACCACAAGCGGCACGCCGCCCCAAGAGGTCAGGGTTTCTTCAAGCGGATTATCGTCGATCTCAAACAACAGCGGAGATTCGGTCGGCGAAGGCTTCCGGGGCGGATTCATACCCACATCGTAAACGCTCCTGGCACCTGAAAGGTGCAAGAAAAACGATGCCAGAAACTCCTCATTCAACCCGCATCATGCCACTCTACGCGGCTTCCCGGAGATCGCTTCAACTTGCACGCAATGTTATCCACGGATCAGGGAAAACCAGGCCAGTTTGGCGGAGTAAAAGTAGGCCAGTAGATAGGTCGATCCGGTCTGCGCATCGACGCGCACTGACTGCAAACGGAGCAGGACATAAGACATACAACTCGAAGCTCGCGTTCAGCAGCGGGTGGATCGCGCGATCGCGCAGGCTTGGCCTCGGGAAAATAAAGGAGAATGGTTACCAAGCTTGCTGTGCACTGGTGACCATTCCAGACGATGCGCAGCACCAGGGAGTCGAGCGCTTCGGCGTTAATCCCCACTGAAGCGGGGCCACCTGAATACCTGGCTGGTTGAGACAGTCTAGCCACGCTGGAAGCGGGTGAGTTATCCTGACTTCGACCAGGATCGCGTCGGACAGAGCGCGCGCAATGGTTGGTCATCGTCCAGATTGACACCCCTTACGTTGGCGTACTCTTTTCAAATTGGCGTTGGCGAGCGCGGCGAGTTCCGCGTCTATTTCGAGGCCCGCCACGGAACCAGCTGGACCGAAGGTCTCTGAAATGACAGCGGTGTAATAGCTGGTGCCGCAGCCCCAGGTGAATCACACGCTTACCAGATCGCGAATGTCGTTCGTGCTTCTGTAGGTGGCGGAGCTCAGCGACATTCCCGAGGTGAACTGCCAGGAGGCGACCCCAGGAATCGCTCTCTCTGGGCGCGCGCGAACGCGTCTATTGGTAGAGGAAGAAATGCCGCTGCTGTGCGTCTAACGGCAACCGTGGCATCGTCCGCAAGCCTTGCGAACATCGAGGCGGAAGCCCAAGGTTCTATTCCATAGAAAATAAGGGACTTCTGTCCAGAAAAGGCGCCAAATGTCAGTGACGGGGACTCCGCCGAAAGGGCAGGAGCGAGATCGACAAGATGCCGGCCGAATGCGAATCCTCCATGACTCCACGAACCACCAAGTTTCATTCGGTAATGGAAGAGAAAACCGGGACCCATTTCTTGCCGCCGCGGAAGGCATTCAGGCCGTGTGCCCCTTGGCTTATCGGGCTCGCCTTTGTCGTTGCGCCGTGGGGACTCGGTTACAAACTATCTCAGTATTACCCTCGCCTCGACGCTGCTACGCGTGCGTCATTCGCGAAGCTCTGGGATGAGCATCAGGACTCTGCGCACAGCGCAACAATCCCCAGAACGATTGCGCAGTCACATCGATCGCGGATTTGGACGCGCTTCTCCTGGTTCTTCAAGGCATTCCGCGTTCTAGTCGTTCGTCGCATCACAGCTCCAATGAATGGAAGTGCATTCCTTTATCACTCCACTCCCCTATTGTTCTTCGATCACCTCCCTCCGAGTACGCCTGACTTATCTCAATTGCATCGCAGGATCCTCGGGCACAATTGTCCGTGCATGCACCGTAGGCATCGTTTTCAGCCGTTCTCTCTGAAGGAGAAACCCATGGATCCCCACCGAGCTGCACCCAGCATGTCCGGATGGCCACTCAGCAATCCTGCTTCAATTGGGCCGTCGGCACTGAAATGTATCATTCCGAAGAGGCGAAGTTTGCTGAGTTTGTTGGTGTTGCCGAGCGTTGTCGCCCGGAACTGCCGAGGGTCGTCTCTCGGATGACCGGAAGACAGAAAGAAGCAGATGATATCGTGCAGCGTGGCCGAATGAAGGCATTCGCGAACTTGAGCAGACACCGCGGAGAAGCTCATTTGACGACCAGGCTGTGCACCATCGTGCGGAACGCCGCCCGTGAATTCATCTGAAATCAGCGTGGCAGGGTCTTCGTTCCACTCGAACGTCCACCGTCCCTCAATCGAGACCGTGATGAAGAGGACCTTGCTGACGAGCGCTTGAATCCGGAAGAGTCTTACGACAATCGAGAAACATAGAAATTGGTATCCGCCGCGATCGGCAGGATCGATCCTACTAACAGTCACATATTCAAGATGTGCGTGCTTGAGGAGCGCTCACATCTCCAAGTTGCAACAGTGCTCCGACTTTCGCACTCCACCGTTAAATCGCGACTATTCCGCTGCAGACGCCACCTGAGGAAGGAATTTAAGATTGTTAGGGACCAGTCGAGCTGAGTTGGATGGTGAACGATGCGGTTTCCGCCTCGTCGAGTCCAGAAACGATTAATCAAGAATAATTACGCTCGCCAAAACGTCAGTTCACGGAGGATCTCCCTTGCCAGACACCGAAGAAAGCAGACAGCCGGAAATTTTAATGCGCAACATCGTTTTCGCAACGGATTTTCTCGAAAGTTCACGGCTTGCTTTGGATTACGCAGTTGCGTTTGCCCACCATTACAACGCAAAGCTGACCATTGTGCATGCCATCCAGCTTCCGCCCGAAGCGGAAGAAGTCGAGATGCTTAGGCACCTACCTAGCATCACTCGGGAACGCGCCACTTCTCGGCTCGAAGCGTTCGCGTCTCGCGTACGGCGTTTGGGCGTCGATACCGAGGTTGACCTTCGCGCAGGTGACCCATGCGCCGCAGTTCTCAGCTCGACCACCGAGAACGAGGCTGACTTATTGGTGTTGGGTACTCATGGTGCATACAGAGGACTCGAACACATGCTGATTGGATCAACCGCGGAAAAGATCTTGTTGTCAGCTTCCTGTCCCACTTTAACCGTCGGCAGGCACGTGATGGCTGGAATGGACCTTGATCTGAATTTCAGAAAGATCCTCCTCGTTTCGGATACGTCTCAGGAATCTATAGCCGCGGCACTCTATGCCGACTCGCTCGGACGGGATTTAGGAATCCCGTCCGAGCTAATTCAGGTGTCGGCAGATGATGAGGCAAACAACTTTGAAAATGCACAGGCGGGGATCGAGAAATACTGCGCCCGCCTTCGTTGTCAGCCAGAATTCTCAGATCATGAATGGAGCGACCCTGCGTATCATCTAAAGAGAACTACTCCAGCTAAGGAAATCATTCAGCGTGCCATGGCTTGTGCCGACGGCCTCTTAATTCTCGGAGTACATAAGAAGTCAGGCTGGAAACGACACCTCCACGCCAGCTTCGCATTCGAGTTAGTAGCCAGATCCAGTTGACCAGTGCTCAGCCTTCACGGAAGATGAGTTTCATCGGTTGTCGAGTTCAACAGATTGCGAGAAGAACAGCCGGATTGACCTTCGATGCCAAAAGCAGGTCACTGATCGAATCCATCAATAGCTCATGGTATCTGGACCTACGCCGATAAGGAGAACAGCCGCAGCCAAATCCTCTCTGATTACGAGCAGCCGATTGCCCTCGATCGGGAGCAAATCTGGTTGCCGGATGAGGTAACCACCATGTCGTCAATCGGAATAAGGAGCGCACTCGGCAACCTGTCGCAAGCTACATCGACCGCCAAGACTGCATCAGAGGCCTCGACCGCAACGCGCTCCCAAACCAGTGCAACGCTCAAGCCGGATACCGTCCGGCTTTCAATAGCGGCTCAGGCGAAGCAAATGCATCAACAGGGTAAGAGTCCAGCGCTGATTGCGTCCACCCTCAGCATCAAAGTCGCCGACGTCGACGGTTATCTTGGAATTAAGGTCTCCGCACCAGCTGCCGCAACGCCTGCTCCTTCCGAAGCGTCCACCAAAGCCGCTTCAACATCAGATCCCGTTGCAGAGACAAAGACGGTAGCACCAGAACCAACTGTCCCGTCAAGTTCGGCACCGCAGCCAGTTGCGATCAAAGCGCCAACCGCAAAGAGCTAACTGGCAGCCTGAATCTACCGCGTTGGTAAGGACTACGGCGCGAACTCAGTGCAGAGACAGTGAGTGGGCCCGTGCATGATACAGGAGGCTCAGCGCAAAAAACCATACACGCAGGGCCGGATCGATTAAGCTAAATCCTACTTCGAGTGGCGCATGTTCACTCTGATCTGTGTACCTTGAGGTTGGGATGCATCGTCAAAAGCTATTTCGAATACCAAATTGCATTTGCCGACCATGACGCGCAGTCGTGGACTGAAGAGACGACGGCGACATCACGGAGCTGACGAAGTTCACAAAGTTCGGATGATTCAAAACGTTGAACCCGGAGACTCCTAAAATGCGAGTACGGGCGTCGGCTCCTGTCTCTTTCCAAGACGGACGTTGTGGTTTTACAGCAGATTCAGGTTTCCGGTGCCTCCGCCCTTCAAGAGTGTTTCGCGCAATAACGGAAGGACGCGCATTCCCGAGACCCGTATGGTAAATTTCCGGGCCGGCTATCTCGGTGTAAGAAGCGCTGGAATAGAACGTGGTCGCAACACCTAGTACTCTGACCGCGTGATTTGGTGCATTAGGTCTTGCCTTCCCATGTCCCTAAATCGGGACATGGGGCACCCATGATTGGTACAAGAACAAGCAGTCAAAGACCTAGTGTCAGCCGATGGTGTCGATGGACGTGTCCTATGAGATTGAATCGATAAGTGTGTTGTTGACGGCTAGGGAAAGCTTGACTGTATCGTTTTTGAGTGTGCTCTGTGGCTGGACTGAGGGAGCAGCGGCCTTTGCAGCGCCAGTCAAGTGAATCTGGTTGGCGTCGGAAGACGCATTGGCGCTTGATGTTCCTACGCTGGGAATGATGGAAGTAACGAGGACAGCTCTTTCTTTACAAGAGACCTCATCGGCAGATTTCGAGAAGGGAACAGATGTGTTCAATTCCGACGCACCGTTCAATCAGAAACAAGATCAAAGCGCCCCAACAAGTTCTCCGAATGAGGATTCACCCATGGGCTTCAGAAGCGAGTTGTGATACCCAGTTTGAACAAGGGTGCACGAATTTGGAACCAAAGGCCGTCTGTCGGAAATGCAGTTTGAGCGACAGGTCTTCACGCGACCGAGACTGCTCGCTTGATTCCATCGGCCGACGCTGGAGAAATCAACGGCGGCATGCAGGCATTTTCCGTCTCGGTAAAATGCAGTTTGCAAGCTCAATGAAATTCAGGTTTTCTTCAGCTTGAACCGCAATAATAGGTGACGTTGGGAGCGTGTGTTGGCAGAGAACTGACCACCCGAATTTGCCGCAACTGCTCGGAAGCAGTGCGTCATCTTCGGATTGCATCCATCAGCGGATCGGCCTGATACGGCAAGGTGTATAGCCAAAAGAAGTCATCAGGCAGGTCTGATTGATAACCGTGAATTCGGGACAGAGAAGAGCGCGCACCATGCATATTCTCGTGATCGAAGACGAAGAACGGCTGGCCCAGAATCTTGCAACGGCACTTGCGCGAAACGCCGGCTTTGTTGTCGATGTGGCGCTGAACGGAACCGACGGACTGAACCTGGCAACCTCCGGAGTCTTCGACGCGATACTCCTGGATCTCATGCTTCCCGGCTGTTCCGGGGCTGACGTGCTTCGCGATTTGCGGTCAGGGGGCCACAAGACGCCAGTATTGGTATTGACCGCGAAGGACGAGAAGTCTTCCATCGTGAAGCTGCTGGAACTTGGAGCAGACGACTACCTGTCCAAGCCGTTCGACCTGGGTGAATTGCTGGCGCGGACCAAGGCGCTGATCCGGCGCAGCAAAGGCCACGCCAGTCCGCGCATTTGTGTCAGCGATCTTGAACTGGACACAAACCTGCGCTTCGCCTGCCGCGCGGGACGGCACATCGACTTGACTCCGATGGAGTACCGCACCCTCGAGTACCTGATGATGAACAACGGCATCGTGATCTCGAAGGAGCAGCTGCTGGAGCATCTGTACGACTACAGCTGGGAGAAGTTCAGCAATGTGATCGAGGTGTACATTTCGGCGCTGCGCCGCAAGATCGATGCCGGATCATCGGAGCGGCTGATTCACACGTTGCGCGGGCACGGCTATGTGCTGCGCCTGGGAGACACGCCATAGTTGCCTCTTCGATCCGCGGACGGGTGGTATTGCTGGCCCTTGGCGCGCAACTGCTGGCTGTCAGTTGCGCGGTGGGATTGTCGGTAGCGTACGTGCATCGGGCGCTCTGGTTGAGCGTCGATTCATTGCTGCAAGCGCGGATGGTACGGCTACTGGCGCTGGTGGGCCAGGATGAGAAGAACCCGAGTGCCCTGACATTCGACTCAGACCAGGCGCTGGTACCGCAAGGCGACCTCTACTACATTGAGGACGCCCAAGGAAAGGCTCTCGCGGGTTCTTCGGCGTGGATAGGAGATCGCCGCCGATTTCGGGATGCTGTCCATGGCTGGAACCTGCAGCGATATGGACACACGTATCGAGTAACTGCACTGTGGAATGTTCCGATTCTGGACCAGGAAGACCGTAGCATTCGGCAGTTGCACGCCACCCTGTTGTATGCCATACCGGCGGAGTCGACAGAGAGACAGATCACCAACGCCACGCGAATAGCTGTCCTGGTGGGGGCATTGGCACTGCTGCTATCGGCTGGGCTGACCTGGTGGGCGGTTGGAAGAGGCATGCGTCCGCTCACCGAGTTTGCACTGCGCGCGGATCGGATTGAAGCCGATAATGCCGCGTTCGAAGAACCACCCGACATGGTCCGCACCGCCGAATTGATTCCCCTTGAGCGTGCACTGGGTTCCTTGGCAATCCGCGTGAAAGATGCATTTCAGCGAGAGCGGCAGTTCCTGAGCGACGCTGCACACGAGCTTAAAACCGCAGTGGCGATTCAGAAATCCACGCTGCAACTGCTTGAGCAGGAGGAGCGCAGCAACGAGGAATACCGCGATGGCGTAAGCCGTGCGCTCGAGGACACGAGTCGTATCGAACATCTGGTGCGTGACATGCTTCTGCTCTCATCGATGGAACACCCGCGGAATGCTGGTCCGAGTGCTCCGCCTGGGGCACGGGTGCGGCTCAGGGACTCAATTCTTGGCGCCATCGACCAGCTCGCGCCGGTCGCGATGATGCGCTCCATCACCTGCGTACTCGAGACGAACACTGACTCGTACGTGTCGGGCAACGAACCCGACCTGGCGCTCGTCTGGACCAATCTGCTGGAGAATGCCATTCAGCATTCAGCACCGGGGGCCTGCATTTCCATCGAACTTGGCGCGGATGATCAGGGCTCCTGCCGCGTTCGAATCGTGGATACCGGCAGCGGAATCTCTTCGGTCGATCTGCCCCACGTTTTCGAGCGCTTCTATCGCTCTGACGCTTCGCGCTCGCGTTCCACCGGCGGGTTCGGGCTGGGACTCCCGATTGCCAAAGCCATCGTTGACAACAGCGGCGGTACCATCCAGCTGTGGAGCATCCCTAGTGCCGGTACTTCTGTCGAGGTAAGGCTACCGCGAGCCGATGTGTCCGCTGAGCTTTCGGGGCGCACTGTAAAGGGCTCGGAAAATCATGCAGCCTCTTAAGGCTGACTTCAGCATGGAGCGTCGATAGTTAAATCCAGGTGCCATTTGCACCCCGGAGGACATTTCGATGATCACTCGCAAAACCGTGGTTTTCTGTGCAACTATCATTGTCGCCTCTTCTGCTCTGGGATACGCTTCGGAGCAGCCTGTTCGCCTTGCTGACCTACCCGCGGCGGTCCAAAAGACAGCACAAGAACAAAGCAAAGGAGCTGTCATCAAGCGCTATGTGAAAGACAGCGAGGGTGGCCAGCTCGAATACGAAGTCCAGATGACCATAGACGGGCACTCAAAAGACGTCACAATTGCGCCGGATGGCAAGCTGCTGGAGGTAGAAGAGCAGGTCAAGTTGGACACGTTACCCGCCGCAGTACGGCAGGGCTTGCAAAAGAAGGAAGGCCAGGGCGCCATCACGAAGGTCGAATCGATCACGAAGAAGGGCAAGCTCGTGGCCTACGAGGCACAGGTACGGACCGCCGGCGGTCACTCCGAAATTCAGGTAGGCCCGGATGGCCAGGCGCTTCAGCACGAGGAGTAACAGTGCTGCTGGCGATGAAGCATCGCGGAGGGCACCTTACAAACTTCCGCACCAGCGTTGTTTCTATTCAGATAACCGGCCCCTTGCCGGCGTCGTTCCGTAATTACTCTCGCGCCGAGCTGCTCAGATTTGATCGGTTAGCATAGAGTGGCAAGCCGACATTCCTCGGAGGGCGAAGCATTCATGAGAAGTAGAGGTGCCCTGAACCGAAAAGCGGCGGTGACTGTGTGCTATGCGGCTTTGGTAGCCTGTTCCTCCCTCAGCGCGCAAAACGTGCAGGAGACCGCCGCTCCAGTGGGTGAACCGACTGGGGCTTCCGACATGCACCTAACTCTGGACGAGGCGATCAAACGCGCGAAGACTCTGAGCCCAAATCTCATCGCAGCGTTCACCAACGCGAAGATTGCGGCGGAGAATATCACCCAGGCTCGCTCTGCGTTGCTCCCGAACGTCACCGGCAATACTCAGTATCTCTATACGGAGGGCAATGGAACGCCGGCGGCACGCTTCATTGCGAACAATGGTGTTCACGAGTATATTGCGCAGGCGGATGTGCATCAGGCGATCTCAGGCCCGTTGTTCAGCCAGTATGGCAAGACCGCGCTGCTGGAAGCGGTGGCCAGAGACCAGGCAGAGATTGCGCGCCGGGGACTGATTGTCACCGTCGTGCAAAGCTATGCCACGTACTTGGCCGCACTGGGAAAAAGGCGCACGCTCGAGCAAGGCCTCGATGCCGCGCAGCAATTCCTGAAGACCACGCAGGAATTGGAGCGCGGTGGAGAGGTCGCTCATGTGGACGTTGTGAAAGCTGGCATCCAGGTGTCAGACAACCTGGTTTCCTACAGCGATGCGCAACTTGCCGAGGAGCAGGCGCGCCTGGCCTTGGCGGTGATGGTGTTTGCCGACGTACACCAGCCGTTTGTGCTCAGCCAGAATCCGGCTGAGAGCCTGAACCTTCCGGCTTTTGCGGAGGCCGAGTCCCGAGCAAAGAAAGAGGACCCCGAGATTGATGCCGCAGAGAAGGCGGAGAGTGCCGCGCGAAAGGACGTCACTGCCGCGTGGCTCGGTTATCTCCCATCTCTTTCCTTCGATTACTTTTATGGCGTCGACGCCAATCAGTTCGCGGCCCAGACAGTCACTCGGCAAGGCCCGACCATTCAGAATCTCGGATACTCGGCGTTGGCTTCGCTGAGTGTCCCGATCTTCAATTGGGGCGCTACCCACAGCAAGGTGAAGCAAGCTGAGTACAGTGAGCGCCAAGCCGCGACTACGCTTGATTACACAAAGCGCAAACGAATCGCTGATCTCGAGCAGTACTATCACGAGGCTCAGGTGGCCAAAGTAGAGATGGAGATCCGCGGGAAAGCTGCGGACGCAGCAGAAGAGAGTCGAAAGCTCGTCCTGCTGCAATATCGCGCCGGCACCGCCAGTGCGCTGGAGGTCGTGAACGCTGAGGCGGCGGTCAGCACGGAACGCAATGCCTGCTACGACGCCGAAACACGCTACGCCACGGCCATCGCAACCTTAGCAACGATTACGGGGGTTCTGTAAATGGGAACGCACTCCGCATGCCCTTGGACAGCGTGCGTCCTTGCGGCTACATGCACCATCGCGGCGGGTCTGGTGACCGGCTGCAGCAGCGGCAGTGACGCACTCTCAAACGACCAGGCAGTTGTGAGCGTACAGACGGCGACTGCCAAGGTCCAGTCGATCACTGACGGCGTGACCGCCCAAGGCGTGCTTTTTCCGCTGCGCCAGGCATCGCTATCGCCCAAGATCACCGCGCCGGTGCGCGCATTTTACGTCAACCGGGGATCGAAGGTGCACCGCGGCCAACTGCTTGCCATCCTCGAGAACAAGGATCTGGCCGCCGGGGTGGTCTCGGCGCAGGGATCCTACGACCAGGCCCAGGCCAACTATGCATCCACCACCCACTCCACGTTGCCCGAGGAGATCAAGACCGCGGAAGTGAATCTGAAGGACGCGCAGACCGCACTCGATAACCAGCGCAGTGTTTACGAAAGCGAAGACAAACTCTTTCAGCAGGGTGCGCTGGCACGAAAACAGCTCGACGCCACGCGCGTAGTGTTGCAGGCCGCTCAGAGCGCGTTTGAAACGGCCCAGCAGCACCTCGAAAATTTGAAGGCGTCTGGAGCCGCTGAACAGCAGCGCGCCGCGAAAGGCCAGCTCGAATCGGCGCACGGACAGTATTTGAATGCCCAGGCACAACTGGACTATACCCATCTTCGCAGTCCCATAGATGGCGTGGTGGCCGACCGCGCCGTCTATCCCGGAGACGTTGCGCCGGCTGGTACTCCGCTGCTGGTGGTGATGGACGTATCCAAGGTCATTGTGCGCCTGCATATTCCGCAGAGTCAGGCAGCACAACTGAAGGTGGGAGACCCAGCGACTGTTCATGTCCCCGGTGTCAAGGACGGAGTGCCGGCGAAGGTCACGATCATCAGTCCGGCGCTGGACCCGAACAGCACCACTGTGGAGATCTGGGTACAAGCGGACAATCCGACACACCTACTCCAGCCCGGGACATCGGTCAGCATATCCATAAGAACGAAGACGTTACCGAATGCTTTGGTGATTCCAGGTTCCGCCATCCTCGCCAGTGGCAATCAGCCGACGCACGTCATGATCGTGCGGCAGGACGGGCTCGCTTATTCGCAAGATGTGATCACGGGTATCGAGCAGGGTGGAATGGTGCAGATCCTCAGTGGACTTAAGCCGGGAGAAGTGGTGATCGTCAGCGGGGCGTACGGGCTACCGGACAAAACCCGCGTGAAAGTGACGCAACCAAACCAAGGCTCTACCGCCACGGACCAAGGACAGCAATGAGCATGAACAACGAGCGCCCTGAGAACTCCAGAGCAGGCAAGCACAGCGAACAATCAAGCTGGTTTTCCGCGTTCGCGAAGGCGCTCATTGCGGTGATTGTGGTGCTGGTCGGCATCGGGGCCTACTCTGCACTGAGTATTCCCATCGCCGTATTCCCTACCACCAACTTCCCCCGCGTGCTGATCGCCATCGACAACGGCGTGATGCCTATCGACCAGATGGAAGTGACCATCACGCGGCCGGTGGAGGAAGCCGTCAACAGCGTGCAGGGACTGCAGAGCGTGCGGTCGATCACCAGCAGGGGAAGCGCCGAAATCGATCTGTTTTTCGATTGGAATGTGGACATGTTCCAGACGCTGCAACGGGTAAATGCAGCGCTCGCCGGTGTACGGTCGCAACTTCCGTCGACGACAAAGATCGACGCGCACCGCCTGCTATTCTCCAGCTTCCCCATCCTCGGCTTCGGGTTGACTTCGGACACCATGCCCGAGACGAAGCTTTGGCAGCTAGCCACCTACCAGATCAAGCCGCGCCTGAATCGCGTGAATGGCGTAGCCAGCGTGCTGGTGCAGGGGGGAGAGGTTCCTGAGTTCGATATCGTGCCAGACCCTTCAAAGCTGCTGCGTGCTTCCATCACCGTGCAAGACCTCGTATCGGCGGTACAGAGGACCAATCTCATCGAATCGCCAGGCCTCATCGAATCGCACCATGATCTGGTGCTTGATCTCGTCGACGGACAGGTGCACGATCCCAGTGAGATCGCGGGCGTCGTCATCAAAAAAGCGCTGGGAGGCTATCCGGTACACGTTGGCGATGTGGCCCAGGTGAGTGAAGCTGTGCAGCCGCACTATACCGTTGTGACTTCAAATGGAAAGCCCGGTGTCCTGCTCAGCATCAACCGCCAGCCGGGCACGAATACCGTGCAGGTGTCCGACGGTGTGTTCAAAGAACTCAACCTGATTCGGAAGGGACTGCCTCCGGGCGTCAGATTCTCCGTATATTACGACCAGGCCGGGCTCGTAAAAGAGGCTATTAAAAGCGTTCGCGATGCCATCCTTATCGGTATCCTTCTGGCTTCCATTGTGCTGGTTGTCTTCCTCCGCGATTGGGGAAGTTCCCTCGTTGCCGGCCTCGTCATTCCTGTGACTGTGTGCATCACCTTCATCGTGCTCAAGATTCTTGGGCAGACCTTCAACCTCATGACATTGGGTGGACTGGCAGCCGCCGTGGGTCTGGTGATTGACGACGCCATCGTGGTCGTTGAGAACATCGTCATCCACCGCGATGCGGGGCAGACGAGGGCCGCCGCAATCCACAGCGCCTTGAGCGAACTCAAGATTCCTCTGGTCGGCTCCACCATCACGCCGGTCGTTATCTTTCTGCCCCTGATCTTGATAACGGGTGTGACTGGAACCTTCTTCCGCGCGCTGGCCGTCACTATGGCGTCCGCGCTTCTGACCTCGCTGTTTCTTGCACTGACTTGGACGCCCACCCTGAGCCAGTACTTCGTTCGTCGAGATGACAAGTCAGGCGCACACGAACAATTCAAAGAGTTTGCGTCAGCCGAGGACGAGGCAAAACGATTGATGGAAGCGGAAGACGCCACCCTCGGGAATTGGATGAAACGCGTGATCGCCGCCTATGAACGCGTTCTCGATGCGGCGCTTGTCCACCCGTGGTGGCTTGCGGGCCTTTCCGTCGCTCTGATCCTTGTGTCGTACATGTCCTACCGCTCCCTGGGTTCCGACATGCTGCCCAAGATGGACGAGGGCAACTTCACAGTGGATTACATCATGCCTCCTGGCAGTTCCCTCGCCGAGACGAACCGAGCGGTGAATCAGGTCATCCAACTGCTGCATAGCATGCCGGAAGTCCAGGCGACTTCACGTCGTACGGGCTTGCAGCTCGGGTTGGCGGCCGTCACCGAGGCCAACTCCGGCGATATTTCCGTGAATCTCAAAAGCAATCGCAGCCGGGACATCTACACCATCATGGACGAAGTGCAAAACAAGATTTCGCAGCAGATTCCATCGCTCGATATCGACCTACACCAGACGCTCGAAGACATGATTGGAGATCTGACCAATGCTCCGCAGCCCATCGTGATCAAGATGTTCTGCGAAGACCCGGCCCTGCTGCGCGAGTGGGCTCCCAAGGTGGCCGACAAGATCGCGACGGTCCAGGGTGTGGTGGGCGTGCTGAACGGGATCGACAACACGATCAGCAGCCCGGAGACCGTCTACCGGATCCAGCCCACTGTCACCTCAAACAGCGGATTTACGCCGGATGAAATCGCTACCGACGCCAACTCTGTGCTGGATGGTGAACTCGTGCCCACTCCGCTGGTGCTCAACGGCCGTGCCTATGACATCCGTATTCGTTTGCCGGAACAGAATCGCGCCTCGCAATCGGCTGTCGAAAATACGGTCTTTGTGAGCCAGACGGGAAGTACGGCGGCGATTGGCTCGCTCGCAACAATCCAGCATCTGCCCGGCCAGACCGAAATCCTGCAGGAGAACCTGCAGCGCCTGGTCGAAGTCTCGGCGCGTCTGCAGGGAACCAGCCTGGGGCAGGCTATCGGGCAAGTGCAGATCGCGGTGAACTCGTTGAACGTTCCACCGCAGATCCGGATCGAGTACGGCGGAACTTATGCATCACAGCAGCAGTCCTTCCGCGATCTGCTCATGGTGCTCTTCATGGGACTCATGCTGGTGTTCCTGGTGCTCCTGTTCGAGTTCAGAGCTTTCGCGGCACCGGTTTCGATCCTTGCATCGGCTGCCATGTCGACGTCAGGAGTGTTCTTCGCTCTATTGATTACCAGGACAGAATTTAACATTTCGTCGTTTATGGGGTTGATTATGGTGGTCGGCATCGTATCGAAGAACGGCATTTTGCTTCTAGACGCTGACGTGAAGTTCCGCGCGGCAGGGATGTCGCCGCGTGATGCCATGTTGCAGGCAGGCCGCCGCCGGCTACGTCCCATCATGATGACAGCAGTAGCCGCGATGGTCGGCATGCTGCCACTGGCACTCGCCCTTGGATCGGGTTCGCAGATGCTTCAGCCACTGGCCATAGCGGTGATCGGCGGCATCTTGATCTCGATGGTGTTGTCGCTCATCATTACGCCTGTGGTGCACTACTACATGGCAGGCTGCGGTTAGATGTGTTGTTCTGCCGGGCAGGATTCGTTATTGGTACGCTTTGCTCGGCTTTTCACTGGTCGCCAGACGCACTCTGTTAGGTTCTGCTTTTGGCGATCAACGCTGTTCAACAAAGGAGATGAGAATTATGAAAGCACTGCGCATGCTGGGGATGTCGATGCTGGTGTTCCTGATGACCACCGCTCTTTTGCCGGCTTCGGCACAGGCTGACTGGAAGGTTGAGAGTACTTTCCACATCGGCGGTGCAGGCGGCTGGGACTACGTCACCGTCGATCCGGCAAACCATCGGCTGTTCGTTACCCGCACCACTCACACCCAGGTGATCGACGCCGATTCCGGCAAAGTCCTGGGCGACATACCAGGGCAGAAGATCGCTCATGGCGTTGCCATCGTGCCGAATCTGAATCGCGGCTTCATAACCGACGGCGGAGGCTCGGGCGCCATCGTCATATTCGACCTTAAGAGCTATGCCGTACTTGGCGAACTAACTGCACTTCCCGACGCGGATGGCATCATCTACGATCCTGGCGCCAATCTCATCCTCGCCGTCGCGGGCGATAGCCACGCGCTCATTACATTCCATCCCGATGTCGATCCGAAGAATGGGAAAGTCGATGCACCTATCGATCTCGGCGGATCGCCTGAGTTCCTTGCTGCCGACGGCCACGGCAATGCATACATCAATCTCGAAGACAAGGATGTCGTTGCTCACGTCGACCTGAATAGCCGCAAGGTCGTGGCCCGCTGGCCGGTTGCGCCTGGCGGCCAACCCGTGGGCATGTCCATGGACAAGACCCGCCACCACCTCTTCATCGGCTGCCGCAATCCGCAGAAGCTTGTCGAGATGAACGCTGACAACGGCAAGGTGGAAGGGGCAGTTCCCATTGGCGCAGGCGTGGACGCCACCGCTTTTCACGATGGCCAGGCGTTCGCTAGCTGCCGCGACGGCTCCCTCGTCGTAGCCGGCATCAAGGCCGGCTCGCTCGCAGTGGACCAGACCGTAACGACCACCGCGGGAGCACGGACACTCGGCCTGGACGCCAGAAATGGGCGCCTGTACCTCCCTACCGCAGAGCTTGAACCCGGAACTTCCGGGCGACCCAAAGCAAAGCCGGACACCTTCATGATCCTGGTAGTAGGTCGCAAATAGCCCCATCGACTTGCGAAAGTGTGCAAAGTTGTGGGGTGGTCATGCTGAGAGAACCTGTTGGGTTTGTTCGATAGGCCTAAAACCTTTGTGCCAATGACGAAATGCGTCTTCCAGAGTCCCATTGAGCACATGAACGCGAACGTCTAGGAACCTCTGGACGGTATACCGGTTCCATCTCATCTGCTGTTTCTTGACCATCCGTTTCGCGATAATTTCATTGACGGCCGACTCGACGAACCCAGTCGAGATCCGTTGACCGGCGCGGAACCGCTTACCGTAAACGGGCATGGAGTCTGCGTTCAATTCCAGATAGCGTATCGTCTCCGACAGCGTGTGCGCGAGTTTGTTCAAGGAGGGGATGTGCTCGAAGCACGTCGCCTGTGCCCATTGCTCAAGATGGATCAAACCCACGATTCCTCGCTCAGTGTGGCCATTCCATAGACGCCACTTCGCGCGGTCGATTTCGGCTAGTGCATGGCTGCGAACCCCACCATCGACAATAGCGATTACGCCCTTTGCGATTTGTTTGAGATTCGTAAATCTCATCGAGATGTGGAACCAATCCAGAACATGATCGGCATGAGGCGCAACTTGCTTCTGAATAGCCCGCAAACCGGCATCGCCATCGGTAAGAACTGTGACCGAAGTGGCTTCGTTGACTCCGCAACGTTGCAATGCAAGGTCGATCGCGCTCACGGCAATAGAACCTCCGTTGCGTACGAAAGCAAAGCGTGTAGCATGGCCATCGCGATCCAACACCTTGCCGGCAATGACCTCGAAGTTTTGCTCCGGTCGTTGGTGTCGATTTCTGACGTATCCACCATCGAAGCCGACGACCAGTTCTTTGCAGGGCTCGTTCGATGAAGCAGTTGCGAGGGCTTCCGCCGATTTCTGAAGCCGCCTGCCCACCTTCATTGTCCGGTTGCGGACGGTACTGGCAGTTGCCTGTGCAGACAAAGGCAGAAGCTCGCCGAGGAAATCCGCGGCCTTTCGAAACGGCAACAGAGCAGCCATCTTGGCCGTCAGATACCGCAACTCGGGCGTGATCGGGCTCTTGTTCGTGAACAGTGTTGAGAAGCTTTTCGCCGACGATCCGGAGCAAGGGCATCCACTCAGCCGCCGGATACGCATGGCAACGCTGCCGTATACAGAACGCAGAGTGGAATGGTAATACCCCTTCGTGCGAAACGCACTGCCGCATCGCGGGCAAGACTTGATGTTGGCAACATGCTGTTGAATCTGCGCGGTCACGACTTGCTCCTGCAGGCCTGCAAGCAGCGCTTTGCCCTCTGCTATCGTCAATCCCACACTGGCCGGAGATAGTTCTTCCGCCCGCTCGATCATCCCCACCTCGCGTTCGACGGGACTGCCTGGGACAGCCTCAAATACCAGTTTGATTGTCCATTTCATCCCCCGAGACTAACCCACCCCACAACTTTGCACACTCTCCTGGAGGTAGTGAAACACACTGAAGTCAAGAGAGGCTTCGTGTTGTTGCCACGACGTTGGGTCGTAGAGCGTAGCTTTGTCTGGGCCGCACGCTTCCGCCGCTTGGCTCGAGACTACGAAAGACTAGCCGAAACCCTTGCCGCGCTCCACTACCTCGCATTCGCCATACTCATGCTGGCAAACCTCGCTCGACAACTGACGCAAAGTTAATAACACGCTCCTAGCATTCGAATTCAGGATAGGTCCCAGCAGTCTCGGCGGAATTAATGCTCGCGTTGCGGCGTCCAGCTCAGGCCGAATGAGTAGGTAGGGTGGTAGTACTCGCGTTGCGTGTCGTACTTCGGGCTGCCGTAGTAGAAGCCGAATGCCTCGTTGGTGAGGTTAAGTCCAGAGACGAGCAACTTGAAGCCGTGGTGAAGCGCAAAGCTGCCCTGGGCGTCGACCTGGGTGTGGGGGTAGTTATAGTTGTCACCGAGCGGGCCGGTTAGTCCTCCCGGTGCCCCATCCGCGTACTGGTAATAGTAGATGCTGGCCCCGTTGTAGTTGATGTTCATCTGCATCGCGAGAGGCCCGCGATTGAATGTGGGACCGATGTTAAAGAGGTTGGGGGCGTCATTCAGCAGGCGCGGCTTGTCGCTGCGCCCGGCAATGCCGCTGGTCTGGGAACCGATGTAGCTGTAGTTGGCATTCATGCCGAGGCCGCCAAGGAATCCGGGCAGATTGGTCCAGTGCTGCAGATACTGCAATTCAACGCCGCTGATCCAGGCGCTGCCGGCATTGATGTAGTAGGTGGCGAGGTAAGTGCCCTGATCGGAGGGCGCCGCGCCCGGAGGCAGGTAGTTGTCCAACACCTTCTGGGTACTGACGGGCGGAAGCGATAGATGCTTGAAGAAATACCCGCCTGACAACACGCCGAAGGTTTTGAAGTAGTGCTCGTAGAGGACGTCGATGTCGTCGCCGGTTTCAGCCTTGAGGTTGGGGTTGCCGAAGGCGACCGTGTTTTTGTAGGCGCCGTTTCCGCCGATTCCCCAACTCACAGCTTCTGCCAACCACTGCTCTTCAGGGCGCGAGACGCCACGCGCGTAGATCAGGCGCATATAGCTGTTGGGGCCGGCATTGAAGCGCAACGAGGCGCTGGGCAGCAGGTCGTAATAGGAGCCTGAGAACGAATTCGGCGAGGCGTTGCCATTAGGATCGAACGCCAGGTTGTGTACGCTTTCCGTGGTGATCTCGGCGCGCAGACCCAGGACCAGGCGGACGCCGTTGGAAAAATCGGTTGAGTTCATCACGTAAAAGGCGGGAACATGCTCCACCAGCCCGTAGTTTCCGGAATACAGCCCCTTGTTATTGGAAACAGCGAAGTCGGTGGGGTGCTGGTCGACATAGTTTTGGACGGGGCCGAACCACACGTTGTAGCCGTCCCTGTAGGAACCGTTATAGTAGTTCGACTGCTTGAGTTGGTTGGGGAAGGTCGTCATCGGGATGGGTGCGCCGATGGCATTTGCGGTGATGTAATACTGGTTGTCGTATTGGTGCATGCTACGGAACTTGGCGCCGTACTCAAATGTGGAGAGATGGCCACCGGCTCGCCAGCGGAATGCGCCCGAGCCATCAATGCCGATGTTGATCTGCTGGTTGTGGCCCGGCTCACGCCGCGTCCCGGTGAAGACGTAGTTTTGGGGGCTGTTGATCTCGTCAAAACACGCCGGGCTCCACTGCGGCAGGTGGTAGTTTGTGGATGCGCTTTGGTTGAACTGGCACGAGCTGGTGCTGGCGATGTTGGTGAAGTTGCCCGAGTCGAAAGGATCGTCGCCAAAGTAGCCGGTTCCGACGGCGGCGCTCCACGAGTACCAGGTATTGGTCAGCACATGCGTGCCGCTCAGTATGATGCTGCCCGAATAAATCCGAGCATTTTCAAGTTGGTTATAGTAGCGCGGCGGGGTGTTGCAGGGCGCGGCGGTTGCCCCCGTGTTGGGGTCGGTGGCACAGCCAGTGTTGCCGGGATTGATCAACTGGACGCCGGGCGTGTTGTCGAAAAGGCTGTAAACAGACTTGTCGCCGTTATCGCGCGTGTAGGTGTAGAGATAGCGCAAAAAGATCGTGGACCCTGGCTTGATGCGGTAATCGAGACTGCCGCCCAATCCCCAGCGGGGGCGGTGGAACATGTAGGTGCGGATATCCTGAGAGTCATCCCAGACCACGTTTTGGCCGTTGCTCAGGGTGGCCATGTCGGGCGTCGGCTCGACGTCGTTGATTCCGGTACCATCGAAGTCGTACTCGGAACCGATGATGAAGCCGAGCTTCTTGCCAGCCCCAAAGCGCCTGCCCCATGTGCCGTACACCTGCGCGTTAGGACGGCCGTTTTCGATGGGGGTGTAGCCGCCGATGGCAGTGATTTGGTAGGTCGGGGCGTCGCTCGCGGTCTTGGTGACGAGATCGATTGAGCCGCCGATGCCGTCGCCGTCCATGCTGGCCTGGAGAGTCTTGCTCACCTTGACCGAATCCACGATACCGGTGGGAACAGCGAAGAAATCGAATTCGCGGACCCCCGGATCTTGGGATGGCATGTTAAAGCCGTCGACGGTGGTATTGTTCAGGCGGGGCTCGGTGCCGCGCACCTCCACATAATTGGCCTGCCCCTCGTTGCGCGTCAGGGCTACGCTGGCCATACGGCTGATCGCGTCGCCCAGGTTGCGGTCTGGCAGGTTGGTGATGGTCTGGGTGGGCATCACCTGGATGAGGTTGTCCGCAGCGCGCTCTTCATTGACCGCCTCCACTTCAGCCGAAGCGCTTCCGGCCGTCACCAGCACGCTCTGCTCTTGTGACTCGACCTGGAGTTGCAGGCTCACCGGAGTCGATTCTCCCGGATTGACGGTGACGGTCCTCGTCAGTTTCTGGAAGCCGATGTAGCTGACGGAAATCGTATAGTCGCCGGGCTGCAGTCCACTCAAGAAGAAGCGGCCCTGCTCGTCGGTGGAAACAGTCGTGCCTTTGGAGGGGATGGATACCTGTGCTCCTCTCAATACGGCGCCAGCAGGATCCATCAGCGTACCGGAAATGGATCCGGCTTGGCTTTCGGCGGGTGCTGATGGCGCCAGTCCGCAGGACAACACAGATAAACCCATCACACACACGAACACATGAAGACGAAAAGTTGGACGTTTCATGGTCTCCATCACTTGGAAAATAGAAGTCTGTTGCCGGGAAATCAGCCTTGCGACGAAAATAGCGCATGAGCTTTACAAATGCGTGAATGAATTGCAGGCTGGGAGAGACACATAGACTGAGTCTCAAATAGATCCCGGAAGGCAAGTCGACGGTGTGGCGCATTTTCCCTCCAACCCAAGTGATGAACTCGAGCGAAAACATGAGTCTGATTCCGTAATCGCCCAATACATAAGTTTTTCTCCCAGAATTAACCTCCGTTCGTAATTGGAGTAAGTAGATTCATGTTCCGGAGGTACTTCATGAAAAGGTATTTGATCGTTGCACCGATTTTGCTCTTGGCGCTCACGGGTTCTTCTGCGACTCGGATGAACGCCCAGGATGATCGCCATGACCGTGATTTCGAATTTCGATCGGGCACTTTGGTGGTGAGCCGCAGCGTCTACGAGGGCAAAGCCTCGACAATCACCATCGGCGAAACCTTACCCCTAGGTTGCCAGGGCGGCTCGACTGGATTAACGGTCCAAGTGCCGCTGACCGCCGGCGGCACGGTTGGCGTACCGGTACCGTGCGGGATAGCATCGGACAATGGCGAATATCCGAATCTCTCCGACACGCACAACGTCTGGAACAATTCGGGTTCCGACGGCAGTTTCGGCATCACCTCTCCGATCTTGCTGGATAACATCACCACGGACGGCGAGTTGCTCGGAACTCTTCCTGTTCCCACTCATGAGATGGTCACCAGCTTCAGTTCAAAATCGGAGCTGGCTCTGAACCGCTCCGTGGACGGGCGCTCAATCACGTTCATGGGGTACAGGGGCGGCGTGGGCTGTGGAGGCACTACCGTCTCTCCAACAAGGCCAAACCTGCTGGACGTATCGGCGTCCAATACTCCCGGCGTTTGCGATCCGACCAATCCGGTCATCACGACGTTCACGAGCAATCCTGTGATTCCCGCGGCCTACTACCGCGCGGTTGCAGAAGTGGATGAAGATGGCCACTTCCAATTCACTGACGGAAACGCGTACAGCGGCGATAACGGCCGCGCAGCTATCAAAGGTGGCAACGGCCTTTACTACATGGTGGGCAACGACAACTCCGGCGACCTTTCCAAGAAGCAGGTGTCGACGACCTTTGACGGCATTGCTCTCTCAAATGCAACCGGCGCCGAACTACTCTACCCCGGTTTGAACCCACCGCTTCCGCCCAACATCGAAATGATCGGCCGCTTTCTGATTTCCGGCGACAAGCCGGGGAAGGACACCAACTTCCGCAGCATCACCATCTTCAATAACACTCTCTACGTCACCAAGGGGAGCGGCGGCAACGGTATCAACACCGTTTATCAGGTGGGGGCCGCCGGGACGTTGCCAACGGGTTCCGCAGCCTCCCTCGCAACGGTGCCCCTCACGATCCTCCCGGGACTCCCCAACACGGGGGCCAGCGTAAACACCAGTTTCCCCTTCGGCATGTTCTTCGCCGATGCCAACACGCTTTACGTTTGCGATGAAGGCGACGGTACGCTTGTGACTCCGGCAGTGAACGGAAATGTGGCGGACGCCCAATCTCTCGCCACCGCCGGCCTGCAGAAATGGCGTCTGATCAACGGGACCTGGGTACTGCAATATGTTCTGCAGGATGGATTGAAGATCGGCGTGCCGTACAGCATCCGCGACTATCCGTCTTCAATCAATCCGGCTACGGGCGGCTGCCGCAACATCGCTGGAAAGCACAATGACGATGGCACCGTCACGATCTTCGCCACCACATCCACGATCAGCGCCAATGGCGACACGGGAGCCGATCCCAACAAGCTCGTAAAAGTTACCGATCGCGTATGGGATTCAAAGCTGCCGGACGGAGACGACGATCTGGGTCATTTCACGACGATTCGAAGAGCAAGGGCGGGTGAAGTTCTCAGAGGAGTGGCATTGGCTCTCGGCGACCGCGATTGATGTAACGAGCAACTTCTGCAGACTTGAGGGGAGGCGCAGCGGCGTCGCGGCTCCCGCTCGTTGTGCGGACGGGTTCTCGGCAATAGAGTTGAATCGCCTCTGCCGTTTCTACGGCAGAGGCTTGCCGAAGGAAGTCCGGGGCTGCGATGAGCAAACGGCCTACGCTGTGCCGGCATGGCTGCAATGCGCCGACCGCAGCGGCTTACTGGTTAGATTTCTCAGCCCGAGCCTGACGGCGGACGAATATGGTATCGCCAGAATCGAAGGGCGGATTCTTGTGGTCGTTTGAAACAGCGACCGATTCCAAATCTGCACACAATTCGCTCTGCTATCGCCTCACCCGGGCACAGGTCATGAGATTCCAGTCGCGACTTCCCGGGAGTAAATAGTCGATCCTGAAAAAGTCGTTTTTATCCATTCTGGAGTTGCACCTGGCGGCCTTGGGTGCCTGGCAGGTTGAAGATGCAGCTGCAGAAGCCCATCAGGAAGCTCAGAAAAACGGGCCAAAAAGCTCCGAGGAGCTTCTGGAAGTTCATTGCGGCAGCCGCCAGGACAGCATTGATCGCGGACCTGTATCAGAGTTGGGGGCGGCACAGTGGTGAAAGGTTCGATGGTCGGAACTGAGGCAGCCACTCGCGGAAGTACATTTCGAGTCGATTGTCGAATACGGCAAAACGAACTTGTAGTAGGAGGTGGGCACCCTCTGCAGACCAGCGAATAGACTGTCGTTTCCCCATCCTCGCATTGACAAGGTGACTCATCGCAGATTCGGCCAGCGCACTGGATATTCTGAGGCCTTTCCTCCGGTCCTGGGAATAGTTCCTAAACGCGACCTGATTGCGGCACAAATAGTCACGCAGATCCAGCATGTGTTTCCGAAACCTGCCTATGCGCTCTGCATCAGTAATGCTCAACGTAATCAAGAACTTCTTCGTAATCCGGTAGATCGCTCCCAAACGGTCCAGGGCGGCCTGCCATTTCCCATTCCACATCTGAAATCGAACCCAATGGATCTTCTCGCGAAGCAATTCGGTCAAGATTGGATCGGCATCCCCGACGATCGATGCAATCCCGGGCGACATCTGCTCAATTGGTCGCAGTCGCATGCTGATGTGAAACCAGTCTAGAACCCTGTGTGTTGTCTTCTCTGTAGCTGCATTGACAAGATTGGTCAAGCTATCCGCTCCATCGGCCAGCACCCTGACGCGGGATGTCTGTGTCAAACCGTGGTCCTCGAGTGCGGCTTTCATGAAAGCCGCAGCGTCGCACATGGGGTGCCGCGCCACCCAAGCAAAATAGCCGCCCAGCCGGCCATCCCGCTCGATTCGGCCTGCTACAACGTGGTATTCCACCAGGCCCATCGCTCTGTCGGCTCGCACGTAAGTCCCATCGATCGCGACGCTAAGGTTTTGTGCCGGCGTAACGGGCTCGCGCCTTGGTTCGGGCCAGTCGTACTCGTCCGGTTCAGTGACTCGCATATCGAGTCGGCCACCGATTGCGAGCGTATGGCGACGCAGCGTGGCATGTGAGACGCCTCGATCACAAATGGGAAGCAGCTCGCCCAGCACCGCTGCGGCCCGGCGATACGACACTTTGCTGCCCCAGCTGGTGTAGAGGTACTGAAGCTCCGGCGAGGTTCCCGACAGTTGTTGTCGGTGGAGAGGCCAGATGGTCGCCCTGATTCCGCCTTGGCATTTGCAGCGAAGATAGCGACGGCAAGAAACTGGAACAGTTCCAAAGACCGTTCGGAATGTGCGGGTGCGCAAATCCTCTACGCGCTGGTTCCGGCCACAATGGCAGCATCCCCTGTGAACAGCACTCAGTATATCCGCCTGGGTTTGAACAATCCGAGCTTGCACTTTTCGAAGCACGGCCTTGCCTTCTTCTAGCGTTAGGCCAATCTCTTCAGGCCCGATTCCACATGCAGGCCGCTCCACTCGGGTAACCAACTCCCGCTCCAGAATTCGGTCGTCGAGGCGCGTTTCGACCCAAATCCGAAATTCCATCGGAACCTCCCATTCCAATTCAATCCTCGGGGAAAACGACTACCTGAGAGTACTACCGATGTTGTGCCGCCCCCAACTCTGATACAGGTCCCTTCCGGGTTGATGAGCGGGGCACCTGATTGATCTGAAATGTTCTGTCGTTAAGTCAAATCCAAACTATAGTGTAGGAGTACACGGAGATCAATCGAGGCAGGTAAGGCGAGCCCATTTCCCGGCTCGGGTTCCGCACAGTGTTCTGCGACGACTTCGCGAGCAAGCACCGGGTATGGGTCGATTACCGATCAGATCTGGAAGCCCAGAGGTACTGCCATTACCCCCAATAACCAGGCCTCAAGGACAGAGATAAATCGTTGGCTTCCAACACCAAAACAATAGCGAAGAACACGGGCTGGTACGGGCTTGAGAATGTAATCAATGCCGTTCTCACCCTCTTTACTTCGATTGCGATTGCCCGCACTCTGGGGCCGGCGAAGATGGGCTACATCATCTACGTCACCTGGATCGCGGCAGTTGTGAGCGATCTGAGCGGACTCGGGATTCCCGCAACTGCGCGCAAATACATGGCGGAGTTTCTGGGCCGGGGGGACCGAGGAACGGCGCGGCACATCTATTTTCGCACCTTCCAGCTTCAGGCAGGATTGGCGACCCTGACGACGAGCGGTCTAATGTTCTGGGTGCTTAGAGATGCGCCGGCAGACTACAAGCTGGCCTCGATTCTGGTGGTACTGAGCATATGGCCTTCGATGGTGAATGCAATTTCTGCCCAGGCGAACGTCGCATCGGAAGAACTGTCAAAGAACCTGCCTGCATCTGCCGTATCGGTCCTTTCGTATTTCTTGATGATTCTTGCAACGGTTATTTTTCATTGGGGCGTGGTTGGAGTAGGCGCCTCGATGCTCGTGATGCGGCTTGCCGATTTTCTGGTGCGCGCCATTCCAACACTGATCCGCATCCGGGTATGGGATACGGCTCATGTTGAACCTGAGGGACTGAGCAAGCGAATGATGACATTCGCTTGGCAAAGTGTTGCCGTGATGTTTGTTGAAATGATTGTATGGCAGCGGTCGGAGTTGATTCTTCTGAAGCATCTCTGCGCTGACATTCGCCAAGTGGCGTACTATTCCGTTGCCTTCAGCATGGCGGACCGATTGCTGATCAGTGCATCGATTTTTGGTTCAGCCGCGGGAGCTACGGTATTTGCGCAGTATGGACGCGACAAATCGAGGGTGCCGGACATCACTGCGTCCACGTTTCGCTATCTTGCGTTGACCAGCATTCCTCTTCACTTTATTGCTGCCGCCCTAGCCGCATCGGCTCTGCTGCTTCTTTACGGGAATCAGTACAAGGATGCGATTATGGTGATCACCCTTGCGCCGCTGTTGTGTCTGCCCAAGGCGTTTATTGGGCCGGTGCGCAGCATATTGCAGAGCCACGAGCGCCAGAGTTTCATCATTGGTGCAACGGTGATTGCGGGTATCGTCGATGTGGCTGTCGCATGGTATTTAATTCCAGCGCATGGAGCAGTCGGCGCGTGCATTGGAAGTGGAGTTGCGGAGATCACGGCCATCGGGATGATGTGGGCGATCGTGATCTACCTCTACAAAGTGAAGCTGCCGTGGGTGCTCGTTGCCAAGGTCGTATTTATCAGTTCATCGGCTGCTCTGACGGCGTACTACATCGCTGCGCAATTGCGTCCGCTGTGGGGAATTCTGTGCGGCGGGGGCGCGGCCATCATCATTCTTTTCGCGCTGTTCTATCTGATGCACGTATTGAAGCCCGAAGACCGCGAGAGGTTCAAAACGGTGACCAGCATACTGCCTAAGCCCGTTTCCGTACCAATCAATAAGATCCTGACGATTCTTGTTCGGCCGGCATTTGCGCGGTAAGTGTAATCGCTTGACGCAAGCCGATAATGATCGACAAGTACGCGTTGAGTGTACCCATTTATTTTGAAGGGGTACGATACCACACTTATTTCATCCCTACGAAGCGATCCGTATCGACAGGCGCCGATTGAGCCAATTCATAATTGCGGGTACCGTTCGTGGAATCATGTCCTCCAACCATGAGGCCGATTCCACGAACCCCCGAATAGCCCGTTGCCTCAACACTTCAAACCAGAGCAACAGCGCAATGAATTTCATGTCGTCCGAGTCCATTCCCCACTGCGAACCGACTCTAGCAATTCTGCTGGACAAAGCCGACTCATGAATTTCGTCTGCCCAGAACCGTCGAAGGTCGTTGGCGAAGGATGTGCCCAGTTCCATTGAACGTGAGCGGAGCAGCATATGCAGGGCATCCGCCAGCAGTATCCCTTCTTTGTGTGTCCATTCCCAGTCAATGACACCAGTGACTTCATTTCCCCGGAACAGAACATTTCCGAGCCAAAAGTCTCCGTGCGCGACCTGTGCCGGAATCCTGGCTGACTGACACCACCGTGTGAGTGCGTCAGCCACAGGAAGTAGCAATTCTCTGTATTGGACGAAGTAGTCGCAAACCGATCTGGTTCGTGAATCCAGGCAGACCGTCGCGCCATTGTTGCCTAACGGCTTGCGCGATAGCCACAGTTCCGTGGCGGCATCGATTCGCTTCCAATTGAATTGGTGAGGATCGGCTGGGATTTGAGTACGCGCCAGTATTGTTGCGCCATTTGGGTGTGTCTGATAAGCGAGCCGGCGAGCCAGAAGATGCTCGATCTGAGGATCAAACGCCAAGATTCCATCGCTCTGCGCCTTTCGATCTAATTCACTGATTGAATCAGGGCAAGGAGCATAGTGAATGATGGCCGGAATGCCATCCCAATTGGCCTTAATCGTGACTGTACACTGGAATTTTGAGATAAAGAGTCGAGGAGCAGGCCAAGAGTCACAGCCAATGAAGGCCGCGATCGCACTTGCTGGTTCCGAGCCCGCCAGCACAAAAAATGGCCGCCTTAGGCCCGAGAAGCTCCACCACTTTCTGATGATGTGCTCACTGAAATACTCAACTTCGCCTTCGCGATAGGCGAGCTTCTCACCAGAGACCAGAATCGATTGTCTTAGCGAATATAAAATGAGTCCCCTGGCTCCGTTCCCGACCTGCAGTAGCCGCGCGAACTTTGAGGGGGATCTGGACGGATAGGCCCTCTTGGGAATGCGAACGCGCCTTCCGGCAATGAGACTCACGGCGCTCGAAAGCGCACAGAGAGGATGATAGGAGGACTCTAGCTCGACTAGAGGATTAGAACGGGGTGCAGTTTCAACCAACGGATTCCCCTCCACATAGCAAACTCAAGATGAACTTTCGATTGCAGCGATACCTTGTCTGGGAATGGAACAGTCCGCAATTGGCCGAAAAGAGCGCAGGGTCGAAACCAGAGCGAATCTAGACGCTAGATTAACAAAAAGGAATCTCTAATTCATCTCTTGTTCATATAAAGAAACGTTACTTTTGCGGTACACGGAGCAAAAGTCCGGCGCGCGTCGTCTGTGGCGACAGAATTAGACGGTTTAAATGGCAGCTTCACGGGAATGCTGGAATCAGATCTCAGGGGGGCGGCGCGGCATGGGAAGGTTTTGGGCCGAGCGATTCGGAAAGAAGCTGTCGCGCTGCACTTAAATCGGATCTTCCGCACTTTCGGTGCAAGCCGGAATGGGTCTTGACAGGTTTGATACGTTGAGGTCATGAGGCAACGTGTTGATATTGTTAGGAATTCACTACCATCGTCGAACGAACTGGTCCTGGAGACTATTGAGGAAACGGCTGATGGCATTGTCTTTCGGGCGCTCGCCAGGCGCCTGCCTTGTTGCCCAGCTTGCTTGCAGAGCCAAGTGTCGTTTCACAGTCGGTACTTCAGACGGTTGCGTGATCTCCCTTGGCAGGGCAGGCGCGTTGAAATTCACCTGCAGACGCGGCGCTTTCGGTGCGAGAACGAGGAGTGTCGCCGAAAGATCTTTGCAGAGCAATTGCCGGCCGTGGCAGCCCGGAGCGCGCGCGCGACGACGCGGTTGTGCGAGATCCTGGGCATAGTTGGATATGCTCTCGGTGGGCTGCCAGGCGAACGGCTCTTAAAGCGGCTCGGCATCAACAGTAGCGACGATACCGTGTTGCGACGAGTCAAAAAGCGAAGTCGCGGCACAAGCCAAATACAGCCGGCGGTGCGAGTGTTGAGCGTCGATGACTGGGCTTGGCGAAAGCGGCAGCGGTACGGGACGATGCTTATGGACTTGGAACAGCTGGAGGTGATCGATCTGCTTCCTGTGCGGTCCGCTGAGAGTTTTGCAGAGTGGCTCGGGCAGCATCCAGGGGTTGAGGTGATCACGCGCGATCGGTCCACATTGTATGCAGATGGTGGCCGGCAGGGCGCGCCCACGGCCATCCAAATTACTGATCGTTATCATTTGGTTTCCAATCTGAGCGAGGCTGTGGGGCGCGATGTCCAGCAGTTGCAAATTGATGCCCGCAAGCAACTGGCTGCAATCGAGGCCGCGGAAAGCACAAATGGACGACTTACGCTGGTAGAAGCGCGGCGGCAAAGGTGCAGGCAAGCGCGATACCAACGATACATGGAAGTGCATGCACTGCACCGTCAGCGTCAAACCCAGCTGCAGATCGCGGAGAAGACCGGCATCGATCCAGGGACCGTCTCCCGCTGGTTGAATGCGCCTGCGTTTCCCGAGCGAAGGATCCGGAGCGACCGGCGACAGGACCAGGCCCTCTTCCAGCAGACCAGACAGCTCGGAATGCAGCCATCCTTGACGCGCACTCACTACTCTGCAGGTCGCGTCGCAGCACTGCTCACCATGCCGCCGCCAAGACTGGCGGAATCACAGAGACGACATCTGGATGCTTTCTTTCGGTTCTGCCCGAAAGCTCGCGAGTTGCGCCGACTAAGTCTCAGGTTCGGAGCCATGCTCAGGTGGCGTAGTGCCGAGAAGCTGAGCAACTGGATCGATTCGGCCGCAGCTTCTGGATTTCCCTTCGTCGCTCAGTTTGCCAGCACCTTGCGCCGCGATTTGGGAGCTGTCGAACTATCCATCACGACGCCGTGGAGCAACGGACCAATCGAGGGGCATATCAATCGCCTCAAGGCAATAAAACGCCAGATGTACGGACGAGCAGGATTCGAACTTCTCAAGGCAAGGGTGCTGCCTTGGAATATCGCGAAGGTAGCATGAACTTGCACCGAAAGTGCGGAAGATCCGATTTAAGTGCAGCGCGACAGCCGCAGCCAGGGGTTCCCATGCATGCAGCCTTTCCGGTATTGGAGTTTGCCAGCCCGTATCGCCAGGATGACCTCGTCCCGCGTCAGCCCGAACTCCTCTCGTGCCGTCTTGTCGCTGAGCGTGGTGCCCTTGCGCTGCCACTCGGAATCCAGGTCGTCCATAGGTCCACTCGCTCTCTTAACAACGTTGGTTGTGGAATCAACGCCAAACTCGCAGCCGTCCCCTTCGGAATGTGGCATTGACTGAAAGATATTGTGGCATGCGGCGCTACTCTCAGACTCTGCGGAGGAACGTCGGCAGAAGAGAACATTCACGCCTTCGCGGAAAGCCAGCGTGGGCGCAGACAATGGTCTGGTCCTGCCCGCTCCACTGCCGTCAAATTCACCTCCGCCAGTGTGTCCGAATCGGTCCCGGCAGGTAAGTGAACATAAGTTTCATGTTCGCCTCAAAGCTGGATTCCGGTTCGGCATCCTGGCAACATCGATGGTAGAGTTCGCAGGCGTGTCGGCGCAGTTCTTTTACCGCCAACGCGCTCAATCCAGCGCGGGCAAATGATCCAATCAGCGTGTCCAGCAGAGGCATGAATTCCGAATCGTCGAGAGAATTGTGATGGTAGTGCGCGAAGAGATCTTCCATCTGGATTCTGCCGAGACGTACCACAGCCGCTTCTGTATCGGCAGGTTGCTGCTCTTCGGCGTGATGCGCTGCGGGAAATGGAATTGTCGCGGTCGCGGCGCCGCTTTTCAAAGGCGGAAGATTTTCAGGCGAAACATTGAGCCCGATGCTCCGCGCCACGCCCGGCGTGCGAGTGATCATCCCGCACCGTTCCAGTGTCAGAATCATTTGATGCACGCTCGGCGGCGTGACATGGAAAAATTGCGCCATTTCCGCTTCCGCCGGCGCGTGTCCATGTAAAGTGGTGTATTGGTAAATGAAAGCCAGAAACTGGCCTTGTCGAGATGTGTAGGGCGATTTCATTCCCGTGCCTTTCCAAGGCTTCGATGGTGAACAGGAACCGAACGATTTCTTCAATCTTCGTCCGGTTGGGGTCGTTCAGACCGTTGCCGTATCGCGAGTCGTAGTTCTGACAATAATCCGGTGCCAGTCTTTAGCCGGCCATCAAGCGCCACAGCATTTTTTGAACTTCTTGCCGCTGCCGCAGGGGCATGGCTCGTTTCGCCCGACCTTTTGCCTGACGATGGGCATTGTCAGAGTTTCACGTAGCACTTCCGCCACGCTCGACAGCTCGTTGAGTGGCAGCCCCTCGCCACCGAAGTTGAATTGCGCCTTTTGGCGCGATACCTTGCCGGTCGAACTGACGGTCCGCGAAATTCCCACGGGGGCGCCGCGCTCGGACTGCCGCCGAAACTCCTTCGCCTCCTGATCACGTCCCTGTTCTTCGCACAGATCAGCGAGGCGATCGGCGATGTCAGCGCGGTCTCGCACCCGGGTGATCGCAATACCTTCCCTCAGAATCTGCTCACACCGATTCAGGTCCACCTGCCCGGCGCGCGTGAACCGGTAGCAGTCGGACCACCCGATCCAACCCCATCCCCAGCACGGATCGGCGGCCAACCATTCCCGGTAAAGCGCTTCCGCTTTCTCCACCTCCCCCAGCTCGAAGTACGACTCCGCAAGCGAGCGCCGTCGGTTTTCGGTCATCAGGTCGTCGGCGGACGGAAAGCGCCGCAGCCCCTCTTCGCATAACGCGACGCGGGCGCTGTGAAACTGCCGATCCTCCAGGCCCGCATTCCACAGCTCGCTCTCCAGATCCTGAATCCAATTGAACAGCGACTGCGTGCCCCGGAACCGCTCATCGAATGCCTCGATCGATTCGATGCCGGCCTTGTCCAGCAAGCACAATACATTGCTCCACGCTTCCAGCCAGATGCGGCAGGCGTCGACGGCGCTGCCGCTGTTCAGAAGCTTGTAGCCGGCCTGCATCTTGTCATCCAGCTCCTCGAAGGAAGGCTGTTCGGGAAACCAGCGCCGCCACAGAGTCGCCACACCGATCCAGATCCAGTCACTTTCCTGGCCGTGGCTCCGGCTTTGATCGATGAGCGGGCCGGCGATCTCCTCGGCCGAGACCGCCCGCTCACACCTCTGCTCGAGCCAGGCTTGGTCGATGTCGATGTCAAGGGAGTGCAGCTTGGCCAGCAGTTCTGCATCGGTGAGGTGTTTGGCGTGGTCCCGCAAGGGCCTTACCCCGGCCCGCTTGCGGAGTCTGGCATCCGGCAGAACCTCGCGTTCGTAGATTCGTTCCATCGCCACCCATGAGAGCATGCGTACTCCTTTCTGGCCCGGCGCCACACAAGTGGACCTCCGCCACATTGGCAAGGAGGTCTGGCGGAAATCCAACATCCTTTCCATTCCGCGGGAAACGTGTACAACTCTTTGCCGAACGGCAGGAAGAGAGGCCGAACCTCATATTTCCATCGGCACTTCGCCCATCCAGTTTCTTCTCTCCATTCTCCTACGGTCACGCCGGGCGGTATGCCAGAAGGTCTTCGGTCGATGACGTCAAACATAAATGGATGTTCAAAGCCCGTCTACGTTGCTTGATGCGATGTCAATAGGATAGATACCGGCAACGGAGCAGGGTCCGGCGATCCACTTTGACGAGAAGTCGCCTATGGTGACAAGTGCTCGCCCCGGATCGGGAACGGGAAGTCGGCTAGTGTCAGCGGATTTCAAGAGCGAAGCGAAAACGGTAATCGCCGTTCCAAGACAGCCGATTTGCTCGGCGCGATAACGTCACCAATCGCCAAACCGCGCTTCCACGCCGCCCGCCCTCGAAGCACAGTTGGCGGGAGTGCGCACTGCAAGAAGCCCTCCCGGCGACATCGGCATCAACCACTCTCGACAAAATGGTTCATTTTGTCGAGAATTCGGGACGAGATCAGATAGTCAGCCTTTGCTGTTCTCAGGAGAGGGAAGGGACGCGAACAGGTCCTGCTGGCGGTCAGGGCCTGGATCTGATGACCCTGCATGCAGAGTCGGGATTGGCGCAAAGGCACGCATCAGATGAAGGGTGTGCTGGTTGCTCTCAAAAATGACCTGCAGCTCCAGACAGCGGGGACAGCCACCCTTAACGGCGCCGATCCCCTCGGCTTCCGGATCAAACATGGGATGGCGCGGGCACTTGCCGTGCCATTTCACTCTTTCAATCTTCAGCATTTCAAGGCAATCATAACGCTGTTCACATCGGCCAGACTCGCCGGTTGCCTTTTGGGTTAGTGGTCGAAACCAGGCAATAGCCAATGAAGTCGGTCGCGGGAGCGCTCCCGCATAACTTTTAACCCCTAGTAGATCTGCACATCCATGTGGCGCTGGGTGCAGAATAGGAGACATGTCCAAACCATCAACTCTCGGTCATGACGATGTGCGCCGCCTCGCGATAACAGCCGTATTTTCTGACGACTATTTTTTCGAGAAGGTAACCCTCAAAGGCGGTAATGCACTCGCAATTGCGCTCGGTCTCAGCGGACGTACATCCATTGATATCGATTTTTCGATTGAGGGTGATTTCGATGATGCGGAAGAAGCAGGGGAACGTTTGCTAGTTGCACTGGAACGCCGGTTTGCGACTGCGGGTTTGGTGGTATTCGATTTTTCCTTTAGTGCTCGCCCCTTCACGCCACGTGAAGGAGCACCTCGGTGGGGTGGATATGTCGCTGAGTTCAAGCTGCTTGACGAAGTTCGTTACAAACAGATCGGCGAGGATAAGTTGGCTCGTAGTCGCGAATCGCTTGTAATTGGGCCGCTACAACAACGTAAATTCACGATTGAGATGAGCAAATTTGAATTCACAACGGGAAGAGTAACGCGGGAAATCGATAGCTTCGACATTCGGGTGTATACCCCCGAGATGATCGCGATTGAAAAACTCAGAGCGATCTGTCAGCAGATGAATGGTTATAGCCCGAACCGAACGCCCTCCGCAAGGGCTCGAGATTTCTTCGATATTCACCTTATAGTGTCCGTTACTCAAGCGAATCTCGCGTCGTCCGAGAACCAGGAACTGCTCAGGCACATCTTCGCGGCCAAGGAAGTCCCAATCGACTTTTTACAATTGATTGCCGAGCAACGCGAATTTCACCGCCCTGACTGGGAAAGTGTTCGCAGTTCGATTAACCAAGAGGGTTTAAAAGACTTCGATTTCTATTTCGATTTCGTTCTAGGCCAAGTGGCATCACTGGAGGCCT
>Ga0307377_10001013_pt1 | contig 37084 bp, 30 predicted proteins | sample TR3MG_FD_202535 | JGI IMG/M metagenome (GOLD analysis project Ga0307377, IMG submission 202535) | Soil microbial communities from Risofladan, Vaasa, Finland - TR-3 | ecosystem: Environmental > Terrestrial > Soil > Coastal area > Acid sulfate soil | place: Finland: Risofladan, Vaasa | collected... | reverse complement strand
CCGTAGGCCTCGATCCACTCGGTCGGAACGCTCACCGGCAGGTCGAGCAGGATTTGCGCCAGCCCCTTGGCGAGCGGATCGTTGCGCAGGCTCGCCATGCCGCCGCCGCCGAGCGCCTGGCTCAGCAGGAAATTAAAGCCGTCGATCCCGGGCACGTCGAAACGCTCGACCGTTCCGTCGACCATATAGGCGAGATAGTCCTTCACGCGCGCCGCCGTGACCTCGTCGCGGATCAGCGGCACGAAGGCGCGATCGCGCGCGATGATGCCGATATTGGCCGCATCCCCCTTGTCGCCCGACCGGCCCCAGGCAAGCGCGAACAGCGGAACCTCGGCGCGCGCGCCGGCCGGCACTGCCGGCAAATCGTCGCCATACATGCGGACCGGCGCCTCGCCGGGGGTGCCATCGGCGCCGGTTTCCAGCGCGACGTCGCGCGACTGCCCCGCCGCGGTGATTCGCACGCCAACCTCGGCTTTCGGGATCAAAAAGGAAAACAGCCGAACTTTCGGCTGGACGCGCGGCCGGCCGGAAAAGCCGGTCGAGCCGGGCGACCACGAGGTGCCCGCAGGCGCGATCTCCCCGGCGAAGATCTCCAGCGCCTTGCGCTCGGGATGCGCCACGGTGAGCCGCATGACGGCTTCGCGCGTCGCCCGCGCGCCGGGCCGCGCGTGTGGCCCGTAAGCGGATTCGGCGCCAAGGATTTCGGTGTGCATGTCGCTGAAATCGCCGAGATTCATGTGGCGGAAGATCGCGCGGCTGCGGGCCAGCACGGCCTCCGCCGTACGCTCGGCCTTGCGCGCCGCGTCGCGGCCGATGATGGTCAGCATGCCGGTGGCGCGGTAGCCGTCGAGATGGGTCGCGGAAACCTTGTAGCTGCCGGTCGCGGCGTGGCCCTTGGCGCCGCTGACGCGCACCCGCTGGTCGCCCGCTTGCGCCATCGCCACGCCGGTGAAGTCGCAGACCACATCGGGCAGGATGTAATGCGCCGGATCGCCGACCTCGTAGAGCATCTGCTCGGCGACGATCTGGGGTGCGACCAGCCCGCCGGTGCCCGCGGGCTTGGTGACGGTGAAGGCGCCGCCCGCCTCGCATTCGGCGATCGGATAGCCGATGCCCGGCCAGTCGGGCACCTCCTCCCAATCGGTGTGAAGCCCGCCGGTCGCCTGGGCGCCGCATTCCAGGATGTGCCCGGCAAGGCTGCCTTGCGCCAGCGCATCGAGGTCGTCCGGCCCCCAGCCGAATTCATGGATCAGCGGGCCGAGCGCCATGGCGCTGTCGACCGCGCGGCCGGTGATCACTATGTCGGCGCCATCGGCCAAGGCAGCCGCAATCGGGAAGGCGCCAAGATAAGCATTGATGCTCATCACGCCGCCGGGGAAGGCCGCGCCGGAAAACATCTCGGCCACGCCCGCCGCCTTGAGCGCCTCGATCCGGTCGAGCAGATCGTCGCCCTCCACCGCAGCGACCTTGAGCGCCACCCCAGCGTCTGCCGCCAACGCCTCGACCGCCGCCGCGCAAGCGCGTGGGTTCATGCCGCCGGCGTTCGAGACAACGCGGATGTTCTTTGCGGCCAGATCGTGGATCACAGACTTCATCGCCACGGTGACGAAGTCGGTCGCATAGCCGGCGCTCGGGTCCTGGGCGCGGGCGCGCGCCAGGATCGACATCGTCACCTCGGCCAGATAGTCGAAGATCAGATAGTCGATCTCCGCCCCGCGCACGAGCTGCGGGGCGGCCACGGCGCTGTCGCCCCAGAAGCCCGAGGCGCAGCCGATGCGGACGATCTTCTCGCTCATGGGGGCCTGGTTGCTCATGGCGGCAAGTGTGCCGCAAGCGGCGGCCATGCGCGAGCCCTTCGGGGACGGGTGGCGGCGGCGGTCCGATTTCACGCGGCCATGAAATTATACCCTCCCCCCGCAGGGGGGAGGGTAAGGGAGGGGGGACCGGCCAACGTTGGCATCCCTTCAGGGGTGCCCGAGGCGGCCACCCAGGGGATTATGCGCCACCTGACGGCGGCAGCCCCCCACCCAACCTCCCCCCTGCGGGGGGAGGAGGAGTTGTAGAGGCTCTAAGCACCGGCCTTGCGCGTGGTCTTGGCCGGTTTGCGCTTGGCGGCGGCCGACTTTGCGGGCTTTGCGGATTTCTCCTTGGCGAGGGACGCAATCTGCGACCGCATGCCGGCGACATCGGCGGCAAGCGCTTCGGCCAACGCCGTCAGCTTCTCGTCAACGCCCATCTTAAGCGTGGCCAGTTTCGCGTCGACGTCCTGGTCGGTCTCGCGCTCGATCTCCGCCCGCGCCGCCTCGACACGGCTTTCGACCAACCGTGCGATTTCGGCGTCGAGCGCGCCGCGCAGCGCCGCGATCTTCGCCTCCGTCGTCGCTTCGATCGTTTGGCCCAGCGCGGTCACCGCCGCGGCCGCCGCAGCTGCATCAGCCTTCGCGTTGGCAGCCTCGGCCTTGGCCGCAGTCGCCTCCGCGGCGACACTGTCATGCGCGCTCTTCGCCGCGGCGAGCTCGGCGGCAATACCGTCGCTCGCGGATTTGAGCGCGTCGGCCTGCTGCCGCTGCATGGTCGCAGCGGATTGGGTCATGGCCTCCAGCTCGCTTGCCATGCGCCCGCGCATCGCCGCCAGCTCTTCCTCCACCGCCTCGGACGCGCCGCCGCCCAGCCAGCTCTGCGTCATGGCGAGGAACCCGTCCATCACGGCTTGCTGGTTGGCCGCAAGCTTGGCGCCGAAATCCTCCCAGCCATGCGAGGCGGTCCTGCCCGCGTTCAGCACGCTGTCGATGGTGCGCTTGCGCAAGCTGGCGACCTGATCGAGGCCGGTCGCCGCCGCCGGATAGACGGTCTCCAGCCGCTCGCGCGTGATCGCAACGAAATGCTCATATTCCTGTTCGATGGCATCCACTCCGGCCTTGATGGCCGACGGGCTCGCGAAGTCTGACATCTCCTGATCTCTCCTTGATGGGACGGTGGTTGTCCGAGTTGGCGTCATTTGCGCACGCGGCGCGATTGCTGCAGCGCAAAACACACGCCCGCAGCACCGCATCCGAGAGATAGAAGTTTAATGCTGCAATGCAACAGAATTGTGGCGCGACCAAACGACGCCGGAGAATTTGGAGGGACAATTTTGGAACAAAGTGGCGTGTGCGCCCGCCGCTTACTCGCTTGCTTCGAGCCGCATCATCACCTGGTCGATCGGGACCTGTTCGCCCTCTGCTATCAGGCATTCGGCGATGACGCCGTCCTGGGGCGCGCGGATTTCGTGCTCCATCTTCATTGCCTCGACGATGAAGAGCACATCGCCCGCCACAACGCGGTCGCCGGCCTTGCGCGGCGCGCGCAGCACCTTGCCCGTAAGCGGCGCGCGGATGACGCCGTCGCCGGCCTCGGTGCCGAGCGTGCCGGCATGGGCGGGCAGCTCGCGGATGGTGGCGCTGATCCCATCCAACTCGAGGTGAACCTCGGCCCCCTCAACACAAGCAAGCGCGCCCCGCACCGTGCCGTCGCTTTCGAAGCGAAGCCGCGCACCATCGCGGCCCAGCACCCGGAGTTCGACGGTCTCGCCGTTCAGCTCAACCCTGTGCGGCCCGGTCTCGGCGACCATGATCCCGGCCTCGACACGCTCGCCGGCAGCCTCGAGGATGATCGGGATCACCGGGATATAGCGCCGGCCCCAGACCGGCTTGCCGTCATAGCCGGCCAGCAATAGCGCCGCCAGCGCCAGCATGGTCGACGAGGCCGGCCTCGCTTCCAACGAATCCCCGACGAAGTCGGTTTGGAGGAAATCGGTCGTGGCCTCGCCCGCGGCGAAGGTGTCGTGCCCAAGCACCTCGATCAGGAAGCGCCGGTTGGTGGGCAGGCCGAGCAGCACCGTTTCTTCCAATGCGCCCATGAGGCGGCGGCGCGCGACCGAGCGCGTCTCGCCCCAGGCGATCACCTTGGCGATCATCGGATCGTAGAAGGGGGTGACCTCCTGGCCCGTTTTGATGCCGTGATCGACGCGCACGAAGGCGTCCGCCGGCGGGCTCCAGGCCGCGATGCGCCCGGCCGCCGGCAGGAAACCCGCCGCCGGGTCCTCGGCGTAGAGACGCACCTCGATGGCGTGGCCTTCGAACATCACGTCGTCCTGGTCGATCGGCAGTTCCTCGCCCGCGGCGATCTGGATTTGCAGCGCGACGATATCGAGATCGGTCACCATCTCGGTCACCGGGTGCTCGACCTGGAGCCGCGTGTTCATCTCCAGGAAATGGAAGGCGCCGTCCGCGCCCAGCAGGAACTCCACCGTGCCCGCGCCCTGGTAATCGATGGCCTTCGCCGCCGCGACCGCCGCCGCGCCCATTTCCGCGCGCAAATCGTCATCGACCGCCGGGCTCGGTGCTTCCTCGATCACCTTCTGGTGGCGGCGCTGGACCGAGCAGTCGCGCTCGCCCAGATGCACCGCGTTGCCGTGCGCGTCGGCGATCACCTGGATCTCGACATGGCGCGCGCCGGTGATGAGGCGTTCGAGCAGCACCCGGTCGTCGCCGAATGCGCCCTTGGCCTCCGACTGCGCGGCGGTCAGCGCCGCTTTGAAATCGTTGGGGTCCGCGACCGCGCGCATGCCGCGCCCGCCGCCACCGGCCGCCGCCTTGATCATCAGCGGGAAGCCTACGTCCTTCGCCGCCTTGGCGAGCGCCGCCGCCGACTGGTCGTCGCCCGCATGGCCGGGAACGGTGGGCACGCCCGCCTTTTCCATCCGCGCCTTGGCCTTGGCCTTGTCGCCCATCAGGGCGATGGCGCGTGCGGACGGGCCGATGAAGATGAGGCCGGCTTTCACGCAGGCCTTGGCGAATTCGGCGTTCTCGGCAAGGAAGCCGTAGCCGGGGTGGACCGCATCGGCGCCGGTCTGCCGCGCCGCCTCGATGATCGCCTTGATCGAGAGATAGCTCTCGGCGACCGGCGGCGGGCCGATCCGCACCGCCTCGTCGGCCGCCTCGACATGCAGCGCGGCGGCGTCGGCGTCGCTGTAGACGGCAACGCTGCGATAGCCGAGCTCGCGCGCGGCCTTGGCGATGCGCACGGCGATCTCGCCCCGGTTGGCGATCAGGATTTTGGAAAAACTCATGGGTGCCGCCGCCTCAACCCCGCGCCACGCCGTAGCTGTTGGGCCGGAGCTCGCGATGCTCCGCCTCCCAGCACAGGCCCAGCAGATAGCCGAAGAGGCGCCGGCTGTCGCGCGGATCGATGATGCCGTCATCCCATAGCCGCGCGGTGGCGTAGAGCGCCTTGCTCTCCTCCTCGATGGCGGCGACGATCCCGTCGTGCATGTCCTGGATCTGCTTTGTCGGCACAGGCCCGCCGCGACGCTTGTATTTGGCGGTCTCGACGATCTTCATCACCCCCGCCGCCTGCTCGCCGCCCATCACCGCGATCCGGTAGTTTGGCCAGGCGAATAAAAAGCGCGGATCGTATTCGCGCCCGCACATGCCGTAATTCCCGGCCCCGAACGACGCGCCGATATGGAGCGTCAGCTGCGGCACGCTCGCGTTGGCGACGGCCTGGATCATCTTCGAGCCGTGCTTGACCGCGCCGCCGGCCTCGGCATCCTTGCCGACCATGTAGCCGGTGGTGTTGTGGAGGTAGACGATCGGCGTGTTCGCCTGACAGCAAAGCTGGATGAATTGCGCCGCCTTGACCGAGCCTTGCGGGGTGATCGGGCCGTTATTGGCGATGATGGCGCAGCGCCAGCCCTCGATCGATGCGGTGCCGCACACGGTCTGGATGCCATAGAGCGGCTTGAAGTCGAGGAACTCGGAACCGTCGACGAGCCGGGCGATCAGCTCGCGCGCCTCGTAGGGTTTGCGGTAGTCGACAATGACGATGCCGAGCACGTCGTCGATCGGATAGAGCGGCTCGGCATAATCGGCAACGGGCCGCGGCGGCAGGCTTCCATTCCAGTCCAGCCCGGCCACCACGTCGCGGGCGATGGCGAGCGCGTGGGCGTCGTCCTCGGCCAGATATTCGGCCAGCCCCGTGACGGTCGCGTGCAGCACGGCGCCGCCAAGTTCCTCGTCGGTTGCGTCCTCGCCGAGCGCCGACTTGGTGAGCGGCGGGCCGGCGAGGAAAATCTTGGCGCGGTCACGCACCACGATGGTGTAGTCCGACATGCCCGGCAGATAGGCGCCGCCCGCTGTCGAGGAGCCGTGGACCACCGTGATCTGCGGGATGCCGGCCGAGGACAGCCGTGCCTGATTGCAGAAGGTGCGCCCGCCCATCACGAAAATATCGGCCTGGCGCAACAAGTTGGCCCCGGCGCTCTCGACCAGGTTCACCATCGGCAGCTTGTTCTCGCGGGCAATGGCGTGGCAGCGGATTACTTTTTTCACGCCGCCCTGGCTGAGCGCGCCGCCCTTGATGCCGCTGTCGGAGGCCACCACCAGGCAATGCGTGCCGGCGACCGAGCCGATGCCGGCGATCTGGCCGCCGCCCGAGATCGTCGCATCGCCGTCATCATCGTGCATCTTGTAGCCGGCGAGCGAGGAAATCGGCACGAACGGCTTGTCGCGGTCGAGCAGCAAAGCGAGGCGCTCGCGCGGCAAAAGCTGGCCGCGCTCGACGAATTTCGGCTTGGCGCGGGCCGAGTGCTCGGCGATCCTGGTTTCCAGGCCCTGCACCTCGTCGATCTTTTCCAGCATCGTCGCGCGGTTATCCACGAAGCTTTTCGCTTCCGTGTCGACCTTGCTTTCGATCACCGGCATGGCGGCACCCCTTGTTGACGGCCGCAATTCAACCGGCCCGCGGCCGGCCGATCCTATTCGGATTGGCCGGCTCTGTCGTACTCATTTACGATTTTTGCCGGGACGAGAAAACGCATGGCTGGCGATCGGGGTGCACGGCAGCCGCGCTGGCGCGGCCGGAACGCTGCCTGCAGATCGACGGTTGGCGAGGTTCGCAATTTGGGCTTCCGATGTTCAGGTGTCCCAACCGCACCATCGTCGATGTCTCATCCATCCCAGCCGTGCCAACGGTCTCAAAGGGCGCGCCAGCCCGATCCGCCATGGCCGAAACCGAAGACGCCCGGATGGAATATCTCGGCCAGGATTTCCAGCGAATCGACCAGCCGCGGGCCCGGCCGGCTGAAATAGTGATTGGCGTCGACCAGGAACACGCGGCCTGCCCGCACGGCCTTGAGCGACGGCCAGAACGCCTGCGCTTCGAGCGCCGCCATCTCGGCGGCCGCGCGCTCGATGCCGAACCCGCAGGGCATGACGACGATGACGTCGGGATCGGCTTGCGCAAGCGCCGCGGCGTCGATCCAGGGCGCGTGCGCGCCGGCCACGCCGAAGATATCCTCGCCGCCGGCCAGCGCCACGAGTTCGGGGATCCAGTTGCCGGCCGCCATCAAGGGCTCGATCCATTCGATGCAGGCAACGCGTGGCTTTGGATCCAGCGTTGCCGCCCGCCCGGCGATGCCCTCGATCCGAGCTTGCAACCCGGCGATCAGCGCGGCACCCGCCGGCTCCGCATCGAGCGCAGCGGCGACGCGGGCGAAATCAGTCCACACGGTATCGAGCCCGGCCGGCACCAGCGAGACAACGTCCGGCGCGGCACCGGTCCATTCCGCCACCGCCTCGGTCACGGCATCGAGCGAAACCGCGCAGACCTTGCACTGGTCCTGGGTGACGATGAGATCGGGGGCGAGCGCGCGCAGGCGATCGGCATCGACGCGGTAGATCGACAGCCCGTCTTCCACCAACCGCCGGATATCGCGATCGATCGCGGCGCTTGTACCCGCGCCGGCGAAGGCGCTTTGGGTCAGCACCGGCAGCGCAGCGAGCCCGCCAGGGAAGTCGCATTCATGGCTGCGCCCGACCAGCGCCTCGCGGAACCCAAGTGCGCAGACGATCTCGGTGCCGCTCGGCAGCAGCGAGGCGATCCGCGGCGCGCTCATACGCCGCCCGGCCCCAGCGCCTCGCCGGCCTTGTCGAAGAACACGAAGCTCGCCGCCAGCATGTCGACGCCCTGGCCGTCGGCCGCGAAGGGCCAGAGCAGGCGCGAATAGCGAAGCTGGGCAAGCTCGTCGAGGATACCAACCATTGCGGGCAACCGCTTATCAGAGGTTGTGGGGGGTGTCGAGGGCAGGGGGCGACAACTCATTCCGCTATATATTAGGTGAATGAGCAGGAGTATGAAAAATATCGCCGCGATACGCCGTTATGTGGGCAAATCCACGGAGAAAACACGAAATTCGTGTGTCGAGAGGCTCGGACCGGCGCCGACAAAGCGGTGTTCGCGGACGCCGGATGCGATTATTCTGCCCCGCTAATGCCGGCGACAACACGAACGAAGCGCGGCCGGAACGCAGCGGCGGAAACGGGGGCATAATGTCGATGGAAGAAATCGTCTGGCGGCCGGACAAAAAAATCATTCGCGAGGCGACGCTGACCGCCTTCATGGAAGCGCTCGGCGTGCCCGACTATGAGACGCTGCAGGCCCGCGCGGACACCGAGCTTGAATGGTTCAACGACGCGCTGCTCAAATTCATCGACTACCGCTTCGTCGAGCCCTACTCGGCGGTCGTCGACCAGAGCGACGGGCCCGAGCATGTGCGCTGGTGCATCGACGGCACCACCAACGTCGCTATCAATGCCTGCGACAAATGGATGGGCACGCCGACCGAAACCAAGCCGGCCATCGCCTGGTCGGGCGAGGACGGCAGCACGCGGACATGGACCTACGGCGATCTTCACCGCGAGACGGCCAAGCTTGCCGGCGCGTTGCTCAAGCTCGGCATCGGACCCGGCGACGTTGTCGCCATGTACATGCCGAACATCCCCGAGGCGACCGCAGCGCTGCTCGCCGTCGCCAAGATCGGCGCCATTGTCATGCCGCTCTTCTCCGGCTTTGGGGCGGATGCGATCGTCACTCGGCTTACCGATAGCGGCGCCATCGCGGTGCTGACGGTCGACGGCGCGCCACGGCGCGGCAAGGTGGCCGGCGCCAAATCGGTGATCGACGAGGCGGCCAAATCAGTGCCGCATCTGAAACATGTGATCGTCAAGCGTCACGTTGCCGCCGATCACGACTGGGTCGAGGGCCGCGACCATTGGTGGGAGGCGCTGACGGCCGCCGAGGACGGCACGACGCCGACCCGCGCCATGCCTGCCGACGATCCCTTCCTGCTTGTTTTCACGTCGGGCACCACCGGAAAGCCCAAGGGCGTCATCCACAGCCATTGCGGTTTCCCGGTCAAGACCGTGCTCGATATGTCGATCTGCATGGATTTGAAGCATGACGACCGGATCTTGTGGATGTCGGATATGGGCTGGCTGGTCGGACCGATCATGGTGTTCGGCGCCTTCGTGGTCGGCGCTACCGTGGTGCTGGTCGAGGGCGCGCCCAACTACCCGGAGGACGACCGCATGTGGCGCATCGTCGACGAGCAGCAGGTGACCTATCTGGGCCTGGCGCCGACCATCGCGCGCAGCTTCATGGCGGCAGGCCGCGACGTGCTGGAGGGCAAGGACTTTTCGAGCTTGCGCGCCTTCGTCTCGACCGGCGAGGCCTGGAACCCCGATAGCTGGAACTGGGTCTTCGAGCGCGTCGGCAAGTCGAAGCTGCCGATCCTCAACTATTCGGGCGGCACCGAGATGGGCGGTCTCGTTTCCTCCACGGTGATCCACCCGATGAAGCCGTGCTCCTTCGCTGGCCGCGTGCCGGGCACGGGCGCCGACGTCGTCGACATGGAAGGCAATGCCGTCCCCGCCGGCACGGTCGGCGAGCTGGTGATGCGGGTGCCGACGATCGGGCTGACGCGCGGGCTTTGGCAAGACGAGGAGCGCTATCTCGACACTTATTGGAGGCCGATTCCCGGCATGTGGCTGCATGGCGACTTCGCGCACCGGGACGCGGACGGCTTCTGGTTTATCCAGGGCCGATCCGACGACACGCTGAAGATCGCCGGCAAGCGCACCGGCCCGGCAGAGATCGAATCGCTGCTGCTGGGCACAGGCCTGCTTAAGGAAGCCGCGGCCATCGGCGCGCCGGACCCGATCAAGGGCACGGCGATCGTCTGCGTCTGCGTGCCAACGGATGGCGCGGGCGGCGCCGGGGGGCTGGCCGCGATCGCCGATGCACTGACCGCTGCCGTGGTGACCGGGCTCGGGGCCCCCTTCCGGCCGAAGGAGATCGTCTTCACCGACGACCTGCCCAAGACGCGCAATATGAAAGTGATGCGCCGCATCGTCCGCGCGGTCTATCTCGGCAAGGATACCGGCGACACCAGCTCGCTGGTCAATCCCGAGGCGGTCGAAGCGCTACGCCAAAAGATGAGCGCGGCCGCCGGGTAGTCGGTCCACGCCGCTAATGTCACCCCGGCCGAAGCGAAGCAGAGAGCCGGGGTCCATGCCAGGCCCAATCACAAGCGCCGGTATCGACCAGTTCGGTCCGCTGGACCCCGGATCAAGTCCGGGGTGACAATCCTCGATTGGGGTTAGGGGCCAGAGCGGCAACAAAGGGCGGCGCGCTTGGTTCTCTGCCCCTCTGGTGGAGCGGCGCGCGGCGGCCGGGTAAGAGGCTGCGGCGATCCCATGCGTTGGTCCGCGCCGATATCTGGTATGGTTTTCGCTCCAGGATAAAACCCAGGGAGGATCGATCATGGCGGAGAGCATCTACAAATTCATCGAAGTCGCGGGAACCAGCCCGGAATCGTGGGAAAAGGCAGCCGCCGCGGCCGTCAAGCGCGCCGGCAAGACGCTTCGTGACCTGCGGGTCGCCGAGATTATGAAACTCGACATGGTGCTCAAGGCCGGCAAGGTCAAAGCCTACCGCGCCAAGGTCAAACTGTCCTTCCGTTTCGAAGGCGACTGAGCCGCGGCAACGCCGCAACGAACGCGGCGCGCGCCGATTTTGGACATCGAAGGCGGAACAATCCACCGCAAACCCAGACCGTCACCCCGGCCGGAGCGAAGCGGAGAGCCTGGGTCCATGCCGCCGCAATGACGGCGCCGGCCGGCTCTGCCCTGGACGTCTGCTGGACCCCGGATCAAGTCGGGGGTGACGAATTTCGCGAAGACTTGACGCGCAGGCCTAATTCGCCACGCGCTCGGCGAAACGCTTCTCGATCGCGTCCCAGATATCGGCCTCGATCTTGGTGCCCGACAGCCGATTGATCTCCTGGATGCCGGTCGGCGAGGTGACGTTGATCTCGGTCAGGTAGTCGCCGATCACGTCGATGCCGACGAAGATGAGCCCGCGTTCTTCAAGCGCCGGGCCGATGGCAGCACAGATCTCCTGCTCGCGTTTGGTGAGATCGGCGGCATGCGCGGCCCCGCCGGCATGGAAATTGGCGCGCGCCTCGCCCTCCTGCGGCATGCGCGAGACCGCCCCCGCCGGCTTGCCGTCGACCAGGATGATGCGCTTGTCACCTTGGCGGATCTCCGGCAGATAGCGCTGGGCGATGATCGGCTCGCGGTAGAGCTCGGTGAACATCTCCAGCATGGCCGAGAAGTTCTCGTCGCCCGGCGCCACATGGAAGACGCCCGCCCCGCCATTGCCGAAGAGCGGCTTCAGGATGATGTCTTCATGCTCGGCGCGGAAGGCGACGATGGCGTCGTGGTCGGATGTGATGAGGGTTGGCGGCAACAGCCCGTCGAAATGGGTGACGAAGAGCTTCTCCGGCGCGTTGCGGACCTCGGCCGGATCGTTGACCACGAGGGTCGACGGGTGGATGTGCTCCAACAAGTGCGTGGCGGTGATGTAGGCCATGTCGAAGGGCGGGTCCTGGCGCATCAGCACCACGTCCATCGCCGCGAGATCGATGGTTTCCAGCGCGCCGACGGTGGCGTGGTTGCCCTTCTGGCGGCGCACCTCCAGGCGCTGGGCGCGGGCCGTTAGCTTGCCGTCGCGAAAGCTCAGCGCATTGGGCAGGTAGTAGTAAAGCGAATGCCCGCGCGCCTGGGCCTCGAGCATCAGCACGAAGGTGCTGTCGGCGTCGATGTCGATCGTCTCGACCGGGTCCATCTGGATCGCGACCGCGAGGCTCATTTGGCTTCCTTCGCGAGGCTCATGGGCTCTATCTGCTTCTCTCAGCCAATGGGGGCGGAGCAAAACTAATGCCTCGCCCGACGGAAATCACGCGTGGATATGCGGGATTAGAAGATCATCCCGAAATCGCAGCTTCATCCCCTCCCCCTCAAGGGGGGAGGGGATTCTCTCAACTGCAAATAGATCCGCCGCCGTCACGGCCGCCAGGCGTCGCGGAGATGGCGGGGCCAGCGCCAGGGGGCGACCAGCATGGCATCGAACCGCGGGTCGAGCCGGGCCAGTGCCGGATGGGCCGCCAGATAGGCGCCGGCGGCGCGCTCGACGCGCTGGCGTTGACGGGCGGCGATCGATTCTGCGGCAAGGGCGAAACTGGCGCGCGCCTTGACCTCGATGAAGGCCAGAACCGGGCCCTTCCGGGCGACGATATCGAGCTCGCCAACCGGTGTGCGGAAGCGCCGCGCCAGGATGTGGTGGCCCGTCAGCCTCAGCGCCAGCGCGCAGAGCGCCTCCGCCGAGCGCCCGGCACGATCGGCGCGGCGGCGTTTGACGGACGGTCCGCCGCTGCGCGATTGGCTGCGATCGGCGTTCATCGCGCTTTGTCGCCGCCCCGGCCGAGGAGCTGTAAGGCACGCTCGTACAACTGGCGGCGCGGCAGGCCGAGCTCGTCGGCGACCTCGCTCGAGGCATCGCGCACGCTGAGACGCATCAGTGCCGCGGTGAGGCGCTTGTCGACGACCTCGCCGGCGATCTCGGCGACCTCGGGCGGACCGACCACGACCACCACCTCGCCCTTGGGCGGACCCGCTTCGGCGTAGCGCGCGGCAAGCTCGGCCAGATCGCCCCGCGCGATCTCCTCGTACAGCTTGGTAAGCTCGCGCGCCACCGCGGCCGGGCGCGGGCCCAGCACATCGGCCATATCGGCGAGCGCGGCGGGCAGGCGGTTGGCGGCTTCGTAGAATACAAGCGTGGCGGGAACGCCGGCCAGGTCTTCCAGCGCGCGGCGGCGCCCGGCCGATTTGGCCGGCAGGAAGCCCGCAAAGAGGAAACGGTCGGTGGGCAGTCCCGCCACCGCAAGCCCGGCCAGCATCGCCGAGGCGCCGGGAATGGCGACGACGGCGAGGCCTTCCTCGGCGCAGGCGCGCACGAGCTTGAGGCCCGGATCGGAGATCAGCGGCGTGCCGGCATCGGAGACCAGCGCCACCGCTTGGCCCTCGGCCACACGTTTCACGATCGCCGGCCGCGCCCGCGCCGCGTTGTGGTCGTGATAGGGGATGGTCGGGGTTGTGACCGCGTAGGTCGTAAGGAGGCGCGCGGTCACACGCGTGTCCTCGCAGGCGATCACGTCCGCGGCCCCAAGCACGTCGAGCGCGCGCAAGGTGATGTCGCGCAGATTGCCGATCGGCGTTGCGACCAGATAAAGGCCCGGGGCCAAGTTGCCGTCCCGCGCGGCGGGTCCGGAGCCATCGCGGGCCGGCCCGGTGCGGGGGTTTTGTTTACTTCGCCCGACCGGCGATCTAGTCTCTTTGGCCCGGTTGCGCGTCATCTCACACCGCGGCGGCCGGGGCCATAATCGGGTCGTATAACCGAGTCACAGTGGAAGATCATGATGGGCTGGAAGATCATGGTGGGCCACGCACTCACTCAAAAATTTCGCACCGTCGTCAAGCTTCGCAGCGCCAGCAAACTTCGCACTGTCGCCAGGCACGTCCGGCTGGCCGTCGTCGCGTTGTTCGCAGCGGCGCTTCTGGCCTCCTGCGGCGGGGGCAGCGTATCGAAAGGCACGCCGCCGCCGCAAGGCAAGCCTCTCGAATCCGGCAGAGCGCTCCAGGGCGGCGGCACCGTACCGGCGGGCCAGACGCCCAAGGTCGCGCTGCTGCTGCCGATGTCGGGACCCTTCGAGAAGATCGGCACGGCGATGCGCCAGGCCGCCGAGCTAGCGCTTTTCGAGATCGCCGGCAAGGGCTTTGAGATGACCCCGATCGACACCGGCGGCACGCCCGAGGGCGCGCGCCGCGCCGCCCAGCAAGCGCGCGCGGCCGGCGCCCATCTGATCCTGGGTCCGTTGCTCTCGGGCTCGGTGCAGGCGGTCAAGGAAGAGCTGGCCAACGACGACATCAACATCATCGCCTTCTCCACCGATGCCGGGGTGGCCGGCGGCAAGGTCTATTTGATGGGCTTTCTGGTGCAGCCGCAGATCGAGCGGATCGTCGATTACGCTTCCAAGCAAGGGCTGAAGCGGATCGCCGTGGTGGCCCCGGAAGGCGCCTACGGAAATGCCGTGGTCGCCGCCTTCAAGTTGGCCATCGAGAAGCATCAGGTGAGCGATGCCGGCACTTTGCTCTATCCCGTCGAAACCGCGGATATGACCAAGGTGTTCCGGGCCTTCACCAATTACGACCTCCGAGCGGCCAAGCTACAGCGTGCCATCGCCAAGACCAAGGGCAGGACCGACGCCGCCTCGCGCCGGGCCCGCGCGCGCGCCAAGCGCGACATCAAGGTCGACGTGCCGCAATGGGATGCCGTGATCATCGCCGATGGCGGCGCGCGGCTGCTGCTCGCGGCCTCGATGCTGGCCTTCTACGACGTCAATCCCGACAAGGTGCAGTATCTCGGCACCGGACAATGGGACGACCCGACGGTGGGCCGCGAGCCCAATCTGAAAGGTGGCTGGTTCGCCGCACCGCCGCCAGAGGCGCGCGCCAAGTTCGAGGCCAAGTTCAAGGCCCAGTTCAAGTCCGACCCGCCGCGCATCGCGACGCTCGCTTATGACGCGGTGGCGCTGGCAGCGGTGCTGGCGCGCAGCGAAGGCGGCGCCAATTTCGGCCCGGAGGCGATCGCCTCGGCCAACGGCTTCATCGGCCTCGACGGCATCTTCCGGTTCCTGCCGGGCGGGCTGTCGCAGCGCGGCCTTGCCGTGCTCGAGGTGGCCGAGGACGAGGTCCGCATGATCGGCAACGCGCCCAAGACCTTCGAGGTCGCGACCGAGACCGAATAGCGGGACGGCATCTGGCGCGCGGCACCCCTCATGCTTCGACAGGCTCAGCATGAGGCGCATTGTTGATTGCCCAAAAATTCAAACCTCATCCTGAGCCTGTCGAAGGAGGAGCTTGCCGCGTTGGCTGCGTGATCCTTACGCAAGCAGCTCGCCCAGCACGGTATCGAGGCGGAGGCGGCCGGCGGGGGTCGCGCACAGGCGTTCTTCGTCGAGTGTGAGAAATCCGCCTTCGGTCAGGCGCGACAGCGCCGCGGCATCGATCTGATCCGCGAAGCTTGCGCCCGTCTCCTGGCTGATCGCGGCAAGCGCCACGCCTTCGCTGAGGCGCAGGCCCATCATCAGCATTTCCTCGAAGCGCTCCGCCGCGGTCAGCGCCGCGCGCTCCTCGGTAGCGTGGCCTTCCGCCTCGACCGCCTTGAGCCAGGCTTCGGGCAGACGGCGCTGGCGCGTTGCGTACTTGGCGCCGCCGGCAAGGCTCACCCGGCCATGCGCGCCGGGGCCGATGCCGACATAGTCGCCGTAGCGCCAATAGGTGAGGTTGTGGCGCGAGGCCTCGCCGGGCCGCGCATGGTTGGAGATCTCGTAGGCCGGCAGGCCGGCCCCGTCGAGCAGCTCGTTCGCCGCCTCGTAGAGCCGCGCGCCAGTGTCCGCGTCGGGGATATCGAGCTCGCCCAACCTGTGCGCGGTGTGGAAGGCGGTGCCCGGCTCGATGGTGAGCTGGTAGAGCGAGAGATGACTTCCCGCGAGCGCCAGCGCCTGGCCGAGCTCGGCGCGCAGCGCGGCCTCGTCCTGGCCCGGGCGCGCATAGATCAGATCGAAGGAGAACCGGGGGAAGAGCGCGGCGGCGCGCTCGACCGCGGCGATCGCTTCGGCGCGGCCGTGGATGCGCCCGAGGAATTTGAGCGCCGCGTCATCGAGCGCCTGCACACCGATGGAGACCCGGTTGACCCCGGCCGCGGCGAAGCCTTGGAGGCGCGCGGTCTCGGCGGCACCGGGATTGGCCTCCAGCGTGATCTCGATATCGTCCGCAACCGGCCAGCGCGCCCGCACCCGCTCGATGAGCGCGGCAACAGTTTCCGGCGACATCAGCGAGGGCGTGCCGCCGCCGAAGAAGATCGAGGTGACGGCGGGGTTGTCGCTGGCAGTCTCGGCTGAAGTCTCGTCGGCGGTCTGGTCGGCGGTCTGGTCGGCGGTCTGGTCGGCGGTCTGGTCGGCCCAGTGGTCGAGCTCGGCCAGCAAGGCCGCACGCCAACGCGCCTCGGCGACCTCCTCGCGGACATGGCTGTTGAAGTCGCAATAGGGGCATTTGGCAAGGCAGAACGGCCAATGGATATAGACCCCGAAACCGCGCCCGGGCGGCTGGTATCTTTGAGCGGATTCTGGCGATTGGGTCATGGCGTCGGCCGGGCCAAAATTGATGGAAAGTTGAAAATCATAATTGTATCAGTCGATTAGACATATTAACCGTGATTAACGAGGCGTGACGGCCGTCACTGCGGAAATTCACCGCCGCCCCTAAGCTCGGCTCCAACATCTAGGGACCAGTGCTTAGGGAGATCTTGAAATGTCCAACCGCCTTCTCGCCACAGCGCTCCACGCCGCCGCCGGTTTCGCCGCCATCGTCGCAGCCTCGCTGCCGGGCAGCGCCGCGGCCAAGACCTACAAACGCTGCTACGATCCGCAAGGCCGCCCCGTCGCCGTGCACGCCAGCGCCAAGGTCAAGATGAGCAACGTCGCGGTCGCCGGCCGCACCAAGGACGGCCGCCCCTTCATCGCCTACAACCCCGAGGCCTTGAAGCGCTTCCACCCGCTGACGCGCATCTACATCTATTACCACGAATGCGCTCATCACCGGCTTGGGCATTCCAGCGGCTTCCGCCCGCGGAACCGCGAGAATGCCGCCGACTGCTTCGCGATCCGCTACATGACCCGCCGGGGCATGCTGAACGCCGACCGCATACGCATCATCATGGCCGACGTGCAGCGCTTCGGCGGCGGCGACCAGGTCCATTTGCCCGGCGCCCAGCGCGCCCAGCTCATCGCCAAGTGCTACCGCTTCGCACTGACGCGGATGGCGCGGCTCGGGCGCGGCGACCAACGGCCCGACGGCTTCAGCGCTTATGCGGGGACGCTGCCGGGGGGCTTTGCCGGCTAGTGTGATGGTTCCGAAGTTCGTCGCATCAATGTGACGAATTTCGGGGGCTGAATCACACTAGAATCAAGTATTTAGTGTCCTGCCCCGGAAATTCGTAGGACGAATTTCCGGGGCAGGACACTAGGCGCAAACCCTATTACTGGACCGCCCTTAACGGGCGGGGATCAGCCGCCGGCTTCCGGAACCGGCGGCTGATTTTTTGTGGGGTCCGCAAAACACGCGGCGACGAGCTTGGCGAAGGCATCGGCGCGGTGGCTGATCGTGTGCTTTTCCGCCGGGTCCATCTCGCCGAAGGTGATGTCGTGGCCGTCGGCGACGAACATCGGATCGTAGCCGAAGCCCTTGTCGCCGCGCGGCGGCCAGACCAGCGTGCCATCGACCCGGCCCGCGAAAGCCTCCAGATGGCCGTCGGGCCAGGCCAGCGCGAGCACGCAGGCGAAATGGGCGCGCCGGTCCACCTTGCCATTTGGGCCTGTCTTGCCGTCAAGGCCCGCCTCGACCTCGGCCATCGCGGCGGCAAAGTCCTTGCCCGGCCCCGCCCAGCGCGCCGAATGGATGCCGGGCGCGCCGCCGAGCGCGTCGACCACGAGGCCGCTGTCGTCGGCCAGCGCCGGCAGACCCGACGCGGCGGCGGCGGCGTGGGCCTTGATCGCGGCATTGGCCGTGAAGCTGTCGCCGTCCTCGACCGGCTCGGGCAGGCCGAGCGCGGCGGCCGAGACGACATCAACGCCGAAGGGCGCCAGCAGATCCGCGATCTCGCGGACCTTGCCCGGATTGTGGCTGGCGATGACGAGCTTGGCGTCTTTGAACGTTCGGGCCATTGGCACGAGCTTGTCGAATTGTGGGCTTGGTGATCTGCGAGCAGGCCGGGTGGCGGCTATCCCGCGAGCGCCTGCGCCTGCAGGCCGACGAGATCGTCGACACCCTGCTTGGCCAGGCCCAGCAGCGCGTGCATCTCGGCCTCGTTGAAGGGTTCGGTCTCGGCGGTCATCTGGACTTCGATCAGGCGGCCGTCGCCGGTCAGCACGAAATTGGCGTCGGTCTCGGCGTTGCTGTCCTCGTCATAGTCGAGGTCGAGCACCGGGACGCGCTTATAGATGCCGCAGGAGATTGCCGCGACCGGGCAGGTGATCGGGCTGGCGTCGATCTCGCCCGCCGCGATGAGACCCCGAAAAGCCAGCTCCAGCGCGACATAGGCGCCGGTGATCGACGCCGTGCGGGTGCCGCCATCGGCCTGGAGGACGTCGCAGTCGATGCGGATCTGGCGCTCGCCGAAGGCCTCCATGTCGGTGACGGCGCGCAAGGACCGGCCGATCAGGCGCTGGATCTCCATCGTGCGGCCCGACTGCTTGCCGCGCGCGGCCTCGCGGTCGGAGCGCGTGTGCGTCGAGCGCGGCAACATGCCGTATTCGGCCGTGACCCAGCCGCGCCCGGAATTGCGCAAGAAAGGCGGCACACGTTCCTCGACCGAGGCGGTGCAGAGCACCCGCGTCGAGCCGAAATCGACCAGGCACGAGCCCTCGGCATGCTTGGCCCAGCCCGGGTCGAGCGTGACGGCGCGAAGCGCATCGGCGGCGCGGCCCGACGGGCGCGCCCAACTCTCGGTCGGATCGGTCATGATATCTCCCAACGCCAGATAAGCGCGGCAAGCTAGAGCACCATCCAGCCAATTGGAAATGTCATTTCGAGCGAGCGCCAGCATGGGAGAAATCTGACCGCCACGAGCACCGCATCGGGCCGGATTTCTCCCTCATCCTGAGAAGCCGCAGCGAGGCGGCGTCTCGAAGGACGGTCGCTCACGCTCCCGCGGTCGAAATGACGCGGAAACCCAACGACTTAACTTGCGCGTTGGCTTGGATAAAAACCTGCGGGTCGCCCGCTTCGTTGACGGACCTCGGGGCCCTCACTACATTTCGATCAGCCCCGGCGTGTCCCGGGCAAAGCCTCTTCACACGGCGTGATCGCCAGGATCGAGCGCAAATGACGGAGATGACCCATTCGCCGATCGCCGAGCTGAACGAACGCTCGCGCGAGATCTTCAAGCGTATCGTCGAGTCTTATTTCGAGACCGGCGAGCCGGTCGGCTCGCGCACACTCAGCCGCGTCGCCGGGATGAGCCTCTCGCCCGCCACGATCCGCAACGTGATGGCGGATCTGGTCGAGGCCGGCCTGATCTTCGCGCCGCACACCTCGGCCGGGCGGTTGCCGACCGAAGCGGGCCTGCGCCTGTTCGTCCACGGGATCCTGGAAATCGGCGATCTGGCCGAGCATGAGCGCGCCGATATCGAGGCCCAATGCGCCGGCGCGGGCAAGAGCCTGGAGCAGGTGCTCGACCAGGCCTCGCGGATGCTTTCGGGCCTGTCGGGCTGTGCCGGCGTGGTTTCCTCGCCCAAGTCGGAGAGCCGGCTGCGGCATCTGGAATTCGTCAATCTGGCGCCCGGCCGCGCGCTGGTCGTGATGGTGATGGATAACGGCCTGGTCGAGAACCGGGTCGTCTCGGTGCCGCTCGGCATGCCCGCCTCGGCGCTGACCGAAGCCACGAACTATCTTTCCGCGCGGCTTGTCGGGCGCACCCTGGGCCAGGCGCGGACCGAAATCGCCGGGGAGATCGAACAGCACCGCACGCAGCTCGATACGCTGACCGAGCAGATCGTCGAGGCCGGCCTGGCGACCTGGTCGGGCGACAGCGATTCCGGCACGCTGATATTGCGCGGCCACGCTCATTTGCTGGACGACGTGACCGCGCTCGACGACATCGAACGCGTGCGTGCGCTGTTCGACATGCTGGAACGCGAGGAGGGCTATCTGCGCCTCGTCGAAGCGGCCCAGCACGGCGAGGGCGTACAGATCTTCATCGGCGCCGAGAACGAGCTCTTCAATCACGCCGGCTGCGCGATGATCGTCGCCCCGTACCGCGACCGGTCCGAGCACATCATCGGCGCCATCGGTGTCGTCGGGCCGACCCGCATCAACTACGCGCGCATCGTCCCGATGGTCGACCATACCGCCAAGGTGGTCGGCAAGCTTCTCGGCTGAGCCACCATCGCTCCGACGCAAGCGCGCGGGACCATTCGATCCAAGCATCCAAATGGGTTTGAGACGGCATGACCGAGAAGAAGACATCAAAGCCGGCCAACGATCAGAGCACGGTGGATCCGGCCGAAGGCGTAAGTCAGGAGCCCAATGCTTCGGGTGATCCCATGAGCGAGGCCGATCTGGCGACCAGCGAGCCATCGCATACCGCGCTCGAGGCGAGCGAGGCGGGCGAAGCTGAAACGGCCGAACCGCCCGAAGAGCGCGTCGATCCGATGGCGCAGCTCGAGGCCGATCTGGCCGAGTTCCGCGACAAGCATCTGCGCGCACTCGCCGAGATCGAGAATGTGCGCCGCCGCGGCGAGAAGGAAAAAGCCGACGCGCTCAAATACGCCGCGACCAATTTCGCCAAGGATATTCTGGGCGTCGCCGACAATCTGCGCCGCGCCATCGAGGCGGTGCCCGATGACGCCGCCGAGAGCGACGGCCCGGTCAGGACCCTCATCGAGGGCGTGGAGCTGACCGAACGGGAACTGCTCTCGATCTTCGAGCGCCACGGCATCAAGCCGATCGCGGCCGACGGCCAGAAATTCGACCACAATCTGCATCAGGCGATGATGGAAGTGCCCGATACGGGCCTGCCCTCGGGCACGGTGGTGCAGGTGCTGCAGGGCGGCTACACGATCCACGACCGCCTGCTGCGCCCCGCCATGGTCGGCGTCGCCAAAGGCTCAAGTGCCGGTGGCGACAAGGATGCCGGCAAGAACGGCGGCGGCGAGCCGGACAGTGGAAAAGGCTCGAAACTCGATACGAACGCCTAGACGCACGAACGCCTAAACGCCGGCTTCGTCCTACGCGTCGGTCCCGAAGAGATCGGGTTGGGCCGCAGGCCTCAAGTCGGGGCGTGTTTTGTCTTCCGTCGGCGTATCGCGCCCCAGCATCGGATCATCGGGATCATGCGCCTTGAAGCGGCGCTGGGCGCGGGACCTGTTCTGGACCGCGTAGCAGTAGACGCAGCCATGCGGGCAGGTGTCGTAAGCGCCGATGTCGCGCGATTCCGCGCATTCGCAGCCCGGGCGGTTGCCCTTGTCCTTCGCGGCGATCGGCCGGCCGGCGATGTCGGACAGGCGGCCCGCATCGACGCAGCGCGCGGGCAGGATGAGAGCGCTGCCTGCGCCGCCGGCCCCCTCCCCCTCCCGCGGCCTGCGGCCGTGGGCCCCTCCCTCTCCCCCGAGGGGCGAGGGAATATGAAGCGCCCGCTCTAATTCCCTCTGCCCTTGGGGGAGAGGGTTAGGGTGAGGGGCTTCTGCGTCGGGCAAGAGCTGCGGCTGGGAGCAGAGGGTCATCTGCATGCCGTGGGTCGCCGCGATCTCTGCCAGTTCAAGCAGCAGCGCGCGTTTTTCCTCGTCGGGCGGGTCGGACCAGTCAAAGCCATGCGCCCGCGCGGCGGCGGCGAGATTGCGCGCGGTCTTGGCGTAGATCGTCGCCCAGGAGACGACGACCTCGTCCACCGCGCCGGCGAGCGCGCCCGCCAGCGCCGCGAAATTCCGGCGGTGCCAGGCCGGCGGGGTGAGCGAGGTCGCGAGGATCGGATCGTAGCGCCACACCGCGGCCCGTGGCCCATAAGTCCCGGCGATGGCGTGCATCTGCGCGACGGCGCGCGGCGCCTCGATCACCGAGGTTTCCAGCGCGCGCGGATAGCCGGTGATCGTCATCTGCACGGCAAAGGGCGTGCCGCACCCGGCGACCTCGGCCAAGGCCGCCTCGAAGGGCGCCGGGTTGCGGGTCCAGAAAATATAGCCGTCGACCGCCTCGGGCCTGAGATCGACGCGGAAGTCGGCCCCGCCATAGGGATTGCGGACCACGACATAGCCGGCCGCGAGCCGACGCAGGAACCACGGCCCATAGAAGGCCGGAATATCGCTGCGGTAGGAGGCGGAGACGATCATGGCGCCGGCCATGTCAGCACGGGGACTGCCGGCGGGTCCATCCGAATTTGGCCCCCGGCCCGAAGGAATTCATTCCGGCAGGCTGCCTGGGGTCCTTGGGGCCCCGCAATCCCCCACATATGATTGTGAAGCACAATCTTGCGGGCTAATCGCTGCCTCCCCATATCTGATCCGGAGAGAGTAACGCCCGGCAACGGGCAGATCGTGGCTCTTTATTGCTTTCACATGGGGGCCCTACAGGGTGCCGGAACCGGGCCTTGAAGGGTCTGCCGGAACGGAGTGAGGGAAGATGAGCAAGATAATCGGTATCGATTTGGGCACGACGAATTCGTGCGTCGCCGTCATGGAAGGCGGCAAAGGCAAGGTCATCGAGAACGCGGAAGGCGCGCGGACGACACCCTCGATGGTCGCATTCACCGTGGACGACGAACGCCTCGTCGGCCAGTCCGCCAAGCGCCAGGCGGTCACCAATCCTGAGAATACACTGTTCGCGATCAAGCGCCTGATCGGCCGGCGCTTCACCGACGACGAGGTCAAGAAGGACGTCGACCTCGTATCCTACAAGATCGTCAAGGGCGAGAACGGCGATGCCTGGGTCGAGGCCCAGGGCAAGAAATACGCGCCCTCGCAGATCGCCGGCTTCATCCTTCAGAAGATGAAGGAGGATGCCGAGGCCTATCTGGGCGAGCCGGTCACCGAGGCGGTCATCACCGTCCCGGCCTACTTCAACGACCAGCAGCGCCAGGCGACCAAGGATGCCGGCAAGATCGCGGGTCTCGAGGTCAAGCGCATCATCAACGAGCCGACCGCGGCCGCGCTCGCCTACGGGCTTGAGAAGACGGGCGGCGGCACCATCGCGGTCTACGATCTCGGCGGCGGCACTTTCGACGTCTCGATCCTGGAGATCGGCGACGGCGTCTTCGAGGTGAAGTCGACCAACGGCGACACGTTTCTCGGCGGCGAAGACTTCGACAAGCGCATCATCGACTACCTCGCCGACGAGTTCAAAAAGGAACAGTCGATCGATCTGCGCACCGACAAGCTGGCGCTCCAGCGTTTGAAGGAACAGGCCGAGAAGGCCAAAATCGAGCTGTCCTCGGCGACGCAGACCGAGATCAACCTGCCCTTCATCACCGCCGACGCCGCCGGGCCGAAGCACCTCAACATCAAGCTCACGCGCGCCAAGCTCGAGGCGCTGGTGGGCGATCTGATCGAGAAGACCGAGAAGCCCTGCCTCGATGCGCTGAAGGATGCGGGGCTCAAGGCCTCCGACATCGACGAGGTGATCCTGGTCGGCGGCATGACGCGCATGCCCAAGGTCTTCGAGACGGTCAAGACGCTGTTCGGGCGCGAGCCGCATCGCGGCGTCAATCCCGACGAGGTCGTCGCCATCGGCGCCGCCATCCAGGCCGGCGTGCTGCAGGGCGATGTGAAGGACGTGGTCCTCCTCGACGTGACCCCGCTGTCGCTCGGCATCGAAACGCTGGGCGGCGTGTTCACGCGGCTGATCGATCGCAACACCACGATCCCGACCAAGAAGTCGCAGACCTTCTCGACCGCCGAGGACAACCAGAGCGCGGTGACCATCCGCGTCTCCCAGGGCGAGCGCGAGATGGCGGCCGACAACAAGCTGCTCGGCCAGTTCGACCTGGTCGGCCTGCCGCCCGCGCCGCGCGGCATGCCGCAAATCGAGGTCACTTTCGACATCGACGCCAACGGCATCGTCCAGGTTTCCGCCAAGGACACCGCAACCGGCAAGGAGCAGCAGATCCGCATCCAGGCCTCGGGCGGGCTCTCCGACGCGGATATCGACAGCATGGTCAAGGACGCCGAGGCCCATGCCGACGAGGACAAGGAAAAGCGCGCGCTGATCGAGGCCCGCAACCAGGCCGAGGCGCTGGTCCACGGCACCGAGAAGAACCTCGCCGAGCATGGCGACAAGATCGGCGCCGACGACAAGGCGGCGGTCGAGGCCGATGTCCAGACGCTGAAGGACGCGCTGGGCGGCGAGGATAAGGGGGCGATCGAAGCCGCCAGCCAGACGCTCGCCCAGTCGGCCCAGAAGATCGGCGAGGCCATCTACAAGGCCGGCCAGGAAGCCGCCGCGGCGGAAGGCGGCGATGACGATACCGCCGCCGAAGCCAAACCGGCCGGCGGTGGCAAGGACGACGACAAGGTCGTCGACGCCGACTTCGAGGAAGTCGACGACGACAAGAAGAAATCGGCGTAACGCAACCGCAGTCATGATCGGAACACGCCGCCCGCGCCCGCAGGATTTCGGGGTCGGCGCGGGCGGCGCCGATACTGGCAGGGGATCAGCGGCGGGAGCGTCCTGAATGGCCAAAAGCGATTACTACGAGACCCTCGGCGTTGAGCGCGGCGCCACCGATGCCGAGCTGAAAAAGGCCTATCGCAAGCTCGCCATGGAGCTGCACCCGGACCGCAATCCGGGCGACGCCAGCGCCGAAGCCAAGTTCAAGGACGCCAACGAAGCGTACGACATCCTGAAGGATGGCGAGAAGCGGGCGGCCTACGACCGCTTCGGCCATGCCGCCTTCGAGGGCGGCGGGCCCTTCGGCGCCGGCCAGGGTGGGCAGGGCGGCGGCGGTGCGGCGGGCTTTGAGTTCGGCTCGGGCTTTGCCGATATCTTCGATGAGATGTTCGGCGATTTCGTGGGCGGCGGCCGGCGCGGCCAAGAGCGCGCCGCGCGCGGCAACGATCTTCGCTACAATCTGGAGATCGGCCTGGAGGACGCCTTCCAGGGCAAGAAGACGACGGTCCGCGTGCCGGCCTCGGTCGCTTGCGAGACCTGTGACGGCTCGGGCGCGGAGGGCGGATCGAAGCCGGTCAATTGCCAGTCCTGCCAGGGCCGCGGCCGGGTACGCGCGACGCAAGGCTTCTTCACCATCGAGCGCACCTGTCCGACCTGCAACGGCGCGGGCCAGGTGATCCAGAACCCGTGCAAGGTCTGCCACGGCACCGGGCGCACGCATAAGGAACGCACGCTTTCGGTCACCATCCCGGCGGGCGTCGACGACGGCACGCGCATTCGTCTGGCCGGCGAGGGCGAGGCGGGCATGCGCGGCGCCGCACAAGGCGACCTTTACATCTTCATCACCGTGGCGCCGCACCCGTTCTTTCAGCGCGACGGCGCCAACGTCTATTGCCGGGTGCCGATCCCGATGACCACGGCGGCGCTCGGCGGCTCGGTCGAGGTGCCGACGGTGGAGGGCTCGCGCGCGCGGGTCAACATACCGGCGGGCACCCAGTCGGGCGCCCAGTTCCGCCTGCGCGGCAAGGGCATGTCGGTGCTGCGCGCCAAGTCGCGGGGCGATATGTATATCGAGGTCGCCATCGAGACGCCGCGCAACCTGTCGAAAAAGCAGCAGGAAATCCTGCGCGAATTCGAGGCCGCCGGCGGCAAGAACACCAGCCCCGAATCCGAAGGCTTCTTCTCCAAGGTGAAGGAGCTGTGGGAGGATCTGAAAGACTGATCTCGTGAAACGAGATCAGCAGCGAAACGGGATCAGCCGTGAAACGCGCCAAGCCGCGAAGCGCTCCAAGCCGCGAAGCGATCCAAACCGCGAAGCGCGATCAGTCGGGCCGGTCATAACAATCCAATTTGAGATGCGCTTGTCCGCGAGGTGCACGCCTTCATTCCCTCCCCCCTTGAGGGGGAGGGCTAGGGAGGGGGGTGTGCTCCCGTATTTGACAATGTCACAATCAAAGCCATGCCATTGCCGCGCGCGCGTCAACTTCGCAAGAACCAGACCGACGCCGAGCAGGCGCTATGGTTGCACCTTCGAAGGCGCCAACTCGGCGCGTTCCGCTTTCGCCGCCAGCAACCGATCGGTCCCTACATCGTCGATTTCTTCTGCCCGAAGGCAAAGCTGGTCGTCGAGATCGATGGCGGACAACATGTCGAACGGGTCGAGCACGACGCGGAGCGAACGCAGTGGCTGGAATCGCGTGGCTATCGGGTCGTGCGCTACTGGAACAATGAGGTGCTGCGCAACATCGAGGGCGTGCTGACCGATTTGCAGTCATATCTGCTTGGCCACACCCCCCTCCCTGACCCTCCCCCTCAAGGGGGGAGGGGAAGTAGCGGAACTGCTGTGAGTCATCTGTAATTCCGCCCAGCACGATCCCCGCTTCGCTCGCGCGGGCCCGCCGCGCTAAACTGGCGCGATGAAACTGGGTCTCGACCGATTTCTTGAGGAACCGGCGCTGCGCGCGCCGCTCGCGGGCAAGCGCGTTGCCGTGCTCGGCCACCCGGCCTCGCTGACCGGCGCGGGCGTTCACGCGCTCGATGCGCTGGCGGCGTGCGAGGGGATCGCGCTGGCGGCGGCCTTCGGCCCGCAGCACGGCATGCGGGGCGACAAGCAGGACAACATGATCGAGACGGCGGACTACAAAGACCCCCGCCACGCCATCCCGGTGTTCAGCCTCTACGGCGAGGTCCGCACTCCGAGCGACGAAATGCTGGCGTCCTTCGATGCGCTGGTCGTCGACCTGCAGGATATCGGCACGCGCATCTACACCTATGTCACGACGTTGTTCTACATGCTCGAGGCCTGCGCCAAGGCGGGCAAGACCGTGCTGGTGCTCGACCGCCCCAACCCCGCCGGGCGGCCGGTCGAGGGCACAATCCTGGAGGATGGCTGGGAGAGCTTCGTCGGCGCCGGGCCGCTCATCATGCGCCACGGGCTCACCTTCGCCGAGCTCGCCAAATGGTACGTGGCGGAGAAGCGCCTCGACGTTGATCTGAGCGTCGTGCCGATGACCGGCTACGATCCCGAGGCCGGCCCCGGCTACGGCTGGCCGCTCGGCGAGCTGGCCTGGGTCAACCCGAGCCCCAACGCTTCCAGCCTCAACATGGCGCGCGCCTTTCCCGGCACGGTGCTGTTCGAGGGCACGACGCTGTCCGAAGGCCGGGGCACGACGACGGCGCTCGAAGTGATCGGCGCGCCCGATATCGATTTCGAGGCCGTGCTGGCCGGCATGCAATCATTGCAGCGTCAATGGTTGGCCGGCTGCCTGGTGCGGCCGTGCTTCTTCGAGCCGACGTTTCATAAACATGCCGGGTCAATGTGTTCGGGGCTGCAGATCCACGCCGACAGTTCGGCTTACGGCCATCATGCCTTCCGGCCGTATCGATTGGCGGCGCTGCTGCTCAAGGCGGTGCGCGCCGAGCATCCCGACTACGATATCTGGCGCGACTTCCCTTACGAATACGAGACCGAACGCTTGGCGATCGACCTCCTCAGCGGCGGGACATACTTGCGCGAATGGGTCGACGATCCTGCCGCCACGCCGGCCGATCTGGAAAGCCGCCTGGCAAAAGACGAAGCGGCATGGGCCGAACGCCGCGCGCCGTTCCTCCTGTACTGATGGCCTAATTTATTGATAGGACAATGATCAGGCGAAGCTAGGCAACCTAATAAGTTCCCTCAAGCGCCGGGCGGCCGCGTTCGCGGCCTTGGCTTCCGCGCCACAAGGCGCGGCGCGCTCCTGAGCCTGCCGAAGGGCGCGCTTATCCAAAGGCCACTCAGTAAATCTCACCGGCCTTTGGTGTTACTGCGCCGCCGCCATGGCGCCCGAGCCTTTGAGGATGCGCGCGCTGGAGGCGGCGAGCTGGTCCATGGCATCGGACAGGCCGGCATGGTCGAGCTTGCCGCCGCGCTTGCGCACCGCGCCGCCGATTAACACCGTGTCGACATTCGCCGCGGTCGCGTAAAACACCACCGCATTCACCGGATCGTTGACCGGGTGGATATTGAAGTCGTCGGCCCGGATCAGGATCACGTCGGCCTGTTTGCCCGGCGTCAGCGAGCCGGTCCGGTCCTCCAGCCCCATCATGCGCGCGCCGTTGAGCGTCGCCCATTCGAGCGCCTGCAGCGGCGAAACCGACAGGCTCTCGATTGCCTTATGCGCCTCGGCGAAGGGGCGGTTGTCGATCAGGCGCTGGATCTGCAATGCCGTCCGGGTCACCGCGAACATGTCGCCGGCGATGTTCGATTCCACATCGACGCCGATCGAGGGCGCGCCGCCGCGCGCGATCACCCGGCCGGTGATCGGATCGCCGAAGCCCATCTGAACCTCGACCTCGGGCGTCACCGTGAAGGTGACGCCGTGGTCGGTCAGGATATCGAGCTCCTCGTCGGAGAGGTCGTTGCCGTGAACGATATTGAAACTGGGCCCGAGCAGGCCGTCGTCGCGCATCTTGTAGACCCCATCGGGTACCATGCGGTGGAAGCCGCCGCTCATATGCGCACTCGCCGTGAGCCCGTATTCGCGGGCCAGCAGCATGTCGTGATGGGTGACCTCGTAGGTCGAGTAGTGGGGGCCCAAAATGGCCATGGCGAGGGTCATCAGCCCGCCGTCGGAGGCAAAGGCGCCATCCCGCAGCCGCTTGATCTCGGCCGCCGGGTGCGGCACCTCGCTGAAATGTTTCTGGCCCTCCTTGGGATCGGGCTTGGGCGAGCCGTGAGCGAAGACCGCGCGGATGCCCGCCTCGCTCAGCCCGCGCACAGCGGCGTCGGTATGGTCGGGCGTGGGGTTGTTGTGGCACCAGTCGAAGATGGTGGTCACCCCGCCCGCGATGTGGTGCAGCGCGCCGACCAGGTTGGCCAGATAAATGTCCTGCGGCTTGTACCCGGTGGCGAGATTTGCGTGCATGCCGCGCAGGTACTGGCCCATCGTCCAGTTCCCGGCAATGCCGCGGATGCCCGTCTGCCAGGTGTGGAGATGGGCATCGATCAGCCCCGGCATGACGATCATGCGGCTGGCGTCGATGATCTCGCCGTCGCCCGCCGCGCCTATATTGCCCGCATCAATGGATGGGGCAACGGCCGCGATCCGGTCGTCCTCGACCAGCACGTCGCCGCGATCGAGAACGCCGATACTCGGGTCCATCGAGATGATCCAGCCGCCTTTGATCAAAATTCTGCTCACGGGAAAGGTCCGCCTGATTTTGGGTCAGCAAACAAATATGGGGTGAATTGCATCGCGCCAGGGCGGTGGTTGCAACTTCTTTCTGGCGCTTTCCGGCTCTTTCCGGCTCTTTCCGGCTCATTCCGGCTCATTCCGGCTCATTCCGGCTCTTTCCAGGCGCTTTGTATCGCTGGGCGCCGTGGCGGGCGGCTCCCGGCGATGGCCCGCCGCAGGGACCGCAAATTCGGTACTGCCATACAATTGCCAAGATATGGCGGGTGCCGTAGGCTGTTGCCCCAGGACTTCACCGAAATGGGGGCTTGTGATGTTCGAGAACATGACAAAGCTACGAAACGAGCAACCGACAGCGTTTTGGGCACTTGTTGTACTGGTCGTGGTTGTCATCGGCGGCGGCTTCTGGAGCCGCTCGGCGATCGGCAACGCAAACGCTCAACGCATGGTCGCCGAGCAGGGTAAGACCGGCGTCGAGGCAGCCTTGAAGAAGGCCCAGGCCCAGGCGGCCGCGGCCGAAGCGGCCAAGGCCAAGGCAGAGACGGCACTGCGCAAAGCGGTCGCCGAGAAGAACGCCGCAGCCGCGGCGGCAACCAAGGCCCAGGCGGCGGTAAAGATGGCCGCGCAAGAGCGCCAAGGTGCGGCGGCGGCCAAGGCCAAGGCCGAGGCGCTGCACAAATCCGCCGAAGAAGCCGTGCGCAAGAGCGTCATGGAAAAGCAGCAGGCGATCTTGGCGCAGAAGAGTGCCGAGGCAGCCATCCGCAAAACCGCCCTGGCCAGGGAACAGGCCGTCGCGGCGCAGCAGAAGGCTGAGACGGCACGGCAAGAGATCGAGACCAGGCTTCAGAAGGCGGTCGCCGAAAAGAGCAGCATGCAGGCAGCACTGCAAAAAGCCACGGCGCAGCGGCGCAAAGTCGAAGCCGCCCTGCAAAAAGCGCTCGCCATGAAAGCGCCCGCGATGAAGGCACCGGCCGCAAAAGTGCCGGCCATCGCGAAACCTGCTGCGGCAAGTACCGCCGTTCCAAAGGCTGCAGTTCCAAAGGTTGCGATCCCGAAGCTGGCCATACCCAAGACGCCCGGCGCCGAATAGCGCCCGGCCCGTTGGGCATCGCCCCTGCCGAATTGGGCTACTTGGTCTGACTTAGGGCTCGCATAGGGCTTGCAAGGTGGCCCCCGCGCGGAAACCTGCGCGCGGGCGCTTTTTTGATTGATCGTCGACCGGGAACGAAGCTGGAGCCATCCAGCCGGCATGATACTTTCGCGTTCCCTGCCCAGACATCACCAAAGGACACATCACCAAAGGACGATGACCATGGCCAAGAAAACCGCCGTGCCGAACCCGGCGGCGCCCGATTTCAGCGCGCTTTTCAGCTGGGGCATCAAGATCACCGACTTTAGCGAGCTCTTCCTGATCGCCGGGCACGGGGCCCATGATGCGACCGGTGCGATCCAGCATCCGGGCGATGCGGTCGCCCAGACGAAGTACATCCTGGATCACATGCCGACCTATCTTGAGGGCGCCGGCTATGCGAAGAGCGACATCATCCGCACCGAGTTCACCCTGACAAAGGCGGTGCCGCCGGACGCCTATGACGAGATCTTCGGGCTCTTCGCCGGCTTCTTCGCCGATCTGGAGGTCAAACCGACCGCCGGAACCCTGCGCGTGATCGAGGCGCTGGCGATCCCCGGCATGCTGGTGGAGTACGAATTCTGGTGCGCGAAATAGGATGAGGCGCGGCCCTCGAAAACCGGGCGGCCATCCTTCGAGGCCGCTTCGCGGCACCTCAGGATGAGCGTCAGACGTATGCTCGCGACCAGCTGCTCATCCTGAGGTGCGAGCGCAAGCGAGCCTCGAAGGATGGGGGCAGACCCGAGTGGACAACGACACCAAATCCGCATTGGAACGGGCGCAGGCCCATGCGGCGCGCTATCTGGACAGCCTGGCCGAGCGGCGCGTCGGGCCGGCCCTGGATTTCGAAGCGCTGATGGCAACGCTCGACGGGCCATTGCCGGCAACCGGCGAGGACCCGGCGGCGGTGATCGACGCGCTGGCGGCCGCCGCCGAGCCCGGCCTGGTGGCCTCGACGGGCCCGCGCTATTTCGGCTTCGTCACCGGCGGCAGCCTGCCCGCGGCGCTGGCGGCAAACTGGCTGGTCGACGCCTGGGACCAGAACGGCGCGCTCAATATCATGTCGCCGGGCACGGCCGCGATCGAGGCGGTCGCCGGCCGCTGGTTCAAGGAAGCGATCGGCCTGCCGGACACCGCGACCGTCGGCTTCACCACCGGCTGCACCATGGCGAACGCGGCCGGCATCGCTGCGGGACGTCACGCGCTGCTGGCCCGCGCCGGCTGGGACGTCGAGGCTGACGGGCTGTTCGGCGCGCCGGAGATCGACGTGGTGGTCGGCGACGAGGTGCACAGCTCGGTCTCCGGAACCTTGCAGCTCCTGGGACTTGGGCGCGAGCGGGTGATCCGCATCCCCGCCGACGGCCAGGGCCGCATGGAGCCGGGCGCGCTGCACGCCGCGCTGGCTGGCGGCACGAAACCAGCGCTGGTCTGCGCCCAGCTCGGCAACGTCAACACCGGCGCCTGCGACGACATGGAGGCCATCGCCGATGCCTGCGAGGCGGCCGGGGCCTGGCTGCATGTCGATGGCGCCTTCGGCCTTTGGGCGGCGGCATCGCCGCAGCTCAGCCATCTGGTCGCCGGTGTCGAGCGCGCCGACAGCTGGGCGACCGATGCGCATAAATGGCTGAACGTGCCGTATGACGGCGGCATCGTCGCGGTTCGCGATGCGGCCGCGCATCGCGCCACCATGACCCAAAGCGGCGCCTATCTGATCCGTGCGGGCAGCGCGCCGGATGGCATGGAGTACGTGCCCGACGCCTCGCGCCGGGTGCGCGGCGTGCCGGTCTATGCCGCTTTGCGCGCGCTCGGACGCGACGGGCTGGCGGCCTTGATCGAAGGCAATTGCGCCCGTGCCCGCCAGTTCGCCGCGCGCATGGAGGCCGAGGACGCGATCGAGGTGCTGAACAAGGTTGCGCTCAATCAGGTGCTCGTGCGTTTCGTCGGCGGCGGATCGCCGGCAGCGGACGATGCGTTGACCAACCAGGTCATCGCCGCGGTCCAGGCCGACGGCACGGCCTGGTTCGGCGGCACGGTCTGGCAGGGCAAGGCGGCGATGCGGGTCTCGGTCTCCAACTGGCGAACCGGCGAGGCCGATATCGACCGCGCGGCCGATGCGGTGATTGCGTGTTATCGCGAACGACTGTGATAGGTGGATCTCCCTCCCCCCTTGAGGGGGAGGGGATTTTCGCCTGGATTTGGTGGATCGTTAGGCAGGAACCCGGTGCTGCCCTCAATTCCCCGACAGATAACGCGCCAGGTTGTCGAGGTGGCGGGCCCAGCCGTCGGCATGGGCCTCGATCAGCGCCGCGCGGCGGGGTTCCGCCAAACGCTGCCAGCCGCTATGGTCGAGGGTGATCAGGCAGCCCTCATCGACGTCCTGAAGCGTGATCCTGAGCTCGGTCGCGGCGGTCCAGTCGTCGTCGGACCAGCTCAGCGCGAGCTCGCGCGGCGGGTCCCAGGCGATGATCGCGCCCGTTGTCACGACGTCACGGCCCTCGTCGCGCCCCTCGTCGCGCCAGGGCTCCACGAAACGGCCGCCCAGGCGCGGCTCGAGCCGGACATGCTCGCCCCACCACCGTGCGATATGGGCGCGCGCCGTGAGCGCCTGCCACACTGTGAGTGCGCGCATCGGCACGGTGAGCCGCAGCACCAGTCGCTCGGCCGTGGTCCGCCGCTCAATCATCAGGTGGCCTCAGATCATGCCCGGGTGGCGGCCAAGCCCGCCCCGGCCCACCTCAATTCATGGCGCATATTTCTGCGTCGCCCGGCTTTTGCGTCGTCGGGCTTTTGCATCGCCCCGCATCGCCAGCCACTCACATCGCCTCGATCGCCCGGACCATGCGCGCCGCCTGCCGCGCGTCGGGCAGCCGGCCCATGCCGGCCTGGACGTTGTCGAGCATGTGCTTGACCCGGCTGGTGCCGGGAATGACGCAGCTGCTCGCCGGATGGGCGAGCGCGAATTTCAAGAAGAACTGACCCCAGGACATGCAGTCGAACTCGCCCGCCCAGGGCGGCAGCCGCACGCCGCGCACCTTGCGGAAGAGCCGGCCGCGCTCGAAGTTGAGGTGGGTGATCACCGCCGTCTTGGTTTCCCGCGCGACGTCGAGCAGGGGCGCGGCCTCGCGGTTGACGATCGAGTAGGGGAACTGCACGAAGTCGATCGGCTCGGCCCGCAGGATCGCGGCGAGATCGCGCCAGCTGCTGCTCGAATAGTGGGTGATGCCGATATATTTGAAGACGCCCTTTTCCTTCCACTCACGAAGCGTCTTGAGCTGGGTGCGCCAGTCGACGAGGTTGTGAACCTGCATCAGCTCGATCTTGTCGGTGCGGAAGCGCTTGAGCGAGCGGCGCATCTGGGCGACGCCCTCCTCGCGGCCGCTGGTCCAGACCTTGGTGGCGATGAACGCCTTGCGGCGGCCGCCCATGGCGCCAAGAAGCGCCCCGGAGGAGGCTTCGGCGCGGCCATACATGGGCGAGCTGTCGATCATCCGGCCGCCGGCCGCGAACAGGACATCGAGCACCTTGGTGAGCCGGGCGCGTTCCTCGGCGTTCATACCGACGTCGAAGGTCAAATATGTGCCGACGCCGATCACCGGCAGCTTTTCGCCCGATGACGGGATCGCCTTGGTCAACATAGGGCGATTGGCGGCGGTGAGCGCGAATTCGGGAAGCGCCACGAGGGCCGCCGCCCCGCCGGCCAGACCCAGCGCTTTGCGCCGGCCCATCATCAGCCGGCTCATAGCGAGGCCAGGTGCTTGGCCATGCGCTCGCGCCCGGCCGCATTGGGTAGGCGCCCGATGCCGGCCTGCACGTTGTCACGCATATGGTGGATCTTCGAGGTGCCGGGAATGACCGTTGTATGCGCGGGATGGGCAATCACGAATTTGAGGAAGTACTGCGCCCAACTCTTGATGTCGTATTCGGCCGTCGCCCACCCGGGAACCTTGTGCCCGCGCACCGCGCGGAAGAGCGAACCGCGGCCGAAGTTCCTGTGGGTGAGGATGGCAACACCCTTTTCCTGCGCCAGCGGCAGGATGCGCTTGTCGCCGTCGCGCCGGTCGATCGAATAGGGAAACTGGAAGAAGTCGATCTTCTCGTTGGCAATAATATGCGCAATCTCATCGGCCGGTTCGGTCGAGTAATGGGTGACGCCGATATACTTGAAGACGCCCTTCTCCTTCATGGCGCGCAGGGTTTTGATCTGGGTGCGCCAGTCGCGCAGATTGTGGATCTGCATCAGCTCGATCTTCTTGGTGTTGAAGAGCGTGAGCGAGTTGCGGATCTGCGCCAGACCATCCTCGCGGTCGTTGGCGCCGATCTTGGTGGCAATGAAGACCTTGTCGCGGATGCCAAGCTCGGTGACGAGACGTCCGGCAACGCCCTCGGCGCGGCGATAGCCGTTGGCGGTGTCGATCACCGTGCCGCCGGCGGCCAGCATCACTTTGAGCACGCCGCCCAGGCGGGCGCGCGTAACGGCGTCGAGGGTCACGTTGAAGACCCGCGACGTGCCGACCCCCACCATCGGCAAGCGCTCGCCGCTGGACGGGATCGCACGGGTGCCAACCTTCACCATCTCCGCCGCCAGCGCCTCCAGCGATGCGAGCTGGCTAATCGTGAGCGCCGCGGCGCCCGCGCCCTTGACGAAATCGCGTCTGTCCATCCCGAAAGTAAAGTGCGTCATCATTCCGCTCCTGAGGTTGCGGGCTTGGGGATCGGCTCAGACGGCACCAGCCGCGCGTGCCGCCGTCCGAGCATGAACGCGGTGGCCAGCCAGAGGCCCGCCACCACCACCATCCAACCGGCCATCGCGGCGAAATCTATGCCCGCCGCGCGCAGCCAGGAGAAGATCCAGATGCTGCCGGCATCGCCGCCGCGATAGACCGCGGTGTCGATGAAGTTCTTGGCCTTGTATTTGGCTTCCGCATCGAGCGGGGTAAAGAGGTTTTCGCGCGCCGGCCGGGTGAGCGCGTATTGCGCCGCCCGGCGCACCGCCTGGAAACCCGCCAGCATAATCAGCGTGGTCCCGCCGAAGGCCATCAGCGCGAAACCGGCGGCGACGATGAGCGGCAGCGCCGTCAGCCCCCAGCCAATGCCAAACCGCTTGAACAGATGGCCGGCGATGAAAATCTGGATCGCAAAGGTAAGCGCCTGGGCGACGATGTCGAAGAGCGCGAAGATTTGCGTGCGCTCGGCCGGATCGGTGGTGGCGGCGCGGATGAAATGCGCTTGCGTGTAATAAAGAAAAGTCGCCACTCCGGTCATGCAGACGAAGAACAGCGCCACCCCCGCGAGATAGGGCGAGCTCAAGATCAGCTTCAGCCCGCCGAGAATGGCGCCGCCGATGGGCGTATTCCTCGCTGCGCGGGCGTCCGGGCCGGCGGTGCGTTCGGGCTCGCTGGGCGGTTCGCCCGCGCGGACAACCAAGCGCATGCAGAGCAGCGAGAGTTCGAGAAAGCCCGCCGCGATCAGCAGGAGATGCACCGGGCCGATCGTCTTGGCGAGCAGCACAACGACGAGCGGGCCGACCAGCGCGCCCAGCGAGCCGCCGGCGGCGATGAAGGCGAAGAGCCGCTTGCCCTGCTCGGTGGAGAAAAGGTCGTTCATCAGGCTCCAGAATACCGAGACGACGAAGAGGTTGAAGACCGAGAGCCAGACGAAGAAGACCGGCCCTGCCTTTGCCGGCGCGCCCGTCACCATGATGAAAAGCCAGAAGGCCAGAAGGTTGAGGATGAAGAAGCGGTAGACCAACGGCACGATCCGCGCCTTGGCCGCTCGCGCCACCAGCGCCCCGTAAAGCGGAGCCGCGACCAGCATGGCGATGAAGGTGTAGAGGAAGAGGAATTTCAGGTTGTCGAGCCCGCGCGCGATCGCCATCTGGTCGCGCACAGGCCTGAGCATCGCGTAGCCGCCGAGCAGGAAGAAGAAATAGGCAAAGGAAAAGATGAGCGCGCGCACCTCGCCCGGGCGGACGTTCACAAGTCGCAGCAGTAATCCGTTCGCGGTGGTTCCCGACATGCTCGGCTCGACTATCCTTGCCTACTGGACACTGCCCGCATCGCGCAACCGATCCGACCGAAAGGGCCTAGGAAGCGGGCCCCAATCACTCTTCTTCGTGGCCACCCGGCGCGCAACTCACATTGTTGTCAAACGACGCACCGCCCGCACTCTGTCGCGGGCAATCAGCATATGATTAAATCCGGCGAAAATGGGGAGATGTGAGCATGGCGGATGTGAAGATCGGCGTTGTCGGCGCGGCGGGGCGGATGGGACGCATGGTGGTGAAAGAGATCACCGAGACCGATGGCGCGCGCCTGGCCGGTGCGAGCGAGGGGCCGGGCAATCCCGAAATCGGCAGCGATGCGGGTGAATTGGCAGGGATCGGGGCGCTCGGTATCAAGTTGATCGACGATCCGGCCGAGATTTTCGCTACCGCCGATGCGGTGATCGATTTCACCCGGCCGGCGCCGACGTTGGCCCATGCGGCGCTGGCCGCCCAGGCGCGTACGCCCTTTATCACCGGCACGACGGGCTTTGCGGACGGCGAGGAAGAGGGGCTGGCCAAGGCGGCGCGCCACACGCCAATCGTCTGGGCGCCCAATATGTGCCTGGGCGTCAATCTGCTGTTCGCGATCACCCAGCAGGTCGCCGCCGCGCTCGGCGAAGATTTCGACATCGAAATCTTCGAGATGCACCATAAGCACAAGGTCGACGCGCCGTCGGGCACGGCGCTGGGGCTCGGCCAGGCCGCGGCGCGCGGGCGCGGCGTGGTGCTCGACGAGGTCGCGGCCCGCGGGCGCGACGGCATCACCGGGGAGCGGACACGCGGGGCGATCGGCTTTGCCAGTCTG
>Ga0307377_10001012_pt1 | contig 37098 bp, 33 predicted proteins | sample TR3MG_FD_202535 | JGI IMG/M metagenome (GOLD analysis project Ga0307377, IMG submission 202535) | Soil microbial communities from Risofladan, Vaasa, Finland - TR-3 | ecosystem: Environmental > Terrestrial > Soil > Coastal area > Acid sulfate soil | place: Finland: Risofladan, Vaasa | collected... | reverse complement strand
CGGCACACCTTGCAGTAGAACCCGATATAAAGTGCTCCATCAAACGCTGCTGCTTATCCTTGTTTAATCTGCTCTTTCGTATGACTGTTATGATAACCTTTCTCTGTTATCTAGGACAGCCCCTATAATTATTTCCAGTAAACACACCCCATTTTGCTTTAACCATACTGTCCTTTATTATAGGCAATTCTGATATTATTAAATCCTTCATTGAAAGATGTAGCGCAGTGTTTATATTAAAGGGAAAACCATGAATAAATACTTAAGCAGTTTTGAAGACTTTCTTAGCTCTGAGAGAAATTACTCTAAGCACACCTTGAAAGCTTATCTAGCAGATATAAACGAATTTGGTTTAGTTCTTAAGGAAATGAATTTGATATCACATGAAAACGGTGATATTGATTTTCTGAACATGGATGAAACACCTGTAAGGGTATTTATAAGTAAGCTATATAAAAAGAACAAGAAGGTTTCTATATCAAGAAAGATTGCTTCTGTTAGAACTTTTTTTGAATTCTTGATACGTAGGGGTGAAATGAAATCAAACTCTGCGAAACTAGTCCCCAGCCCAAAAGGGGAAAAGAGGCTTCCAACTTTTTTAACAGTAGACGAGGTTGTAAAACTTGTTGAAGCCCCAGGTTCAGATAATGTTTATGAATCAAGGGACAGAGCAATATTAGAGCTCCTTTACTCTTGTGGATTAAGGGTAAGTGAGCTGGTAGGCATAAATTTAAACGACTTAGATTTGGAATCCATGAGTGTAAAAGTTTTAGGAAAGGGAAACAAAGAAAGGCTTGTACCTTTAGGTTCGAAAGCTTCTTCGGCAATTAAGATATACTTAATCCAAAGATTGGATCTAAAACCTAAAGAAGACTATCTGTTTGTAAATTCAAGGGGCGGAAGGCTTACAACCAGAAGCATTGACAGAATCATCAAAAAGTATGCAGCAATATCAGGAATACCTAAAAACATAAGCCCCCATGTCTTGAGACACACATTTGCAACACATCTTTTAGGAGGTGGGGCCGATTTAAGGGCTATTCAGGAAATGCTGGGACATAAGAGCCTGTCCACAACACAAAGATACACTCACACATCTGTAGAAAAATTAATGGAAATTTACGATAAAACACACCCGAGAGCGTAAAAAAAAATGGAAAACTTTCACGGAACAACAATAGTATGCGTTAAGAAGAACAATCAAGTGGCTATGGCTGGGGATGGGCAGGTAACTCTTGGCCATACGGCGATAAAGCACACAGCAAGAAAAGTAAGAAAGATTTATGGCGACAAAGTCATTGTAGGCTTTGCGGGAGCTACGGCTGACGCGATGACTCTGTTTGATAAATTTGAGGCTAAGTTAGAAGAGTATAGAGGCAATCTCAGTCGAGCTTCAGTTGAGCTTGCAAGAGACTGGAGAACGGACAGGGTCCTTAGAAGACTAGAAGCCCTTCTTGCGGTAGCCGACAAAGAATCCATGTTTCTTATTTCAGGAAGCGGTGATGTACTAGAGCCGGATGATAATATCATTGCGATAGGCTCGGGCGGCTCATTTGCCCAAGCTGCAGCTAAGGCGCTAAGCAAACATTCTGATTTAAGCGCAGAGGATATAGTCAAAGAATCCATGCATATAGCATCTGAAATTTGTGTATATACTAACGATAATATTAAAGTAGAGGTACTGAATACAAATGAGTAATGACATATTTTTTACACCAAGAGAAATAGTTTCCGAGCTTGATAGATATATAATTGGACAGAACAACGCTAAGAGAGCAGTATCGATTGCACTTAGAAACCGCTGGAGACGCCAGCGTGTGTCTCCTGATTTAAAAGATGAAATTGCACCAAAAAACATCTTAATGATAGGCCCAACCGGGGTTGGGAAAACAGAGATTGCAAGAAGACTCGCCAAACTTGCTCAAGCCCCGTTTCTAAAAATTGAAGCCTCCAAATTTACAGAGGTCGGTTACGTGGGAAGAGACGTTGAATCTATGATTAGAGATATAACGGATATAGCCATTAAATTGGTAACAGATGAGGAAAAAATCTCTGTGAGAGTTAAAGCCGAGAACCTTGCTGAGGAAAGAATGCTGGATTTATTGCTACCTGCCCCAAGCGTAAGTCCTGAAAACCAGGAGGCAGAATCAAACAGCGACACCAGACAGAAGCTAAGAAAGCTATTAAGAGAAGGAAAATTGGATGAACGATTTGTTGACATAGAGGTCACATCTAAGAATATGCCTATACAGGTCTTCTCCCCTTCGGGAATGGACGATATGGATGTAAACATTTCTGACATGATTGGCAACTTGTTCCCTAAAAAAACTAAAAAGAGAAAGATGAATGTTCCTGAGGCAATGGAGGTTCTGTTACAAGAAGAAGCTCAGAAGCTGATCGATATGGACAATGTCGTAAAGCTTGCAATAGATAGAGTTGAGCAATCCGGCATAATTTTCATAGACGAGATAGATAAAGTTGCGGGAAGAGAAAGCTCTGCCGGCCCTGACGTTTCCAGAGAAGGAGTGCAGAGAGATTTACTACCTATTATTGAAGGCTGCACTGTGAACACCAAACATGGTATGGTTAAGACCGACCATATACTTTTTGTAGGTGCCGGGGCATTTCATGTTTCAAAACCCTCCGATTTAATACCGGAGCTTCAGGGGAGATTCCCAATTAGGGTAGAGCTTGAGCCTCTTACAAAAGATGATTTCGTTAATATCTTAATTAAACCTAAAAATGCTCTCATTAAGCAATATATAGAGCTTCTTAACACTGAAGATATAGAGCTTGTTTTCACAGATGATGCAATACACGAGATCGCGGAGACGGCTCAACATGTAAATGAATCGACAGAGAACATCGGCGCCAGAAGGCTTCATACCATTATGGAAAAGATACTCGACGACATTTCTTTTGAAGCCCCTGACATGACAGAGGAGAAGATAGTTATTGATGCTCAATATGTAAAAGGCAAGATCGCTGACATTGTTAAAGATAGGGACTTAAGCCGATATATACTATAAGGAAGCAAAGGCCTATAGGAGAGACGAGGTGTCGGTATTTGCAATCACCAGATGCGTGTATGATGAAGATATAAAAGAAGAACTTCTTGAAATAAAAAAATTATCGGTACGAATTCTTGAAAAGCAAAAGGGATTTATCGGTGTTAAGCAATATATATGTGAAGAAATGAACGAAATGGTCTCTATTATTGAATGGGAGACCAAAGAAGACCACGAAAAATCAATGGAAAGCCCTGACTGGGATACTGTTAATCCAACTTGGATCGCATTAACTAAAGGTGCGAAAATAACTTTTGAAGTAAACCTGTTCGAGCCTCATTAATTATTTGAGCGGCTTAAATTTGAGCCTGCCAAATTGCTTTACCCACAAAGAATGGCCCTAGACTTTCTAAATACTGCGAGGTCTGCTTGGTTTTACGCATTGCTTGAATTAAAGCTGAGAGAGGAAAGAGCTCTTTCCCTAAAACTCCGATCACAAAATCATTATCGTTTTTATCAAGACCGTGACAGGCTAGTCTTATATCCCTGCCTAAACCAGCATGCCCAAACTTAAAGCCTAATTTCCCGTGCTCACCCAATACAACCCGCTGCTCGTCTTCTGATAAAGTCTCAAAGCTTTTCTCTCTGCAGAGCGGATACCAAATCGCCCATGGCCACTCGGGGTCCAGAACTTTAGCACGAGGACCGCTCAGCAGTGTTTTTTCCAAATCCGGCTCATAACCCAGAGAATACGTCCTACCCAACATGGTGAACTCCGGTTTTGGAGTTAGTTCCATAAATGACGAACTGTTTAAGAATTCTCTGTAATCTTCAACGAAGAAGTCTGGGTTCTCACTTAGAGCCAAGACACCTATTCCATAAGGATCGTTTACATCAGCATAGAGAACCAGGTCCATTTTAGTCACTTCAAGTTCTTTTATTATCTCAATAGTATTCCAGCAGTCGCCAAAGGCCATAAACTGCATAAACAACCGCCTGTCTAAAGATATAGTAGTTCCGTCTGTTTTCCGCCCTTTTTCGCTTAAATCCAATTTGGCATCGTTATTATCTGCTGGCATATAAGAAATCTCCTTAGGTGAAAAATATAACAGGATAAGTTCTCTTTGGCGATTTAAATTGCTATCTCTTTAGATGGAGTGGATTCGTCTAGTATCTTTATTTGAAAACATGTTTTTAGAAATAACTTGTTGGCAGAGTCAGTTATATCTTTTATAATAGTGTGCTTAACTTCAGGATAGGAAAAATAAAATGGAAAAATTTATTCAGAAAGCGCAGACACTTGTTGAAGCCCTACCCTACATAAAAGAATTTCATGGTCAAACTATAGTCGTAAAATATGGGGGAAGCGTTGGGGATGAAGACCTTCACGATTTTGCCCGGGACGTAGTTCTTATGAAGTATGTCGGCATGCACCCTGTAGTTGTTCACGGCGGGGGTCCTCAGATAGGCGACCACCTTAAGAAACTAGGCATAGAAACCGAGTTTATTGCCGGGCTACGTGTAACTGATGAGCAGACAATGGAAGTTGCAGAGATGGTGCTCGTTGGAAAAATTAACCAGAAAATTATAGAAGCTATACACTCTATGGGCGGAAAAGCGGTAGGCACATCCGGAAAAGAAGGGAAGATGATCCTTGCCAAGAAACTGGACCTTAAGAAATTCGCTAAAGAAAATGGGATTAAGATCCCTAAAGGTGCCGACTTAGGGCTGGTGGGAGAAGTCGATAGCGTAAACCCTGATCTTATAAAAGTGCTTGAGAACTCGGGATTTATTCCTGTAATAGCCCCTATAGGATTTGATGAAGAAGGGGGAACTTTTAATATAAATGCTGACCATGTTGCCAGTAAGATCGCTGGAGCTTTAAATGCTGCGAAGCTGATTCTGCTCACAAATGTTGCAGGAATTATGGATAATAAAAAGAATTTAATCTCGACGCTGACTGAATCTGAAGCAAGAAAATTAATCAAGAAAGAAATCATTTCGAGCGGCATGATACCAAAAGTTATGTGTGCAATTGAAGCGCTTCATGACGGTGTAAAAAAAGTGCATATAATTGACGGCACTGTTGAGCATGCGCTGATACTTGAAATCTTCACTGACTCCGGAATTGGAACGGAGATACTGCTTTGAGCACTCAGGACACAATATCAAAAACTAAAAATTACTTAATGAATACCTACGGCCGCTACCCCATAGCAATGGTCAGAGGAAAGGGTTCCTGGATATGGGATTCTGAAGGCAAGAAATATCTTGATTTTATAACAGGTATTGCCGTAAACAACCTGGGTCACTGTCATCCGAAAGTTACAAAAGCTATAGTGGACCAGTCTAAGAAGCTGGTTCAACCCTGCAATCTGTTTCATATAGAACAGCAGGGCGAATTTGCCCAAATGCTTGTTGAGAATTCATTTGCAGACAAAGTCTTCTTTTGCAATAGCGGCGCTGAAGCTAATGAAGGAGCTATCAAGCTCGCAAGAATATGGGGAACAAATAACGGTGGGAAATATAAGATTGTCCATGCCAGAGACTCTTTTCACGGTAGAACCATGGGCGCCTTGAGCGCAACGAGCAAGAAGTATCAAGCCGGATTCAAACCGCTGGTTCCAGGATTTAAGCCAATTGCATATGACAAGATCGAAGCTTTAGAAAAGGCGTTAGAAGATAAAAAAGTATGCGCTGTAATTTTAGAGCCGATTCAGGGAGAAAATGGCGTGATCTTACCGGCAGATAACTATCTCAAAAAAGTCAGAGCGCTCTGCACAAAGAAAAAGGTGTTATTAATATTTGATGAAGTGCAGGTTGGTATTGGAAGAACAGGGAAACTCTTTGCATATGAACATTACGGTATAAAGCCCGACATAATGACTCTTTCTAAAGCCCTTGGCGGAGGTATTCCATGCGGAGCATTTCTAACCACCAATAAAATTGCCAAGAACTTAAGCCCGGGAATGCACGGCACAACTCTCGGTGGAAACCCACTTGCAATGAGCGCTGGAAAAGCCGTCTTGGATACAATTAATGAGGAAGGTTTATTGGACGGGGCAACTGAGTCTGGAGAATATTTTTTAGATCAACTCCAAGCACTAAAAGATAAATACAAAAAAGAAATAAAAGAAGTAAGGGGCAAAGGTCTTATTTTGGGGATAGAGTTTAAAAATAATGAAACAGCTAAAGCAGTAGTAGAAAAATGCATAGACAAGGGACTACTTACAATTCTTACGGTACAAAAGGTTATGAGAATATTGCCCCCTTTGAATGTAAAAAAAGCGGAGATAGAGCAAGCAGTAAAAACTATTGATAAGGCATTAAAAGAGGTGACGGATGCCTAGACATTTGCTAAGCATTTTTGATTTATCAAAAAAAGATTTTAAAACCCTTTTCAAAAGAGCAGCCCAATTAAAGAAGGAAAAAAAGTCGGGAAAAAGCCATGAAGCTCTCAAGAGAAAATCGATCGGGATGATTTTTGAAAAGCTATCAACCAGAACAAGAGTATCTTTTGAAGTTGCAATTAATGATTTGGGAGCGGCTTGTCTTTATATGAACCCAAGTGATTTGCAGCTTGGTAGGGGAGAATCAATAGCTGATACTGCAAAAATATTATCCTCTTATTTAGACGGGATCATTATCAGAACTTATGAGCAGGATCGCATAGAAGAATTTGCACAACACTCAACTGTTCCGGTTATTAATGCACTGACTGATTTAGGCCACCCTACTCAGATTGCCGCAGACCTTTTTACCATCGTTGAGGCTGGAAAGAAACTCAACAAGATAAAACTGGCCTATGTTGGAGACGGCAACAACATAGTGAACTCATTTATAGGCGCCGCTTCTATATTGGGTTTCAGCTTATCTGTAGCTGCACCAAAAGGGTATGAGCCCGATAGTGAGTTCCTCAAGAAAGCTATAGAAAGTGGAAATGGATCCATAGAAGTAATAAACGATCCCAAAATAGCTGTAGAGAACGCAGATGTTCTATATACGGACGTTTGGGTCAGTATGGGACAGGAAAAAGAGACCAAAAAAAAGCAAAAAATATTTAAACCGTTTCAAATAAATAACGCCCTCTTATCTTTAGCAAACCCTGGTGCTATTGTAATGCATTGCCTCCCGGCACATAAAGGTGAAGAGATAACTGAAGATGTATTGGAAGGTCCAAATTCCGTAGTATATGAGCAGGCTGAGAACAAATTACATATGGGAAAAGCTATATTGGAAATGTTTCTCAAGACATAAGCTCTTATAAACCATAGTATTTCAGTTCCTCCAAAAAGCCATTAACAATAATAAAGTTCACGCTTGAAGTGTTAAGCTTATTATCATATCTTTAATAAAAGTGTTAGAATTGTGAGACGTTATCCCTTGGGGGGTTTCAAATGAGACGAGGAGAAAAAGTTTATTATGTAAAGGACTTTATACAGACTGTCCCTCTCCCTTCGCCTAAGAAAATATTTAGTGAGCTAGACAAATTGGGTTATAAGGGACAGACTGATGCCAGACGTGCTGTATCTCTTGCTGCCTATCGGCACGTAAAGAGATTGAAACAAATGCACTCTGCTAACACTCCTAGAACAGAATTAGTTCCAAGACCTAATTCTATACTCATGGGTCCCACGGGTTGCGGGAAAACATATCTCATCGAACTGCTGTTTGGAGAAATCTTCAAGCTACCATTTGTCATAATAGATATGACCAAGTTCACTGAATCAGGATATGTTGGGGATGATGTTGTAAATATTTTAGTGCAGCTGGTTTATGCTGCGAATGAAAGTATTGATATTGCGGAATGTGGGGTGATAGTGCTGGACGAGTTTGATAAAATTGCAGGATCTTCCAGCAACGCCAGGTTTGCGGGACAGGGAACGACAAAAGATGTTTCCGGTTTTGGTGTACAGAGGGAGCTACTTAAAATATTAGAGGGGACAGACGTGCAGATACCGCTAGACTTTGGTTTTTCAAGCCGTGGCCCAAGAGCGCTTATTTCCACCCGGGATATATCCTTTTTTGCTATCGGAGCGTTCTCAGGTATAAAAAACTTATTTAGAAGCAATGAGGCCGGGTTCATAAAAAATATAGAGAAGAATAAAGTTCAAGAGGACACAATAGCTTACGATATGAGTCACGAAGAAGCTGACGATATAACTAAATTTCAACTTTTTGGATTTTTACCTGAACTCATTTCCAGATTTAACAGAATCGTTCCATTTTCACCACTAACCAGTGAAACACTAAAAGAAATTATTCATCTCAAAATCATGAACTATCAAGCTGAATTTGAAGAAGAAGGGTTTCAGTTGCAACTGGGCCCCTTAATCGTAGATCACATTATTGAAGAAGCAAAGAACAGGCAAACTGGGGCCAGGGGGCTTGATGTAATAATCTCCAAAAACCTTGAAGAAGTAGCTTTTGATTTATTTGGGCGGGGTGAGACAGGCGAAGTTACCCTTACCGTTAAGTCGGGCGAGGTTACACACATTATAAAGAGACGTGCATGAAAATATATATTGAGAGCTTAGGTTGCTCAAAAAACCTCGTAGACAGCGAACTGATACTGGGCTCGCTTACAAAATCCGGCCATCAAATATCATCCGAAGAAGAAGCTGAGGTAATAATAGTAAATACCTGCGGCTTTATCGGAGATGCTAAGCAAGAATCGTTAGATGCAATTTTAGATCTTTCTGAATACAAGAAAAGCGGTAGTTGTAAGAAACTCATAGTTACCGGCTGCATGGTTGAAAGATATTCTGAAGAGCTAAGTAAAGAAATTCCTGAAGTTGATGCGTTTTGGGGAACAGGAAATATCTTCAAAATTGGAGACGCTCTAGAACAAGAAAAATCGGAGAAAATTAAGATGTACCCTCCGGGCACGATTTATGATCCTGATTCTCCTCGAGTAATGCTAACCCCTTCTCACTCGGCATTTGTAAAAGTTTCAGAGGGTTGTTCGAGAACCTGTACGTTTTGCATAATTCCCAAGATGAGAGGGATTATGAAGAGCAGAACTATAGATTCTATAGTAGGAGAGATTGCCGGCCTTGCACATCAGGGCGTGGGAGAAATCAACCTTATTGCTCAAGACATGACCAGTTATGGAAGAGATATAGGAACAAACCTTGAAACCATGCTCAGAGAAGCGTCCAAAGTTGAGGGGATAGATTGGATTAGGATCCACTACTGGTACCCCTGGGGGATATCAGATTCGCTGATTGAGCTTGTAGCAGAGGACAACAACATCTTGCCGTATGTGGATATGCCGCTTCAGCATATTAATGACAGAATGCTTAAATCAATGGACAGAAAGACCACCAGCAGACGCATTAGGGATATAATCAAGCAATTAAGAACGGGTATTGACGGCGTTATACTGAGAACTACTTTTATTGTCGGATTTCCCGGAGAAACAGAGGATGAATTCGAAGAGCTTCTGGAATTCGTTGAGGAGACAAAGTTTGATAGAGCAGGGGCATTTAAGTACTCACAAGAAGAAGGCACTCCGGCTGGAGTAATGGGTGAGCAAGTACCTCATGAGATAAAAGAGGAGAGGTTCGAGCGCTTAATGGAAGCACAGTCTGAAGTCTCTTTTGAGAAAAACAAGTCTCTTATAGAATCTGTTCACAAAGGATTTGTAGAAAGCGTGGAAGACGGAAATTATGTTGCCAGAATATCTTCACAAGCCCCAGAAGTAGACGGATACACATACATAAAAAGAGAAGAAGAGCTTATTCTAGGAGATCTGGTAGATATAAAGATCACGGATGCGGATATCTATGATCTATACGGAGAAGTAGTATAATCAGCCTATATTTGTTTACTCTCTAAGATCAAATCAGTTAACAAACCATTTACCACTAATTTTAATCATCCCCATTTGCATCAAACATTTGGCGTATTCCGTAAGTTGTATTTCTCTCAGCCGGGATTCTTCCGATCTGCCTGGTTAGGCGGCGAAACTCCTCAGGCGGGAAATACTGTCCATAATTCGCTCCGGCCGATCGTGAAATCTGCTCTTCCATGAGCGTGCCGCCAAAGTCATTAGCCCCCGCGGTGAGTGAGAACTGGGCAAACTCTGGACCCTGCTTAACCCAGGAGACCTGTATGTTATTTATCCACCCTCTGAGCATAAGCCTTGAAACTGCATACATCTTCAACTGATCCAGATCAGTTGGGCCTTCAGCAACCTTCCCCTTTGAGTGTTTAAAGAGTCTCGTGTTCCAGGGAATAAACCTTAGAGGTACAAACTCTGTGAATCCTCCGGTCTCTTTTTGAATATCGCGTAGAATACCAATGTGTATTGCCCAGTGTTTGGGCTTGTCAACATGACCGTACATGATTGTTGAAGTGGTGTGCATACCGGACAGATGTGCTTTTTTGACGATTCTTATCCATGCCTCCGTAGGCATTTTCCGGGGTGCAATAATTTTCCTAACCTCTTCAACTAATATTTCAGCCGCAGTGCCCGGGAATGTGTTGTGTCCAACATCTTTTAGTCTTTCGATGAAGTCTTCCTCTGTAATGCCAAGTGATTCGGCGCCGTAAAATATTTCAAATGGAGAAAACGCATGAGTATGCATCTCGGGAACCGCTTTTTTCACAGCTTTGATTAATTCAATATAGAAATTGCCGTCTATATCAGGGTGCATACCGCCCTGCATGCAAACCTCTGTAGCGCCTATTTCCCAAGCCTCTTTCACTCTATCCGCTATCTCATCCATGCTGAGGAAATATGCTCTTTCATCCCCTTCTGGGGCCATAAAATTACAGAATCCACAGTATGTATTGCATATATTCGTAAAATTAATATTTCTGTTCACAACATAGGTAATGACGTCGCCAACATCTTGTTTCCTGATTTCATCAGCAGCAATGGCAAGAGCCGAGATCTCATCTAGGTCTTCTATCCCAAATAATGCCTCGCCATCTTCAACCGATACTTCGTCTCCAACTAGAGCTTTATTGATAATTCGCCCAGTAGTGCCATTTACCTTTGAGAAGAGACTATCAAGCCCCATTGCCCTATTTTCTTCTATTCTATCAACTGCTTCTTTAATGTCAGCCATTTGTCACCTCTTGGAGTGGTACATAACCGTCTTTATCTACAAAAGTCACTACACGTCTAAGCACTTTTTCATCAATAAATTCCCTGTCAATAAACTCTGGGTATACCGGCAACCTTTCCCTTAGTGTGAAGCCTAAATTTTGAACCATACCCTGCATAATCTCAAGCTTAGGCCAAGGAGCCTCTGGGTTAACATAATCAATTGTAACCGGAGATACTCCGCCAAGGTCGTTTATTCCAGCATGAATAAAGAGTGGATACGTCTCAGGATTTAAATTGGGCGGTATTTGAAGGTTCATCGTCTCACCGAATACCAGCCTTGAGATAGCAACCAGCTTTAACATCTCAACAAAGCTCGGAGGAGGATATTTCTCCATCATTATTCCAGGTTTTGGACTAAAGTTCTGGATGATTATTTCCTGTAGATGTCCATAGTGATCACTCAATTCCTTGAGAGCAAATAGAGATTGGATCCGCTCTTCCCAGGTTTCCCCTATTCCTACCAGTATTCCTGAGGTCCATGGAATCCTAAGCTCACCGGCAAGCTCCATAGTTTTCATTCTCTGTTTGGGAACTTTATCGGGGCACCTATAATGCGCCTCATCTTTTTGAAGTAGCCTTGGGCTGATGTTCTCTAACATAAGACCCATACTAGGATTGGACTGTCTAAATGCGAGTAATTCATCACTTGTGGCTAAACCGAGATTAGTATGAGGGAAAATGTTTTCTTTGAGTCCTGCCTCTCCCATTGCGATTAGGTATTCAGCGGTTGTGTTATAGCCAAGTTTTTGCAGCGCCTCTTTATAAATTGGATATTTAAGCTCAGGCTTATCCCCCGTAACAAATAGTAGTTCGGTACATCCTAACTCGGCTCCCTTTTTAGCCATATCTACCACTTCTTGTGGGCTCATAAAAAGTGGCCCCTCACCAGGTTCATATTTAAAAGTACAGTAGCCACAGTGATTACGGCAGATTTGAGTTACAGGAACAAATACATTTTTAGAATAAGTCAAAATTTGCCCTTTCCCTCTGTCCCTTAATTTGGAAGCCGTTAGAAGCAAGTAAGGGATTTCGTCTTTATCTATATTTACAAGATAAAGCGCTTCTTCAAGATTGATAGCCTCTCCTGACTCTGCTTTTCCCAATATCACGGAGAGTCTTTTTGAAGGACTGTTCAATAACGACTCGCATCCTAGCGAGTCAAGTACATTTTCCCAATCTTTATCAATTGAAGCCATATCAAATTTTTGATTAATTACCCCAGTTAATTTGAAAATCAGGGATATCTAAAAATGCCAATCCCTAATTTAACCCTCTTATCTTCGCACAAAGGGCATATTCTTATCAAGAATAATTAGTATGCAGTATATTGGGAGTAATTCAAATAAATTATTAGATCAATTCAAAAACAAATGATGCAAGAGTAGCGGCCTTTTTACTATCAGACATAACCGTATCAACAACCAGTGTCTTTAGACCTAAATCGGCTATTTCCTGATTTTCGTGACCATCTTCAATGTCGATAACCATTGTATCTAAGAAATCAGAATAAAGTCTAGCTATCTGAGCAGATGAGACCTCAAGACCTAACCCCCTCATTAACCTGTCCGCGGGGCCCTTAAGCGGCATTCCGCCTACTAGTGGGCTGATGGCAACAACTTTGGCTTGAGTATTTTTTAGCGCATCCCTAACCCCTCTGACTTGAACTATAGGGCCGATACTAATGATAGGATTACTAGGACATATTATTACAGCGCGAGCGTTCTTGATTAAATCAATTACTCCGGGGGCCGGGCTAGCATGGTTTATGCCACGAATAGTAACACGGCATACTTGAGGAACCATCCTTCTTTTCACCAGATATTCTTGGAAATGCATTTCACCCTCATTGGTTTGAATCCACGTTTCAACGTCTTGATCGGTCATAGGTATTATTTTGATATTTTGTGGGATATTAAAAGCTTCTGATATTTTTGAGGTAATTTCAGTTGGTGTGTGTCCTTTGCCTCTTAAATAAGTCCGGTATATATGCGTTGCAATATCTTTGTCCCCAATGTTAAACCAGGTATCTAAACCAAATCTTTCTAGAGAATTTAGTGAGTTGAAAGTATCTCCATCTAAGCCCCACCCTTTATTCTTATCTATTACACCGGACAAGCGATAAATCACTGTATCTATATCAGGAGATATATTGAGTCCGTTTAAACATATATCATCACCTGTATTAACTATGACATTTAATTGCTCGTCACCAATTACGCTACAAAGACCTTCTAAGAACTTAGCGGCGCCTACTCCGCCTCCAAGGGCAGTTATCATAGGAATTTTTCCTTTTTAGAGGGTAGAATAAGAATATCAATCCTCTCTTTTGATTCATTGAATGAAAGGCGGTTTTTAGAATATTTGAGCGCTTTAATACTGTCAAGTAAGAGATATCGACTTATGAACATATTAAATCAAGCGGACTAATGTAATATACATGTTTCAGCCAAGCTAAATTAAGGGTAAGATAGTAGTCTATTTAACAACACCGGTTCTTGAAACTACCCGGCAAGTGGGATAGATTTTATAAAAATAAATAGTAAAGAGGAATATTAGATATGAATCTCGACATGATAAGAAAAAGACATAGATGGCTTACATTATTTATACTGTTTTTTATTAGTGTAGCTTTCATTTTTGGAATTGGGTCTTTTGTAACAGGTTTTGGGGATTTAGCAGGCGGCACAGACGGCACCGCAGCCGAAGTTAACGGCCAAGAAATAAGCATGAGGGAGTATGCATTAGAAAGAGAGAACATGAGAAGACAGTTTAGCCAGGGGCAGGAATTACCTCAAGCAGCAATTGATATAATAAATGTGAGGGCCCTTAACCAATTAATAGATTATAAATTACTTGCCCAGAAGGCTAAACAAATGGGATTTGAAGTTACGAATGAAGAGTTTAACAACGCAATACATTCAGACCCCTCTTTTCAAATTGACGGACAGTTCGTTGGTGTTGAAAGGTACACGAATTTTATAGAACAAAGACTCAACCAGAATTTAACAAATTTTGAAGACAACTATAAACAGAGAATGGCAGCACAAAAGTTGGCTCGTTTTATTGGTGAGACTATATTTGTAACAGATGAGAAACTGATGGCTACCTACGACTTACAAAATGAATCTGTAAATCTTAGTTTTATAGAGTTTTCTAGTGCTGATTTTGCAGACGACGAAGTTCCGTCAGATGAAGAAATAGAGAAACATTATCAGAGCAGAAAGGCTAATTTTAAAACCGATGAACTTAGAAAAATCCGCTATATAATTCTTGAACCTGAGAATTTTGAAAACAGCCTTCAAGTTTCAGATGAAGAATTAAATGCTTATTACAATGCATACCCAGAGGAATTCCAATCTGAAGATGGGAAGGCTCTTCCATTTGAAGAAGCAAAAGGCGATGTCGCGTCCAACCTAAAAAGCCAAAGGGCTGAAGTAATTCGCCAGGAATTTTTAGAAAGCTTCGAGTTATCTCAAAATCCAGAGACCGGTATTGATCAGATTGCAAAAGAGAATTCAATTGAAACTATCAGCGAAAGCGCTCCATTTGCGGCATCAGAAAGAACTGGGGACATTCCCCCTCAAATAGTAAATAAAGCTTTTTCTACAGAGAAAGGCAGTTTAAGCGTAGTGCCTGTAGGCACGTCCTTATGGGTTGTTGAATTAAGTGAAGTTTCTGAGCCTAGAGACAAGACACTCCAAGAGACTAAATCCGATGTTATAGAATCAATTAAAAATCAAAAATCTAGTAATAAGGCAAGACAAAAAGCTAATGAGACTTTAACTAAGCTAAAATCGGCAAAGAAAGAAGAGATAGCAGACAAGGCAAAAGAACTCGGGGTAAACCTAAAAGAAACCGGACCGTTTACCAGAATGCAGAGAGTTCCGGAGATAGGCATTGAAGAAGTAAAATCAGAAGCATTTCAAATTGATGACAACTCTACAGTGCTAGGAAGAGTTTATGAAAATGGAAACAGTTTCTATGTTGTAATATTCAAAGAGAGGACAGGCGCTGATCCAACTGAGTTCGAACTACAAAAAGCAGAGTTGCAAGAGCAGGAGCTTCAAGCAGAGAGAAATGCTCTTTTACAAAAATGGATACAGAACCTGAGGCGGAAAGCTAAGATAGAAACAAACGACGATTTATTCCCTGCCCAGGGATAGCTTGAAAAAGAGCGCGAAGTATCGTATTGAAATAAGTCTTCATAATTAAAATTTATGGTTGATTGGATTTAGCATTTTGATTCAACCTTACTTAGAAATCTATTAAAAACATGAAAATAACATCCATTGAAATCAACGGTTTTAAGTCATTTTATAACAAAACCAAAATAAGATTTCATAACCAGCTAAGCGCAATTGTTGGACCCAATGGTTGCGGCAAATCAAACGTGATCGACGCTATAAGGTGGATACTAGGAGAACAAAACCCAAGGCTCCTTAGGGCAGAAGTCATGGAGCAGCTTATTTCAAATGGTAGCGAACTTTTAAAACCGGTTGGTATGGCTGAAGTCTCATTAGTACTAGAGCAGGTTCCAAAATATAATTTTGAAGAAGTTGAGATTAAGCGCAGGATATTTAGGTCTGGAGAAAGCGAATACTACTTAAACGGAGTTTCCTGCAGGTTAAAAGACATTACCGACATCTTTATTGATACCGGATCTGGAGCCAGAACTCATTCAATAATTGGACAGGGCAGCGTAGATAAGCTAATAATGGCAAAGCCCGAAGAAAAGAGAACCTTAATTGAAGAAGTAGCAGGCATAAGGAAATACAAGATCAGAAGACGTGAGACCGAAACCCGGATCAAGACTACAAAAGAAAACCTAAGCCGTGTCCGGGATATGGCAAATGAAGTTAAACGCCAGATGGACACCCTCAGCCTACAAGCAAAACAAGCCGAGGAGTTTAAAGAAATCTCAGAAGAAGCAAGCAAACTGGAATCAACAATACTCAATGCAAAACTATACAAACTACATAAGAGAAAAGACAAAATACTTGAAGAGAAATCAGCAATAGAAAAAAGGATTTCTGAAGCAGAAAGAGAAGCAGCACAAATCACCAACCATTTAAGAACATTAAATGTCCAATTTGCAAATACCGAGGAATCCCTAAAAGAATCTGAGAGAGAAACAAATCTTACGCGAATAAACCTTCAAGCCAGACTTTCCTCGCAGGAACTCTTGAAGAATGAGGTTTCCAGTATTGATAAGTTTATTGAAAAAATACAGAGTGAGGCTGTTCTATTAGGAAACGAGACGGCAAGAATCGCTGAGCAGCTTCAATCCAAACGAGAAATGTCTCACCATGTAAAAGAGGACTTGGAAAAAGAAGAGTCACAAATATCAGAAAGGGAAAGTACTTTACTAACACTTAAACCCAAACATAGTCAATCAAGAGAGGATCTAAGGAATATCAGAACATCGTTATTTAAAACTCTAAACGAGTATAGCTCATTAAAGGGCTCAGCGCTTGGGCATGAGAAAGAACTTAATGAGCTTATATCCAGAAAATCCCAAATCGAAAACGAACATGAGGAATTAATTCAAGAACAGAAAAGCGCCATCAGAGATATTGCAAATCTTGAAAACACTTCTAAAGAGAATGAATCTAGAAAACAAAATATTAATGGGACAATTGGCAAACTTGCGTTAAGCCTTACTTCACTTAACGAAAAGCTTAGACTAGCCACTGAGAAAAATGATTCTTTCAAAGAGGAGTTAAATGAACTTAACTCAAGATTAAATGCACTTAAACAAATCCAGTCTAACTATGAGTGGCTACCAGAGGGTATTAGAAATTTCATTTTACAAAACAAAGGACAAGGTGTTCTTGGCACTTTTTCAGATTTCATCTCAGTTCCTGAGGGCTACGAAAGAGTAGTAGAAACAGCTCTAGGAGATACACTGAAGTGGATTTTAGTCGACGAGAGTTCGCAAGTGATAAAAGCCATTAACTCTTTAAAGCAAGATTCTATCGGTCGAGGAACATTCATATCTATTAAAGATGAGAGAATAAATACTGAGATTTATAAAAGTACAGAGAACATGAAATCTCTATTCGAAATTGTGCAGATTGAGAATATTAGAAGCAATATTATCGAAAGGACTTTAAAAAGGGTGTTCTTGGCACCCACTCTTGATGAAGCTCTTGAGGCAAGAAAAGCAGCAAATGACAATTCTTCTTTTATAACAACTGATGGAGATTTTGTTCACGCAAACGGAGCAATCTCCGGCGGCCCTACCCAGCCTGGAGTGCTTGAAAGAAAAAGAGAAATTGAAAATCTGACAATTAGCACCCAAGAGCTGAAAATAGAAATCGAAAAAACAACTTCAGATATCCAGAGCAATGAGAAAGAAATCCAAACCATAAACGAGCGTATTACTGACTACAACAACCGGTTAATAGAAATAGACATTAAAGAAGCTGAAACAAAAAAAGATATTGCAAACCTCAAAGGATATTTGGAGAAAATAGAAAAAAGGATTGAATATGTTACCAAAAACTTTGAGCAAATTGATAACGATACCAGCGAAAAAGCTATATTAATTGAGGAATCAAATTCCAAAATTAAAATTTTAGATATTGAAAAAATTGACCTTGAGCAAAAATTGGCCACCGTTGAGGAAAAAATTCAGCTGGATGAACAAGAAGAAAGAAATCTTGAAAGAGATGTTTCTGACAGGAAAGTCACCTGCGCATCACTCAGAGAAAAAGAAAGAAGTTTGTATGAGGACTTAGCTGAGCTTGATATACGAAGAGCCGATATCAACAAAAGAATAGAGCTTGAATCAACTAATATAGAAGAGAAAAAACAGGAGAAGTTAAACCTTATAGAAAAAGAAGGCAGCACTATTATCGAGATTGAGGACATTCAAAACAATCTCAAGAAAAAAGAGGAAAGCTTAACTCAAAGAAATGAAGAGAGAAGAAAACTACAAGAAGAGATAACAATCACAAGCGAGAAAAGGGAAAGCCTAAACTCTCAGTTATCCGATGTAAGACTTAAGGGCAGTTCATTTGAAATTGATTTAAATAGTGTTCAAATGGAAATTGAGAATATTACGGACACGCTGAGAAGAAACCACTCATACGACATGGAAAACAAGCCCGATATGAGTCCTGAGCAAGAACAAGAACTATTAGATATAGACCTTAACATTGAAGAGCCTAGACTAAGAAGGCTACAGCAGAAAACTGAAAGGTTTGGCCCAGTGAATCTTCTAGCGCCTCAGGAATATAACAAGTTAGAAGAAAGATATACATTTCTGAATGAACAAATGGATGATCTAACACAAGCTATGGCATCTCTGGCTAAAGCAATCAGCAAAATTGATAAGGAATCAGAGAAGAGATTTAATGAAGCATTTGAAGTTATGAATGAAAAATTTCAGCAAATATTCTCCCGCCTATTCAGAGGTGGTGAGGGAAAACTCGTTCTAACTGAAGAAGACAACATGCTTGAGACGGGCGTCGAGGTAATGGTAAGACCAAGGGGCAAAAAATTTCAATCTATCAACCTTCTCTCGGGTGGAGAAAAAGCTCTTTCAGCTATAGCACTAATAATATCGGCCTGCTTGATTAAACCGGCACCATTTTTACTATTTGATGAAATTGATGCACCCTTGGATGACAAAAACACATCTTACTTCATGGAACTTATTAAGGAAATAGACAAGAATTCTCAAGTGGTACTGATTACTCATAACAAAAAAACAATGCAGGAAGTACATTCTCTGATCGGCATCACATCTAACAAATCAGGCACTTCTTCAGTGGTTTCTGTAGAACTTAATTGAATTTTAAAGCTCCGTGATTAAGTTCCAAAGAGAACACACCCCTACTAAAAGTAATTTTTTGCACAGTTTTGATAGGGTTGGAGTTTGTATAAGTATTATAGGTTGTATTTATTAGAAATGGGTTGTAACCAAAGACGATTATTCAATTTGTTATAGGGTTGTTTTACCCTTATACTTTAGTCTGTTTTTATTTTTTGGAGGTTTATTAGAATATGATTTCCTACATAATGAAGAAAATAGTGGGCTCTCAGAACGAAAGAGAGATAAAAAAGCTGGGCTCTATAATTGACGTGGTTAACGAGTATGAAGAGGGCCTAAGCAAGCTTTCAAACATTGAACTCAAGGAAAAGACTGATTCTTTAATAGAACATGTAAAGAGTAGTTTAAACGGAAATTCCGTGATTGATGATGAAAAGCAAGCTCAAATACTAGAAGACACACTAGAAGAAATACTCCCTGAGTCCTTTGCAGTTGTAAGAGAAGCTGCGCGTAGGACACTCGGAATGAGACCTTTTGATGTTCAGTTGATTGGCGGACTTGTGCTTCATCAGGGCAAGATATCAGAGATGAAAACCGGGGAAGGAAAAACTCTTGTAGCAGCCCTACCTCTTTTTCTAAATGGACTTACCGGGCTTGGTGCGCATCTTGTAACAGTAAACGATTATCTGGCAAGACGTGACGCAATATGGATGGCATCTATTCATAAGTTCCTAGGCCTATCGATAGGTGTCGTAAACCATGACATTTCATACTTAGTAGAGTGGGAAAACCCCCAAAGAGCGCAGAGTGCAATTGACAACAATTTAAGCGTATGGCCAAGTGAGTATGCGGATATGGACATTTCTCCGGAAAAGAACCTTGATGTATTATCAGCCTTTAAGACCACACTGGTAGAGTGCTCAAGGAAAGAAGCTTACGGAGCTCATATCACTTATGGCACAAACAACGAATTTGGGTTTGACTATTTAAGAGACAATATGAAATTCTCTCTCGATGATTATGTCCAAAGAGACCATAATTTTGCAATAGTGGACGAGGTAGACAGCATCTTAATTGACGAGGCGAGAACACCGCTTATTATTTCAGGACCTTCTGAGGATTCAACGGAGCGTTACTATGAAATTGATAAAATTGTAAGACATCTAAAACCGGAAGTTGATTTTACGATTGATGAAAAGACAAAGCAGGTTACTCCAACTGAGGAGGGATCTACAAGAGCAGAGAAAGCTCTTGGCGTAAGCAATCTTTATGACCCTGCGAATTTAGAGCTGCTTCATCACGTTATTCAAGGACTCAGGGCGCATCATCTATTCCAGCGCGACGTAGAGTATATGATCAAGGACGGCCAAGCTATTATTGTGGATGAATTCACCGGAAGATTAATGCCGGGAAGAAGGTGGAGCGATGGTCTACATCAGGCAGTTGAAGCTAAAGAGGGAATACAGATTGAAAATGAGAACCAGACCCTGGCAACTATAACGATTCAAAATTATTTCCGTATGTATAGAAAATTAGCGGGTATGACTGGTACTGCTGATACTGAAGCATTTGAGTTTAAGAATATTTACAAGCTTGATGTAAATGTAATCCCTACCAATAAACCAATGATTAGGGATGATAGAAACGACCTGATATATAAAACTGAAGAGGAAAAACATAATGCTGTTGTGGAAGAAATAAAAGAGCTTAATGAACAAGGACGGCCAATTTTGGTTGGTACTACCTCTATTGAGAAATCTGAAAAGATCCACAATATGCTGACAAAGCACAAAGTACCGCACCAAGTTTTAAATGCAAAGCAGCACGAGGGAGAAGCCGGAATAGTCGCGCAGGCAGGAAGAATCGGGGCTGTAACAATCGCCACAAACATGGCGGGAAGGGGAACGGATATCATTCTCGGAGGAAACCATGAACATCTGGCAAACGAGATACTACAAAAAGAATATAAGTTAGACCCCGCAGAAGCCGAGACACAACAGCTTGAAAAAGCAATGCTTGAAGCAAGAGCTATTTGCGAGGAAGAAAAGAAAAAGGTTTTGGAAATGGGCGGGCTTCATATAATCGGCACTGAAAGACATGAATCCCGAAGAATAGACAACCAGCTAAGAGGTAGGGCCGGAAGACAGGGTGACCCCGGGTCTTCACGTTTTTATGTGTCGCTTGAAGATGATCTAATGAGAATATTTGCCTCTGAGACAATAACTAAAATCATGGATAAGCTGGGATGGGATGAAGGCGAGCCTATTGAGCACAAAATGATAAGCAGATCTATTGAAAACGCCCAGAAAAAAGTTGAAGGCCATAACTTTGATATTAGAAAGCATTTGCTAGATTATGACGACGTATTAAATACACAAAGAGATGTTATTTATACCAAACGCAAAGAGTTCCTGGCAGGCGGAGAGAACTTAAAAGATAACTTATATGAGATGGCTGATGATATTACAGATGATCTCGCAGAAGCCTCACTACCTGACAAAATAAATGTAGATACAATTGATCTTGGGGAGATTAAAGAATCCCTTCACGCACAGTTTAATGTAGAAATCGACTTTGAAGATTTGCCTAAAGATGCTGTTAAAAAAGAAGATGTATCCGAATATATTCGAAATAAAGTGCACAAATATTATGAGCAAAAGGAACAGGATATTAGCTCTGACACGATGCGGCAGATAGAGAGATTTGTAATGCTGCAGACAGTTGATTTCCTTTGGAAAGACCATCTACTCAACATGGACCACCTAAGAGAAGGTATTGGGCTTAGGGGCTATGCTCAACAAAACCCTCTTCATGAATACAAGAAAGAGGGCTTTTCGATGTTTGGCTCACTTATGGACCGGTTAAGTAACGATGTCTGCGAGAAACTTTTCAGAGTACAGCCCGCCAGTGAAACAGATATTGAAAGGTTAGAAAAACGGAGAAGAGCTGAGCAGCAGCGTATGGTATTAAGCAGAGGGGAATCTGAAGAGGAAGAAAAGAAAAAACCAGTAAGAAGACAGGAAAAAAAGGTAGGAAGAAACGATCCTTGCCCATGCGGAAGCGGCAAGAAATATAAAAAATGCCACGGACAGGCATAGGGGAGTATCACAGGTAAGAGTATGAACAACAGACAAATAAATTTTTATCAATTTAAAGGAAAACCGCCGTTCTATGTTTTCCCTCTCATGTTGGTATTGGTTGTTTTAATAATAGGCGTGTTAGCAGTATTTGGGCTGTTTATAGGAATAGCTGTAGCAATCGGAGTAATAGTTCTAACAGTACTTAGGTTGATCACCTCTTTTGGCAGTAAGAAAAAAGAACCGCTCACTTCGAGAAATGACCGCGATACAACAACAATTACTTTAGATGAAAGCGATTACGAGATAATAGAGAAAGAAGACAAGCCCTAGTCTCCAGCTAAGATGCTTTTTGTATTTCGTTTGCTAAATTAAAATCTTTTTGGGTTAATCCACCCTCACCATGAGTAGAAAGAGTTATAGTCACTTTACTGTATTCAATTAAGATATCAGGATGGTGGTCAACTCTTTCAGCCAAAATTGCAACTTTAGTTACAAATCCCATTGATTCTACAAAGTTTTTGAATTTGAACTGTTTAAATATCTGATTTCCTTCCTGCCTCCAACCCTCTAAGCTGGAAAGACCTTCGTTAATTTCATTTTCTGATAATAGAGCCATGTGATTTTTCTCCTGTTCAATACAAATTAATGTATGCCGACTGGATAGTCAAAGAAATGTAATTTAAGTTAATGATAATGGATAACGTTTTCATAAGCATGGGCTCAAACCTGGGAGACAAGATTGGCAACTGCAGAAAAGCTGTAAATGAAATAGCAGGATTCTGTGAAGTTATTAGAGTCTCTTCTCTTTATGAAACAGAACCTGTTGGAAAAGAGGATCAGCCTAATTTTATCAACTGTGTCTCTCAAATTGAAACCAATCTTTCTCCACACAAATTGTTAAAAAAATTAAACTCGATTGAGGAAAAGTTAGGAAGAGTTAGACATGAGAAATGGGGACCTAGAACAATCGACCTGGATATTATCTTCTACAACGATCTTATTATAAATGAAAGTGATTTAATCATCCCTCACCCAAGAGCACACCTAAGACGGTTTGTGCTTGAACCTATTTGTGAGATTGCTCCTGATTTTATTCATCCTGGGCTGGATTCATCTGTGTTGGAACTCCTTAAACTTTTAGAAGACAATAAGGGGGTTGTAAAACTAGATGAGAAATTCACAATCCTTCAACAGTAATCCACAATCAGTCCACAATATAAACACAACAAACCAAGAGACCTGTCCACATTTATTTAAAAAGCAGTTTGGCACAAATTAGCAATGATTAAGGATAGGTACAATTAGCTGAAACGGATTTTGGCAATATATGATAAGAATAAGCATATCTAACTAGAGAAAGTTATACACAGGATTATTGCTTTTTCCAGCACTCAATTATATCCCTAATTTGGGAGATATTATGGATTACCCAGCCAGTCCCTTAGCAGACTCAAGGGTGTTCCAGAGAAGCATGGATATTGTCATAGGCCCTACCCCGCCTGGGACTGGGGTTATATAAGATGCTTTTTGCGAAACTGCTTCAAAATCAACATCCCCTGTGAGTTTGCCCTCTTCATTACGATTGATGCCGACATCTATCACCACTGCGCCTTCCTTCACCATATCGGCGGTGATAAAGTTAGCCCGCCCTATTGCCGCAACTAGGATATCAGCCCTTCTCGTTACCTCATCAAGAGGCTTTGTGCGTGAATGGCAAATAGTTACAGTAGCATGGCGGTGAAGAAGAAGCATGGAAACAGGTTTACCCACAATATTACTTCTTCCAACTATTACAGCTTGTTTGCCGGCTATGTCTATGTTGTAGAACTCGAGCATTTTGATAATCCCGTGAGGAGTGCATGAAATAAAGCTTGGATTGCCTTCAACGAGAAGCCCGACGTTGTAGGGATGGAAACCGTCAACGTCTTTAAGGGGAGTTACCGCTCTTAGGATTTTTGCTTCATTGATATGATCAGGGAGCGGAAGTTGAACTAATATCCCGTGAATATTGAGATCGTTATTTAGCCTATCAACTAAGTTAAGAAGCTCTTGTTCAGTAGTTTCAGCAGGAAGTTTGTGCTCCTCAGAATATATACCTGCATCAGCGCATGCTTTTCTTTTGTTTCTAACATAAATCTCAGAAGCTGGATCCTCTCCGACAAGAACAGCTGCAAGCCCAGGGGTTATACCCGTTTCCTCCTTTAATTTTTCAACCCCTTCGGCTATTTCTGCTCTTATGTGCTCTGATACCTTTTTACCATCTATTATTTCAGCCATAGTGAACTCCTTCTAGTCAATTTTCCAAAAATGATTTAACGGACCGTGCCCTTTACCTATATCAAACGAATTCTCAATTGCAGATGTTACATAGTCTTTTGCTTCTTTTACGGACTCTAAAACCGAAAACCCTTTAGCGAGACCCGCACATATCGCAGCTGAATAAGTACAACCTGTTCCATGCGTATTTTTAGTATCCACCCTCGGAGTCTTAAATTCAAAGAAATCCTCACCATTATATAGAATATCTACTGCATCAGAAGATTTATCAAGATGCCCGCCCTTTATAAGAACATATTCAGGACCAAGTGCTCTAATTTTTGATGCTGCTGTTTTCATATCCTCAACAGTTGAGATATGAAGACCGGAAATTGCTTCAGCTTCAGGAATATTAGGTGTAAGAACAGTAGCATGAGGTAAAAGTTGCCGAACTAAAGTTTCCTCAGCATCAGGATTCAATAAACCCTCACCACCCTTTGCTACCATAACCGGATCCAATACTATGCTTTTTAATTCGTATTCTTTTACTTTTGCAGCAACAGACTTGATTATTTCTTTAGTTGAGAGCATGCCGATTTTTACTGCGTCTACTCCTATATCCTTTAGCACAGCATCAATCTGAAGCTCTATAAATTCAGGAGACAAATTGTAAATTCCTAAAACAGAATTTGTATTCTGCGCCGTTACACAAGTTATGGCAGACATGCCATAAACTCTGAAGGCGGTAAACGTCTTCAAATCGGCCTGAATCCCGGCTCCCCCTCCTGAATCTGAACCCGCTATTGTAAGCGCTCTAGGAACTATCTGACTCATGGGTTTCTATTCTACAAAGATTTTAAAACGTTTACAAACGCACCCATACCAAACTCTAGACTTAATTAAAAATAGATGTAATATATATCCCAGATTAAATTTCCCTAAGGAGATATTGCAGTTATGGCTCAGAATTTAGAAAATGAAGAGGTAATGTTTCCCGAATTATTCGCGTTTGATGATGCCGGCAAAGTAAGACTAGTTGGAGGATATTCAAAAGAATCCGACAATTGGACATTTCCAAAATACATGGCTGACCCTATAAGTTTTTCAGACGAAATAGAAGAGAAAATGATAAGCGCTGAAGGCGAGCTTCATTCCTTCACAGTGGTAAGAAGAAGTATGCCGGAATTCCCTGTACCTTATGCTCTGGCTTTAGTTGATTTCCCGGAGGGGGTAAGGGTTATGGCTCAGGTTGAAGTTGAGGACCCTGAAAGTCTTATAATTGGCGAGACAATGGGTGTCACACTAGGTACTGTTAAAAAAACGAAAGACGGCAAAGAGGTTAAATCTTACAAGTTCTACCCTATTAAAAAGAAGTAAAACGAAACTTTTGTTTTAAATAAACTTAGAAAAATCAATTTTAAAAAATACAAGAGCTATGTGCTGTTAAACCAGCCATAGCTCTTTCTAATATACAAACTCCGGATTTATCACAATTATTTATACGAATAAACACCCTCCGCAATGGAAATATGAACTCAGATTTTAATTGTTTACTTTTCAGGGGTAATCATATATTCTGAACCTATATTGTATTGAGTTGCACGCCTATATGAATAAAGACCTGTTGTTTTTACTAGTTATCCCAATCTTTATATTATCCCTTACAGGAACATCGTATTCTGTCGATACTTACGGCTCTTTTGCGGATGATGGAACTCAGCCTGAATATGAGACCCGGGAGAATGAATTACTGTCAGTTGAGGTTTCAAAATCCAACTTGCAGCTTGTTATATTAGGAACAATAACAAATGGAAAGACAACTAAAGCATTAATTAAAAACCCGGTTACTGGTGAGCTTGGGAAATATGTTGAAGGCGACAGGCTTGAACTTGTAAAATCAGAAAACATTAAAATACTCGAGATTGCAAATTGCATGATTCTCATTGAGAGATCGGGAACTATTGAGACTCTTGAGTGCGACAACAAAATGCCAACTGTGGTATTTAACCGTGCCTCACTGGCAAAATATAAAATAAGAAGGCCTGGAAGCGGTGCGAATCTATCAAATGGATTTATTACTGAATATGATAGAGATATAATATTAATTAGCGAAAAGCACAAAGTTGATCCATATCTTGTAAAAGCTGTAATAAAAGCAGAATCCAACTTTAATTCTGATGCTGTTTCTCCAAAGAACGCCCAGGGAATGATGCAGCTAATCCCTTCAACTGCAAGTGATTATGGCGTTGAAGACCCTTTTGATGCTAAGGAAAATATGGAGGGCGGGGTTCGATACCTAAAAGATTTATTAGATTATTTTGATGGGGACCTCAAATTGTCTCTTGCCGCTTATAATGCCGGCAAGGGTTCCGTAATCAAACACGGGTTCACAATACCACCTTATCCGGAAACAACTAATTATATTGCAAAAGTACTTGAGTACTACAAACATCTCAAAGCAAAGAATTATGCTGCCAGCAGGTAAAATGTAGCTAAGTTTTCCTGCATAATGTATAATTCCCTCAGAACAAAACTTCAATTCCAAGGTTTACAAACTACCAAATACGGACTATTTCAGCCGATTTTCGCTGAATTCATTGACAAGGCCGGGATAGTTATCTAAAATAGTAAATTTGCTAAAATTATTATGCTGAGGGCCCATAGCTCAGTTGGTTAGAGCGGCGGACTCATAATCCGTTGGTCCCTGGTTCGAGTCCGGGTGGGCCCATATTTTAATGTTTTTTACGATTTTATGGACAGACAAAAAGAGATAAGACACAGCTCAGTTACTCACAATTTAGCTATTTCTTCAATCCAAAGAAGTTCAACTCAGTATATTAAACTAAAATCTAGGGTCGATAAATTATGGAGGTATAAATGAGAGAACAAATATTAGTTCTCGAGGCGCTCCAGCAAATTGATTTGGAGCTCAGCGAATTAGAAGTACACCTAACAGAATATCCGAATAAAATATCAGCTTTAGAAGAAAAACTTGAATCCTCAAAAGAATCATTACTAATTCTTAACAACAAGAAAGAAGAACTCATAAAAGTTAGAACTGAGTTAGAAAATGGAATCAGTTTAAACGAAGAAAGCATTAAAAAATCTGAAGCAAAACTATTTGAAATAAAAACCCATAAAGAATACCAGGCGCTCCAGAAAGAAATTACAGAAATAAAAAGACTAAACTCAGATCATGAAGAAAAACTTCTCAATGAAATGGAAAAAATAGAGAAGCTAGAAAAAGAAATTGCAGAAAAAACCGAGAAGTTAGCTAGCATGGAATCTGAATATCAAGAAAAGATAGGCGAATATCAATTAGAGTTAGAAGAAGTAAAGACTTCATATGAACCCAAGGTTCAAGAAAAGAAACAGAGAGTACAAGCACTGAATCCGGAAATACTTCCTCTTTATGAAAAGATACTAAAGAAGAACAATGGTGAAGTACTTGCCATCGCAAAAAACGAAGTATGTACCGGATGCTATATGAATATCCCTGCACAGCTTTTTAATGAGATATTAACTCTGACTAGAATTATTCAATGCCCAAGCTGTCTAAAAATTCTCTACTGTGAAGATGAAGAAAACTCTAAAAATGAAGAGAACAGTGAAGCTAAAACAGGGTAATTTACCAATTCCTTCCGACAAGAAAAATCTGATAGAGATATTTATAGACGGTGCGGCCAGGGGAAACCCTGGAGAATCCGGCATAGGTGTCTTCATTAGGGGTGCTGAACTAGAAGACCGTGAAATAACCAAATATCTCGGAACCAAAACTAATAATCAAGCAGAATACACTGCATTAATTACAGCACTCGAATCTGCACTGGACCTCAAAAACAACAAAATAAAGATATTTACTGACTCACTTTTAGTAGCTAATCAAGTAAACGGTGTGTGGAAAGTAAAGCATCCTGAAATCATCCTGCTTAACAAAGAAGCTAAGAAGTTATTTGGAAACTACAAAAATATTTCCATTCAACACATCCCAAGAGAACAGAACAGGGATGCAGATAGACTTGCAAACCTGGCAATCGACGAATATCCTTTATAATAGAAGCAAGTGAGCCGGGCAATCGCTGGTTTTTGCACTAGTTGCAAGGACTGGAGGAAAGTCCGAACTCCACAGGGCGTAGCGCTGGGTAACACCCAGGTGTCGTGAGGCAACGGAAAGTGCCACAGAAAACAAACCGCCTAAGTTCTTCTTAATAGAAGAGCCGGTAAGGGTGAAAAGGCAGTGTAAGAGACTACCGCGCACATTGGTGACAAGGTGCGGCACGGTAAACCCCGCTTGGAGAAAGACAAAATAGGGAAGTGCTTTTTCTTAGGAAAAACGAGGCTGCTCGTCTTGAGCTTCCGGGTATGTTGCTTGAGGCGCTCAGTAATGAGCGTCCCAGATGAATGATTGTCCAAGACAGAATTCGGCTTATAGGCTAACTTGCTTCTATTTTTACTAACACAAATTCCTTTTTGCCGATTTTAAGCTGATGAGTGTCTGAATCAGGAGCGAGTGCATTAATATCAGAGACTTTCTCTCCATCGATGCTAAGTCCGCCTTGGATTATTAACCTTTTAGCCTCTCCCCTACTCTTTAGGCTAGCAGAAGACTCCACAACCAAATCAAGCACCGTTCTGGCTTCATTTTTTTCTAGCTGAACTTCTCTTGCGTCCTCAGGAAACTCTCTGGTTGAAAACTTTGTATCAAAATCTTCTTTTGCTTTACTTGCTTCTTCTTCTCCCTGAAGCCAGGATGTTAATTCAAAAGCCAGAGCCTTTTTCGCATCCATGGGATGCGCGGATTTTAGCTCCTTAATTTCTTCATCCGTTCGGTACGTTAAGAGTTCATAGTAACGCCACATCAAATCATCTGAAATAGACATTACTTTTCCGAAAATGTCGACCGCGCTGTCATCAACAGCAATATAGTTGTTAAGGGATTTGGACATCTTCCTTACCCCGTCGAGCCCCTCTAATATTGGCAATAAAATAGCGATTTGCGGTTGCTGGCCGAAATGTCTCTGTACATCTCGCCCAAGGAGTATATTAAAGGTTTGGTCTGTACCGCCAAACTCTACATCTGCTTTCATTTCTGCTGAGTCGTAGGCCTGGATAAGTGGATATAAGAATTCATTTATCGAAATGGGTACTCCGCTTTTATAGCGCTTTTCAAAATCATCTCTTTCCAGCATACGGGCTACATTCTCTAGAGTGGAGAGTTTAATCAATTCTGCCGCGCTCATCTTACCAAGCCATTTGGAGTTAAACACGACTTCAGTCTTTTCGCGGTAGAGTATCTTAAAGACTTGCCGTTCGTATGTTTCGGAATTTTCCTTAACCTGCGCTTGCGTAAGTGGGGGTCTTGTTTCTGATCTTCCAGAGGGATCACCAATCATAGCTGTGAAGTCCCCAATGAGGAACATCACCGTGTGGCCGAGATTCTGAAATTCTCTTAACTTCTTTAATAGCACACAGTGACCCAGGTGGAGATCCGGAGCAGTAGGATCGAATCCTGCTTTAATTCTTAGGGGCTCATTTGTTTCTGCGGATATTTTAAGCTTCGCTAAAAGTTCTTCTTCTGAAATAATTTCGGCGGTACCGCGCTTTATAATCTCTAACTGCTCTTGTGGGTTCTTAAAACTCAATTTCAAAACACCTCATATTTATTGGGAAACTTTATCGCTAAAAAATATAGAATATCAGCGCCTTTAGTCAATGGCAGGCAACCTTAGAGCAATAAAACAACTTTAATTGTCAGCTTTCTATAATCATATAAACTAAAATTCATGCTAAAAGAAATTAATGGGCGAGAACTCAATATACTCATAAGCTCATCTGAAATATCTAAACGAGTGGGCGAACTTGGAAAACAAATAACTGAAGATTATGCAGGTAAAAACCTTCTAATTATAGGCATACTTAAAGGAGGCTTTATCTTTGTAGCTGACTTAATAAGGAGTATAGAACTCAAAACAGAGATCGATTTTATTAGGGTCTCGAGTTATAAAAACGAAATGAATCCGGGGGAAGTAGAGCTTGTAACAGACTTAGGCATGCCTATTATAAATAGAGACGTGCTCTTAGTCGAAGATTTATTGGATACCGGGGGGACTCTAGAATTCATTAGAGATCATATTCTTTCTAAGAAGCCTGCATCATTTAAAATTTGTACTTTACTGAACAAAAAGAAGCCTAGAGAGAGCAGAATAAATGCTGATTATGTTGGATTTGAGATCGATGATAAGTTTGTGGTTGGATATGGAACAGATTTTGCTGAGCAAGGTCGTAATCTTCCTGATATATATGTAGTTGAGTAACCAATTATTATATTAAGCCTTTCTTCCAGTTAAACTAAAAGACAATTAATAATACGGAGATGAAAATGGGATTAAAAGAACAAATACCTGAGGATTTAAAAAACGCACTTAGGAATAAAAAAACACTTGAACTATCTGTTTTGCGTATGCTTCAAGCTGCATTAAAAAATAAAGAGATAGACAACAAAAAAGAAGCACTTACGGATGAAGTTGTAATCAGCGTGGTTGGAGCGGAGATTAAAAAGCGCAGAGACGCAGTTCGGGAATTTGAAAAGGCAAACAGACCAGATGCTGCAGATCAGGAAAAAGCAGAGATAGAAATTTTAATGAAGTATATGCCTCAGCAGATGAGCGAGGACGAAATAAGGGATGTTGTAAAATCTGCCGTTGAAGAAACCCAGGCCGAGAGCATGAAAGATATAGGAAAAGTAATGAAAGCCTTAATTCCAAAGGTCAAGGGCAAGGCTGACGGTTCTATAGTAAACAAGATAGTAAAAGAAATGCTTGAGGGTTAGCTATAAATCTAACAATTAATCTGAGCACAATTAACATCATCTTAATATTGATAATATCTAATACTGAAGAGGACGGATAAATGGCAAAAGCAGCAAGAACAAAGAAATCAGGCGCTGAAGGAATAACATGGGATCTTTCTGATCTATATTCGGGACTTAAAGACAAGAAAATACAGAAGGATATAAAGGATTTATTCCTCAAATCAGAGGGTTTTGAGAAAAAATATAGGGGAAGAATCAACTCCACAAACCTAACCCCGAAAGTACTACTTAATGCAGTTGAAGATCTAGAATATATATCCGAAAGAATTGGGAAGCTGCTTTCATTCGCCTATCTGGTTTTTGCGGGAGACACTGGGAACCCCGAAAACGGAGCATTTTTACAAATGATTCAAGAAAAGTCTACCGAGGCTAGAAAACATTTAATGTTTTTTGAGCTTGAGTGGATCAAATTGAGCAACAAAAAAGTTGATTCTCTTCTTGGCAATAAAATCTTGGCTTCTCATAAGCACTTTTTAGAACAGGAAAGAATGTATAAACCTCACAGATTGAGCGAGGCTGAAGAAAAAATATTGGATGAAAAAGCGAATACCGGCTCACGCGCTTTCAAGCGACTATTCGATGAGGTTCTAAACAATATCCGTTTCAATATTAAACTCGATGGAAAGCAACAGTCTCTATCTGAAACGGAAATTCTAGCCCTTCTTTACGATCCTGACCGCAACAAGAGAAAAGCAGGGGCAAAGAGTCTTACAACAGGGCTCAAAGAAAACGCACACGTATTAACATTTATCTTTAATACTCTGGTCCAGGACCATTCTCTTAACGACCGTCTGAGATCTTTTGAAAACCCTATGGATTCACGGAATTTAAGCAATGAGATAGACAAGGGAACTCTGAGTTCACTGATGACTTCATGTGAGAAAAACTATGACATGGTCGACACATACTATGGGCTTAAGAAGAAGCTCTTAGGTATAAAGAAATTTTATGATTATGACCGCTATGCTCCGATTTCTCATGACACAGAGATAATAAATTACAAAAAAGGCAAAGAAATTATTCTAAGCTCTTTCCATAATTTTTCGCCTAAAATGTCAACCATCGCTCAAAAGTTTTTTGATAAAAACTGGATTGACGCTGAAGTAAGAGATGGAAAACGCGGGGGAGCGTTTAGTCACGGCACTGTGCCGAGCGCACATCCGTACGTGTTCACAAACTACACAGGCAGAATGAGGGATGTAATGACCCTAGCCCATGAGCTAGGTCACGGCATGCACCAATATTTATCTAGAGAGCAGGGATATTTTCATTCAGACACCCCATTAACGACTGCTGAGACAGCAAGTGTGTTCGCCGAGATTCTTGTATTCCATAAGCTTATGGAGACTGAAAAAAATCCTAAAATTAAACTAGCCCTAATATGCGGGAAGCTCGAAGATATATTTGCAACCGTATTCCGCCAGGTCGTACTAACTAGGTTTGAGGAATTACTACACCATGCTCGTAGAAACCAAGGCGAGCTTACTACTGAAAATATTAACGAGCTATGGGCTCAGGCGAATAGTGCAATGTTTGGAAAATCTGTTGAGATGACAGATGATTATCGAAATTGGTGGATGTACATACCACACTTTATTCATTCTCCATTTTACTGCTATGCATACTCATTCGGAGAGCTATTAGTTCTTTCTCTCTACAGCATGTACGTAAAAGAAGGAAATGTATTTGTGCCAAAATATATTGAGCTTCTTTCCTCAGGCGGGAGTGATGCTCCTGAGGTACTACTCCTAGAGCGTGTAGGTGTTAACATAAAAGATCCCGGCTTCTGGCAGAGAGGGCTTGATTTACTTAGAGAAATGGTTGACGAAGCCCTTGTGCTTTCGGAAAGTGTTAAACAAATTCAACTTCATAGGCGGTGAAGACAATGCTTGAATCAATAGATATAAATAGTCTAGTTCAGAACTATCTTAAACCTTGGGGATTGAATATGGGGTATGCTCTATTAATTTTTATCATTGGGCGTTATATAGCATCCAAACTCTCTGCAATAACTAAGAAGTTCCTTACAAAATCAGGCATGGACAACATACTTGTAAACTTCATTTCGACAATTGTTAACTGGCTATTACTGCTTTTAGTTATAATAGCAGCGATTAGCAAATTAGGTATCAACACCACATCATTAATTGCCCTAATTGGTGCCGCTGGTCTAGCAGTAGCGCTGTCATTAAAAGACTCAATGCAGAATTTTGCGGCGGGGGTCATGCTTTTAGTCTTTAGGCCATTTAAAGAAGGAGATTTTGTAGAGGCGGGAGGCACATCAGGTTCCGTGAAGCAGATTAATATATTCAGCAGTACTTTTCTAACTCCCGATAACAAACAGGTAATTGTTCCAAACGGGGCTATATACTCAGGTGTAATAACCAACTATTCCGCCACAGGTACCAGAAGAATAGATATGGTGTTTGGCATCGGCTATGATGACGATATAGTAAAAGCTAAGGGAATCATTGAAGAAATTCTCAAATCTGAAAACCGTATACTAAATACTCCAGTATATGACTTAGTTGTAGGAGAACTTGCCGACAGCAGTGTAAACATATATGTACGTCCGTGGGTAAGCTCATCTAATTACTGGCCGGTTAAATTCGATTTAACTGAAAAGATAAAACTTGAGTTTGATAAAAATGGAATCTCTATTCCTTATCCGCAAATGGATGTACACACTTATAGAGCAGAACAAAAAGAAGAAAACACAGAAGATACAACAACCTAAAGGAAACTTATATGCCATCAATTGCTGAAACAAAACGTCAGATGATTCAGTTTGTCTTTCCCGAACATGCAAGCGTACACAACAGACTAAGCGGCGGCAGGCTGATGGACTGGATCATGCAGGCCGCAACCATCGATTCGTCTCTTATATCTAAAGGAATTACTGTTTTAGGTGCAACTGATAGCATCGATTTTCTAAACCCTGTTATGGTTGGGGAAATAGTGACTCTTGAAAGCTGGGTTGAATATATTGGTTCGAGCTCAATGGAAATTGGGGTCAAGGTTTATTCCGAAAACCCTGAAACCGGGGACCAGAAACTAACGACATCTTCACATCTAGCATTTGTGGCAGTAGATAAAAACGGAAAGCCGCGTAAGATTGCAGAGAAAATCACTCCTTCAAACAGTGAGGAGATGGCTATATATACAGAGGCTAAAAAAAGGAAAGACGAACGTCTTGCTCAGGTTGCGAAGAGGGATAATCAGGCCAGAAACGTTATTGATGAAACCGAGATAGTTAGAGAGCACCTGGAAACTACCAAGGTTGTATTGCCGGAGGACACATTCCACGGAGACTTTATGGCAGTGGGCAAGTTGATGATGGATATAGATCAGGCCGCCTCGATATTAGCAATGAGGTTTGTTAAAGGGGTCATGATCACAGGCTCTCTTGATGACCTATACTTTTACTCCCCTATAAGAATAGGTGATATAATCACCTTTAAAGCAGGCATTACTTATGTAGGCCAAAGCTCTCTTGAGGTGGGGATCAAAGTGTTGTCGGAAAACGTTTTAACAGGTGAGCAGCGACATACTTGCACTGCTTTTTTAAGTTTCGTTCATATTGCAGAGGACGGCACGACCAAACCTGTTCCTGAGTTTGACCCTGAAACACCCGAAGAGAAGAGATTGTGGAGAAGAGCTTTAGAAAGAAAAGATTTCAGATCTGAAAGGGTAAAGGGAGTCAAATCAAATGATGAGTATTGAGAATTCTCGGAGTATTGAAAATTCTTGTAGGATATTTTTTGCCATGTGTTAGGATAGTAAAAAATCGGAGATTTCAATTGAACTTTGTATCCTATGAAAATTAACCTCTCGTCTCTAAAACTTATACAAGTTGCTACAATATTTGCTTTAATTCTTTCAGTTTATATTTGTATCCCAATTCATAAAGCTATTTCTGAAAATACAGATTCAAGCACCACAGATGAGGACAGCAAGCACGTTTCTGAAGATGGATTTGTGCAGGTTCAAAACGATATGGATTTAGTTGAATTAATCAAAACAGTAAGCGAGATCAATGATGAAATATATATATTAGATGAATCAGTAAAACCTCAAAAAGTGAGCATCGTTACCCCGGACGGAGGAATGAAGAAAGAAGACTTCCTAAAATTTTTTGATGTAATACTTAATTTAAACGGGCTTTCAGTAGTTAAATCTGAAGGTATAAATAAAGTCATTAACTCTAATCGTATTAAAGAAGAGAGCACTCCAACCAGAATTGAGCTGAACGAATAGGTTTTTAATCCCGATCAATCTAAAACTTTAACTTAGGCATCACTTCTTTGGCTAATAACTCCATAGACCTGATCCACTTGTCTTTAGGGTCCCACTCGTGTCCCATAACAAGTAGAACTCCAAATCCACCTACTTTGTCATAGAGTTCTTCAATTTGGCGAACTACATCTTGCGGGCTTCCTACAATCCACAAGTTATCTATCATGTAGTCAATTGTGACTTCAGAATCGGGCATGGACTTATCTGCTTTAAATAAGTTCAGATTACCCCTGATTTTAGGGACCATTTTAAAGAAGTAATCTGTAAAATCCCTAGCCAATGTGCCTTCTTTAACTAACTTTCGAGCTTCCTCTGTGGTCTCAGCGACAAAGATGTCCCTTGCTATCCTCCATTTAGATCTGTCTGGAGTCTTGCCTGAATTAAGCGCGCCCTCTTCTACCGACTCCCAGTGAGATATTAAAACATTACTAGCAACAAAATTAATACTCATAGGTATCCAGCCATTTTCACCCGCTACTTTTAAGGTGCTAGAGCTCTCTGTAATACCGGCTACTGCAATTGGTGGATGGGGTCTTTGATAAGGCTTAGTATGAACCCCTAACCCTACATCATGCTGGGGATTCGGAACTGTAAAATTCCACCTGCTGTTGCTATATTTCCCGGGCTTTGGATCATTCCACAAATCCAAAATAAAAGCCAATGATTCATTTGTCAGATCACGCTGTTCACCTGATCTTGGATCGATATTAAAAACTTCAAAATCTCCGATAAAACTCCCAGCGCCAACGCCCCACTGAAATCTGCCCTTAGCCAAATTATCCAGCACTGCAATCCGATGAGCGAGAACAAAAGGGTCGTGATCCGGAAGACAAGAAACACCGGTTCCAAGAATGATATTTTTTGTCAGTGGAAGTGCATTTGCGATAAACAGATCAGGAGCGGCTATGTTTTCCCATCCCGCAGTAAAGTGCTCCCCTATCCATGCCTCTCTAAAGCCTAGCCGATCGAGTAGAACAATCTGCTCTAAATCTTCTTGAAGAGTCTCTGAGAGGTCTCTACCCGCTGGGTGTAGAGGCATTGTAAAATAGCCTATTTCCAATTTCAAACTCCGAGAAAAGCAATATGAATATGGATATTAACACAACTTAGATTTTTCTACAAAATCAGATTGAACAAGAACTATGCACATATATATTTTCAGAATATAATAGATCAAGATTCTATTTGAGTGTACAAATTCTTAGTTATTTTGTAGTTGAAATCTTTATATGTCATTAAGAGTAAATATAGGTTGCAGACAGACTCCTACTGAAGGATGGAACAATTATGATAATTCGCTAGCTATACGCATAGCAAGAATTCCAATTATTCCAGATATTGCCTCTAAAATAGGTCTTCTATCAAAATCTCAGGCTGAATTTGTTAACGTCGCGGGGGGTACCGGAGTGTGTGTTTGTAGAGGCTATAAATCCTTAATAATTACATTCTTCCTATTTCCCAAAACGTTTCAAAAGCGTTGTTCCTTTATTTTAATCTGATGTTTTAGAGAAATTATTGGGTTTTGATAATACAAACTAGTAGCGTATAATTTTTTCAACTTCAGGGGGGGGGGGATTACATTTAATGAGCGTTAAGCCAATTCGAGCTTTAGAAGCAATACGGGAATTTTTGAAACTTGAATCAGCAAGCGGCATTATACTTGTTGGAGCCGCTGTACTTGCACTAATAGT
>Ga0307377_10001011_pt1 | contig 37113 bp, 45 predicted proteins | sample TR3MG_FD_202535 | JGI IMG/M metagenome (GOLD analysis project Ga0307377, IMG submission 202535) | Soil microbial communities from Risofladan, Vaasa, Finland - TR-3 | ecosystem: Environmental > Terrestrial > Soil > Coastal area > Acid sulfate soil | place: Finland: Risofladan, Vaasa | collected... | reverse complement strand
CCCTTTCCGACCGGGAGACCGAGCCTAGAACGCACCAGCCGGTTGCCGCCGGCGGAGGGTCTGCTGGCGCCACCCAATTGGCGGACCGCACGCTCCGCGGGCTACTAAACGTCCGTTCACACTCGCGGCGCGGGGCCGGTTGCCAGGAACAAGCGCGGGGCGTGAAACGCGGGCGGGATGCGCGCGCCGAGAACAAGCAACGGCAACGTCGGGCCGGGAACGTGACAACGCCGGGAACAAGCGCGACACGTCGGGCTAGCTGGGGGCGGGGGCGAATACGCTGGCGTGGTGGCCAGGGGCGTGGGGCCAGTTGCCAGGGCGCAAAGCAACGCCCCGCGAATCTGGTTGACTCGCGGGGCGTTTGTCGGATTACCGTTTTCCCAAGTGTCCACTCAAGCGGCCATTCGGCAACCGCGCTTTTCCCGCAGGTAGGCCGCCCGTCACGCTGCGTCCGTCACGACCTGGACCGGGCGGCGCACGATACACTCTTCGGCCCCGGTGCCGTCGACCAGCTCGACGCTACTGGGGGTCGGTCCGGCCAACGGCTGGCCGAACGCCAGGGCAACGGCCCAATGGTCGCCCCCGTCCGCGAGTTGCTGCCGGTTGTACTCGGCAACCTCGTCGAGCGCTTCGGCCCGGGTCTGAAAGTCGTCCGGCGCGACCTGCCCATCGGCATAGGTCGACAACTCGGGCGGTACGTCCAGCGGGCCGGTGGGCATGAAGCCTGCGGGCCTGCGGGTGGTGATAACCCGGAAGCAACGATCGGCCCCGGGTCGCGCGATTGCCCCTTCGTGTTGGGGCGTCAGTGTGGTGGAACCCATGATGGTTCCTCCTGTTGGAAACGCCAGGGTCCGGCTACTCGTTGAACCGGCGGCAAAGGACCACCGTTGAGTGCCTTGCTCCCCGCCTGCGCGGATCGACGCTTGAGCGCTCAAACAAGCAACCGGACCCTGACGTCCCTGTAAACGCATCAAATACTCCTTTGTGCCCCAAGGGGCTGTGTTCACCTGGATTGTAGGGGTGCCCCGTCGTCCAGGTCAAGGGGAACGGGGAGGATCCGCGCGGGCGCGGTAGAAGAGTAGTCGCCCGGCCGGCCGCGGATCGACGGGCCCCCGTCCGCCTGCTCGGCTGCCCGGCTGGTCACGTTGCCAGGGCGCAGGGCGGGGGCCCGGGGTGCGACCGTCCCGGGCTGCCCGGCTGCCGATCGGACCTGGGGCAGGGTGCGACCGGGCGGGGCGTGGGGGTGGGGCTGCCAGGCCCATACCCCGAGGGGGGGTAGGCCCCAACGCGATCCCACATTAAGTAACCTTCCTCCCCTGGAATTTGTGAGGTTTTAAGTCCGCCCCCCTCGGGTGGGGCTGGCCCATCCCCCGCCGGCTGTCATAGGATTACAAGGGCGAATCCTGACTATGCGGCGCCGTCCGCTCCTTTGCCGGCTCCGGGCGACCCCGGCAGGGCCAACTGCGCACCTGGGCCGCGAATCCCGTTGTGTGGCTCCTGAGACCAATCGGAGGCCGATCGGCCCGTGGCGGCTCTCCTGGGGCGTGTAGTGGGCATTTGTACAGTACATCAGACCCGCCTCGAACGGAGACCGCCGACCAGCAGTGCCCCCCGGCCGGCGGGTGGGGCGGGCGACTTGCCGGCCTGCCGTGCCGCCCCCGGGGCCACCGGCCGGGCCTCCACCTGGCACCCAAGGACTTGACGTGACCCCACCGGATTGTCTACAACGTCTAATAACGCCTCTTGAGAAAGTGTCTATCCTGCGTTCGGAGCCCAATTTTATGCCGATGTCGGCGGACTACACGCCGATTAGCATTCAGCGGAAGCCCTTATTCGAGGCGGAGGCTGGCGAGGGCGGATTCGCGGTTTATACTAGTATTATGGCCCTGGAGAAGATCCGGGGAGATGGTCCCGAATGGAAATACCACGACGCGGGGCTCTTGCGGGCGGCACTTCAAGACCCGAGTGTGATTTTCGAGGGACTCAAACGGGCGGAGTTCTCGGAGGGTTACTGCTACGTCAGCAGGCCCAAGCGCCGGTGGACGAAAGGAGGCGAATTTGAACCCGTACCGGCGGACCGAGTCTTCCTGGTGTTTGTTAAGAAAGAATGGGGGCTTGTCGTCTTCGACTGGGAATGGCGGCAATGCGTGAATGGTGACGTGCTTCCGGTTGGGCACAAACCTGATTTTGAGAGGTTGATATGGAGACGCTAACTGACTATTTGAATCAGCACGCGGCGGAGGGTTTTCAGCCCGTTCCCCACTACTTCAAGGATGGGGACTTCATCAACTTCTTTCTCACGGACGAACGCTGCTACGCGGAGCGGGTGGACAACCTCCTAACGGTCTTTCTCTCCGACGAGACTGGCCAGCTCGTCGGATGCAAACTGAAGGGTATCCGGCTCCTGTTGGATAAGTTGGAGGAGTCGGGCACGTTGTGCCTTATCACCATTGATGACGGCGACGTGCGCCTAGATTGGTTGTTCATTTCAGTGGCGGCTTTGTCCGGCGCCCCGGCCAGGGTCTTCTACTGCAAACTCCGTGACCTGGCGAAGGACGCCAAGATTGCGCGGCAGGAATTGGCGCAGGCGGCAGCTTAGCCGATTGGCGCAATTCGGCCGCATGCGTCGGCAGGGTACTCCGCCGGCTCCGGGGAGATCGCGGGCCGGTGTGTCTCCCCCACGCGGCCGGCCGCCCCGAGCTGAACCCGGCTGGGGCAGCACGTGGGCGGAGTTTGGTTTCCAGGTCGACGCCGTCGCGAACCTTCGCACGCTCACCCCGCATCGGGCGTATTGCCGATCGGCCGGCCTGTGCTAAGATGCCGATGCGGCGGGCGATCGTGCCGCCGGCAACCAGTAGGAGGCGCTGTCGTGGAGCGGATGCTGCTCACCGTCAAGGAAGCCGCCAAGCAACTCGGGATTCGCGAGAACGACCTCCGCATCCTCGTGGCCCGGCGGCGGATCCGCCACCTCCGGCGCAGTAGGCGGGGGCGAATCTTCTTTCAGGCTGAGTGGCTCGACGAGTTCACGGCGGAGTATGAGATCGAGCCCGTCAAAGCTGACGGCACCCGGCGGCATCCCCGGATACGGCGGCTGCGCCCGGCCAAGAGCGACGCGCCCGACCACTGGACACGCAAGACCCCCTGATACGCCGTGGACTGCGTGCGTCGTCATGCTGGCCCAGGCTCAGTTCCCTCTCGAAACTCCGCCGTGAGGGCGGGCAGCGAATAGACCTTCGCGAGGTAGTAGGCCAGCCCGTTGACCTCTGTGTGAACCCACTCGGAGAAGTAGCTGGCGGCCTTGGTGAAAAAGGGGGCACACCCGGCATCAAAGTAGTGCCGCACGATGATTTGCACATCGCGGGGCGATGGCCTGAGCGTGACTGTCAGACGCATGGGCGCCGCCCGTTTGCCCTGGCTGATCCAGTCTCTATGCACAAGACGGGGGCCCAACCCTAGAGACCCCAGTAAGGAGCGCCTCCAGAGTCCACGACGGTACTTGAGGACAAACGGGTCACTTTGCGCGGTTTCATCCGCGATCCATTCGCCCCATTCGGAGGTGCGCAGGAACGCATGGACCACGTTGTGGACGCCTTCGTCGAACGGGATCGTGATGGAGGACCGCCACTGGACGATTTTCGTGCTCATCGGCTTACCCCCAGCCTCGGGTTCGCAGGCTGCGGCAATTCTAATCTGACTCGAATGCCGGGGCAAGGTAGCGTGGTCCTACTCGTTGCAAGGTCGGGCGCCCCGGCCTGTCAGAGGGGCCGGGGACACGGCGGTCGCAGTCCAGGCCGTGGCCGATCGCCTCGCAACGGGGGCGGCGGGGTGGGGGCTCACTCCCGGAAGCCTGACTTTGCTGGGCTCGCACAGACGCGGCCCGAATCCGCCACCCGAGTCACCCCGGGGAACTCGGCCGGGAAATAACCCCAACCGCCGGACGGGCCACGTCGCCAGCATTGCCGCAAACCACGGCGCACCCCGTCCCCAGGGGTATTGTAGCCGGCGGCCGGCGCGGTAAGATGCCTTGTGTGATCCCATGAAGGCTTGTCGCGCGGGCGTGTTCGCGATGCCCATACAAGCCGCGCGGCGGCCCGGGGGTCGGAAAGCGGGGCGATCATGGCAGTCGGGCAGAATCAGCCGGAGCAAGCGCCCGGGCAGTCCCCGGCCGAAAGCCCCGAGGGCCCCGTCGCCAGCGGGCTAATCGGCCTTGCCATCCTCGCCGGCGGCATCGCGCTTCTCACGTATCCGCCCCTCACTTTACTCCTCGTCATCCTCATCATGCTGTGGACCATTGCCCCGTTTGCCGTATTCCCGTGGGCCCTTTGGCAAGAGCTGAAGTACGGCGACGGGCTGGAAGAGTACGACGACGAGGTCGATCGTCTCGCCCAGCGGGGACTACGCGATGATCGGTGATCCGCGATTCTGGGACCGGGACGGCAGGCGCCTGCTGTGGGCGGTTGCCGCCGGCGTCGCGTTGCTGGCGGTCCTCGCGCTGATCCGCTGGCTTGCGAGTTGACTACCTGTTCGGAGGACCACCCGATGAACGTGCTTGGCGTGCTGCTGCTGCTCGTGGCGGTTCCGCCGCCCGCCGATCGCGTGAAGCTGTTGCCGGTGCCCACGTCGGCCGAGTTGGCGAAGGCAGAGCGGACCATCAAAGAGGTCTTCGGCGACGATCTCAAGCGCGCCCGCAAGCCGGCCGACAAGGCGGCCCTGGCCCGGAAGATGATCGCGACGGCGGAGGGCAGCGACCCGGCCGAGCGCTACGCCCTGTTGGTCCGGGCCCGGGAGCTGGCGATCGACGCGAAGGATCCGGCCGCGGGCGTCCAGGCCGTGGAGGGGCTGGCCGGATTCGCCGGCCCGTCAGACGCCGCCGAGGGGCATCGGCTGTGGAATGAGGCCCGCGGGCTCAGCGGCAAACTGGAGGCCGCTGAGTGCTACCTGCGGGCATTGCCGGGGCTGACTGGCTTTCAGCGCGGCGTGGTCGAGGGGCGGCTGCGGGAGTTGGGATGGCCGGCCAAGCGGTTCTTGTTGCCGCAACAAGTGGTCGATCTCTTCGGGATTCCCGGTGCTCGAATCGAGGGAGACGCGGTTCGCTGGAAGGATACGAGTGGCGCGGAAGCGCTTTGGATGCAGCGACCTACCGGGCAACAGCCGCTCGAATTCGGTTTTGAGATCCAAGCCAAGGAGAATCATTCGATCCGGACGGCCATCGACGGTGACGGGTATGTGCTCTGCGTTGGCCACTACTCGAACACCTGTACGCTTTTTGCGACGAATGCCGGCGGGGCTGCCACCTTCCAGCGGGTCGCCAGTACGCGGGTCGACTCGCCCGACAAATGGCACGCACTGGTGGTCCGCCTGGAGGAGCGCAAGGTTCGTTTCTTCTATGATGATAAACTCATTCACGAGGTCAATCAAGAGCCAGGGGTTGGACCTGAATCGAAAATTCGTCTCGGTTTTGGGGATCACCGCACCGATGTCGCAATTCGACGGGTCTTCTATCGGGTCGAGCCTTCTCCACCTGCGCCACAACAGTGAACCCGTTACTGACCCTATCGTCCGGCTCCTGGATCTCCAGGATGCGATACCCACCAGCCGCGTCGAAGACCTCCGCGATCATTTCTGGGCGGAAGACGTTGACATGTTCCTGCGGTGGGACCGGGCGCCCGGTCCGGCCTTGCAGCTCGGCAAGCGTTGTAGTTGCCCGGCCTCGGTCGAAGGTGCGATCAGGGTGGGGGATGATCGCGAAGCAGAACCCGCCCGGGCGCGTCACCCGCGCCCACTCCCGCAGGGCCAGGACGGGATTCCACATGTGCTCTAAGACGTGGCTCGTTAGAACAAAGTCGACGCTGCTATCCGCCAGCGGCAACTCCTCAGCTCGGGCAACGATGTCCACCGGCATGGCCCGCCCCACGTATCCGATTTCGGCCCTCTTGAACGACGTGTCCAGGCTGGCAGTGTAGTCGACGTTGCGAGTGTTGAGCCCGAACGCATTGTGCGCGGATCCACCAATCTCGATCCCGGCGAGGCCGTCAAGGTATCGGTGGGCCAGACGACTCATCCAAAGCACTCCATCCCCGCGGCTTCGATGGGGTCGCGGTCGTCAGAAAAATGATGGGCGAAGAAAACCGGACGGTCCCCGAAGAGGATATTCCCACCAGGTTCATTTCTGTTGCACCCAGGTGGTAGGCCAAAGTGCCCGTGTGCGTGAATGGAGTAGGGCAGCACCTTGACCGTCGATCCCATCGCATGGATCAGCCAACACGTCAACCACTGACACCTCGCCCGATGGGTGAACAGCCGATTAAACTCCGGCCACGCCTGGACGAACGCCGCGCGGAGCCGCGGCCACCAGCTCGCCCGGGCTGCAAGGAAACCCACGTTGTAGCAAGGTAGGGCGGAAAAACCCGGATAGAGCCCGTCAAGGGTCTGGTCCATTGGCTCGTGGCTACCTCTCCGAAGTCGGGCCGCCTCGCGCTGGAGCGTGTCCTGCTCCCCGGCGTTTGGCCCCACGGCGACCTCATCAGGTCCGAGGCTTTCGAGCATGGCCAGTTCGCCCGGATCAAGCCCCCGTTGGAACACGGCGTCGGCGTCGGCCATGACGAGCACGTCACCCGGGTCATGGGGCAGCGCGTCAAGCCACGCGCCGTACTGGACGCACCCGTCGCAGTCTGCCGGTTGGCCGGCGGGCAGGTGGTGCCATTGCAGCCCCGAGAAGGCTTGACGGGCCCGCTCGTCCGGATGGAAGCCGTAGGCCACGACGAACGGATCCGCGCCACAGTTGGGCAGGGACCGGAGACAAGAGGCGGCCCGGTCAAGGTAGTTTTCTGTGATGCAGGTTCCCACGCGAAGCGTGGTATTGCCGAACGTCACCTTCCGGTTCTGGTTGCGGGATGGTTCCAGGGCCGCCCACTCCTCCGCGGGCCTGGCGTACATGTTTCCTCCGTCGAAGTCGCCAGCAAAACAATGCGCTTCATCGACTGGAAACACCTGGCCGAGGTGTCGTTCCAACGCGTGCCGGCCGCCACCAAGCCGCAATGCTCTGTCGTCAGAATAGAACCGGGCGTGGTTGTACCAGAAAAACGTCCCGCTGTAGTGCCAGTAGCACGGCAGGTCCGGCGGCTTGCCCTGCTTAACGCCTGTCCATCTGAGAGACCCCGCGCACGCATAGTCTCGAAGTGCCCGGTCAATCCGTTCCGGGGGGATCTCCAGACAGTGCCGATACATGTAATCGACCCAGCGTCGCACGCTGGTAACGGCAGTCTCGCCCAGATCATGGACGCGCTGCGACACCCCCTTTACGTGGGCATAGAAAGTCACTTCATCGGGGTTGTACGATCGCAGACGCTCGGCCGCCGAGAGAAACGTCACGGTCTCACCCGTCTTGGGGTCGTTCGGCGCGATCAGCCACTCGATCGCCGGGTCTGCGGGGAATGCGGCCTGCACTTGTTCAACCGGCGCCGTACTGCCATCCGTCACGATGCCGATGATCTTCCGGCCGGTGAACAGGTGCCAGGATCGGGTAAGCCTTTCCACGTTCTCCCGCCAAACATTGTTGCGCGTGTAAGCGAAAACGTGGTAGATCAGATTGCGAGTCAGGGGAACCTCGTCGACGGCAGGGCTGGCGGGTTGCGGAACGCTGGCGATAATCGTGGGATCCCAGACTACGGAACCGGGCGGCCACAGCCGGAGCGTCTCACAAATGAAACCGAAGTCACTTGCGCGGTGGGCCGGCCAGGTGCCGAGTTTGTCCGGCTGGTTGGGTACCACGAACATCGGGCCCGCCACGTTGCCGAAGCGGACAGCCATCATCCGCCAGATACGCGGACCCCCGCGCGGTTCCATCCTGAACATCAGCGGGCGTCCCGGGTGTCTGGCGATCGCCCGGCGGATTGCCGCAAAGGCCCCGGGGCCGTCATGGCGATAGAACGAAGGGGACGTATCGCCGGTCCGGTACATGTCGTCGTCGTCCACGAAAAGGAGGAAATCACCCCGGGCGTGCTGCATCCCGTGGTTGCGTGGCGCGGCGCCGAAGTCGTTGGCCCGCTTGCCGGTGGCCAGATATTTCCACGGCCAGCCGGCGGCCCTGATTGGTTCCCGCACAGCCGGATCGGCGGGGCCGTCCTGGACGATCAATACCTCATCGCCGGGGATCAGCTCTTGGGCCGCGATACTCTCCAATGTCCGGGTCAACGTCTCCCTGCTAACAGTCGGGATGATTACGCTCAGCGTGGGTGGGCTCGCTTCTGCCATTGGTCTCGGTTTCCTGGGGAAGGATTGGAGTTTGTGCTCAAATCGGCTGGCTGATCGTGGGGACGATCACGCTGGGACTGGGCCCCGGTGGCTTCACCAGGATCCGCGCAGCCCGCTCCCCTGCCTCGAATCGGCAGCGGTCAGGGAATAGCTCGTCAAGCAGGGCCCACAGGTCTGACGTAAACCCCGCATCGTTGTGGCCAAGAAACCATCGGCCTGCGATTGCGGCGTGAAGCTGGTCGGTGGGCAGCCTGGCCTCGATCGTGGCCTTACGGTCGCCCATAGGGCGGGGCTGAGCGGCCTGGTTGCAATACCACGTCCCGACCGTCACGCCCTCGCCTGACTCCCATACGTCGCGGGCGGCATCGGCCAGTTCCAGGAATCGCGACCGCTCCATCGGAATCGGGACATGCGTGTCGCAATGCCACGTCGGCAGCCCACGCGAGGCCAACCAGTCGCGAGTGGCCAGCAGCCGGCGGTGCCATCGCTTGCCGTTGGCGGGCTGTCCGGCCAGGTCGCGCCAGGTGTACGGGCCGAGCTGCGACCAGGCCAGCGGACGGAGGAGAATCTGGTCATCGGACCAAAACACGAACCGCTCGGAGACACCAGCCTGGCAGGCGGCCAGCAGCTTGTGGATGATGTTGACGTCTTTGCTGGGGTGAGGATCTCCAGCCGGGATGTGCTCCACGCCGCGGAGCCACGTCGGCCGGTGCCCCACGATCCACACCTGGCCGAGATTCTCGACATACCGCTCGATCGAGCGCAGCGCGTACCGCAGCTCGGCGTCGCCGTGCTTGCTGCCTACCGACAAGGGAATCACCACGTCGACCGGTCCGGCCTCCGCTGCCGCCCGAAAACACCTGGCCTCAAATCCCGGCGACTTGAGCCGCTCGCCCGGCAGCGGGCCAAAACTGGGCGAGTCCGTATAGAACCCCGGGCGAAGCCAGCCATCCGGCATCCACCGGCCACCATCTTCCCGCCACGACTGCCAGTGTTGCTCGGATTGCGGATGCGAGGCGTTCGCTGCGCCGCGATACTTACGCAATAGCTCCCGGTAGGCTGGCCGCGATATATCGATGCAGACGCCGTGGTCGCTGCGGCCGACGATGATGGCCTCAAGTTCCTGGACGTATTCAGGTGGGCGAATGGCCGCCCGAACACGGATCTGCTGGTGGGAACAGAAGACAATCATGGGAGGTAATCCGATCCATCCGAGCCGCTGGACTCGCAAATGTCGAGCGGGATCACGTCGTTGGCGATCACCTCGATCTTGGTGATTCTACCCCAGGCGTCGTGGTGGATGCGCTTTTGCGGGATTACGATGTATTTCCCGCAGCGGTTCCACGCCCCGCAGGCGTGCAGGTCAACGTACCCGGGACCTCCGAGGCCGTCACTGCCGGACGATTCGATCGCGCTTTCAGTCTCCCATTTCTGATACGTGTTGACCCAAACCGGCGTCCAGTCTTCGATCTCCTCACGATTCCGCGCCAGCGCGTACAGAATCGGATCGCCCACGGCGATGGCCGGCTCCTTCCCGCCGGTGGGATTGCAGAGCACATCGAAGACCGGGCCCCGGAGGTTGGCGCCATGACGATCGTCCATCGCCTTGACTGCCACCCTCCACTCGCCACCGACTTCCCGCGGCACCGCGACCGCTTGGGACCACTTAACGGCCCCCTGCACGATATTGGTGAACGTGACGGTCGGCCCCACGTCGCCGCGGTGTTCGAGGGCCTGACTACAGTGGCCAAGGATTTCCTGGAGGACTTCGATCAGCCGCGGGTCGGTGTAGGCCCGCGCGTCTTCGAGTCGTGCTACCGCCTTAGTGAACACCCTAACTATCCTTTCGGGTCTGGAGAATCGTCGTTGTCGGGCGACGTGGCCTAGCGCACAGCCGGGTCCGCCGGGGCTGCTTCCTCGAACGGTTCTTCAATCGCCTCGTCCACGGCAAGGTAAGCCGCATTGAGCGCGACGGCCTGCCCGTTCGCGTCGCGCAGTAGGACCAACGTGTCGGTGATGTCCACGCACGGAATACTTCCGGCCCGCGGCGGGATCAGCGCGAAGAAAGGAGCGCCACTGGGTTCCGAATAGGCGTCCGCCACCGGCCGGCAGGGCACCCACGTGAGCGGGATCTGCTCCGGGCCGCCGCAGCAGATAATCGGCAGGCCGATGACTTGTGCCCACTCGCCAATGGCGGCTCCGGGCGGCGGGGTGTTCACGGGGGCGGCGGGCGGATGGTCGGGCTTCGCCTCGGGCGCTTCATCCTTCCGGAGGTGGACGTCAACCACGCTGGCCTGGCCCGCCGCGTTGTACCTGAGGGCGACCACGTCGCCAGAATCCGGGGCGGGGAAAACCTCGCCCTCCACGCCGTCCACATGTTTCGCTGGAAGGCACGCCAGAAACGGCACGCCGCTCGGGCTGGCGTAACGATCGGCCTTCCCCTGGACTGCTTGCCATAGGAATCCGGTTTGGCCCGGCCCGGCGTGACAGACGACGGGCACCTCGCCGATGATCTCCGCCCATTCGAGCGGCGGCTGGGTGCCCACGCCCACGGGGGCGGCGGGCGGGAGGTCGGGTCTGTTCTCGGGCATCACATTTCCTTTCGCGTTCAGGGTTGCCGGAGGTTCGCCGTCCCGGCCGGGTTAATCGTCATCATCTTCAAGGTCGTCGTCGGCCTCGCCGTCATGTTCTCCGAACACCGAGAGAACCCGCTGCCTGGCCCCCTCCAAAAACGCGGCGTCCTCGCGCTCCTGGTCCACCTCGTCGTTAAAGGCTTCGGTGTCGAGAACGGAATCAATAGCCTCCCCCAGGATTGTCTGGAGGGCCACGGGTGGCAGGGCTTCGATCTCCCAGACATTCTCGCCGTACTTGTCGGCGAATCCCCTGTAGCGCGAGGAAGTCTGTTTGGCGGTCATCTTCGGCTGGAGCTTGTGCTGTTTAACCTGTGTGGCGGTCAGCGCCACCTTGACCGGCACGATGTTCTCGATGCCGAAGTCGTCGCGCATCGACCGGGCGAAGCTGTGGCAAATGTCCTCACCCTCGGGGTCGAAGTCCGAGGCCATCAGCACGACCAGCTTGTCCTTGCCGGACGCCCAGTAGCGCTCTGCCATCTCGTGCCGGGGGTCCAGGCTGCAATACCCGCGGCCCAGGGTGTACGGGACGCAGAACTTGGAGGCGACGGGCCGGATGATACCGGCCAACGTGTTCTTCTCGCCGACGATCTCGATGTAGTGGGGCTGTGACCGCTGCAAGTCGCGCCAGTAGTCCCGAAACAGGTTGTCGAGTCGATCCGCGAGAAAGGTTTGGACGTGAGGCCACACGTTCCACGTCATCACCGGCCGGGTTTCGTCACTGACAGCTTCCCAGGGGATAAGCCCAAACAGCCGGGCCCGGGCAATGAGGTCGCACGCGGCGGTGTAGCTCGCCCGGTCGTTCCGGTAGACGGAGCCGGGCTTACTGGCGTGCCGGAGCGGCGGGTCGTTCAGCAGCATATAGTGGAGCATCCTGACCGACAGGGGCCAGAGGTTGATGTGCTCGTAGACCAGCCCCTTGATTACGGACAGCATGGGGGCCTTGGCGCGGCTGATGTTCCGCCGCCGCGTTACCCCACGAATCTCAATCCGGTCGCCCTTCAGCCGCCCGTTGATCTTCGCGTTGCGGGACTCACTCAGGACGCGGTACGCAACGTCGGGGTCCACGTCCAGCGCGGCCTCGCGCAGCAGCTCGTCCCGCGACTTATGCCGCTGACGGTTATGCTCCCGCAGCAGCTTGACGAATCGGTCCAGGTCATCGACGCGGCGGAATGGCTCCACGCGGCAAGGGACGGTCTCCAGCCCGGCCAATCTCGCCGCGACGTGCCTGCGGTGCCCACTGAGGATGTACGAATCCGACGTCACGACCAGGGCGTCCCGGATGCCAAGCTCTCGGACGCTCTCCGCCATCGCCACCACCTCGGGATCGTCGGGCAGGATGGGGTGGTAGAGCTTCGCATTCTCGGGCGAAGGGTGGATCGAATCGAGCGGCAGTCTGAAAAGTCGAACATGTTCGACTTTTGGGCTCGGCGGCTCCGCGGGGGTCGAAACTGCCGGCCCCTCTGCGGTGGTGGAGGCGGCAGGAGACGGGTTAACGGTGGACGGAGAGTCCTCCGCCCCTGGGGCGCCGCAGGGAGTTGAGCAGGTCTGCACAGCAACGGCTGAGTCCAGGGCGTGCGTCATGCGTCCAGCCCACTTGTGGGGGGTTCCTTGTCGGCGGCCTCGCGCTCCCGCAGCTCCAATTCCCGGCGACAAGCCTTCTGGCACATCTGCGGCGACCAGCGCCGGCCGTTCCGTCGCAAGCCGAGCTTGTGCAGCCGGGCGGCGACCCGAATAAACATCAAGCCCTCCTCGTCGTGCATGGAGACGATCATCCCCATGATCCGCCGCTCCTCGGGGTCGGGCTCCAGGTACGTCTTGCCTCGCTGGCGGCGGAGTTTCTGGCCGAGCGGCTTCGCCTTATTCAGCGCCCTGCCCTCCGCACGGGCCTTGTCCATGCCGGCCTTGATCCGCTCGGCGTGCTCGGCCCGGCTTAGGCCGGCGATGTCTGAGAGGATACGAGCGAGCTGGCCCACCCCTTCGGCGTCAAGGGCCCCCGTGTCGATGTCGCCATTGAGGCTGACGATCCGCACGCCGCGGTTGAGCCATTGGCCCATGCAGTAGGTGCCGTCGAACACGCTGCTGAACATTAGGGCCAAGTCGTAGACCACCAGCACGTCGCCGCGGTCAAGGAGGAGGCAGAGCTTCTGGCCCATCTTCCGCTCACTCAAGGGCGTGCCGCCGGCGGTCGCGCGGTCCGCGAAAAAGCCGATCCACCTGTGGTCCTCAGACTGGAGGTACTTGGCGGCGAAGGCTTCAACCAGGGCCTTCTGCCTCGTGGCGGAAACGCCGCCGCCGCTCTGGTGTTCCGTCTGCCTCGCGTAGCCGAAAACGCGGCGCTTCATTTCTCCAGTCCCCCCTTACTTCTGTGGCTTGTCGTCGGGGCGCCGGGCCCTGCCCGCCTCGGCCGGCCACGCCTTCGTCACGTCATCGACGAACTGCTGGACCCATAGGCGGTGAACACACAAGGTTCCGCCAACTCGCTTGGTCTTCAGGCGGACGCCGCGGAGCCCTTCGCGCGACCAGCGAAAGATAGTCGCGTAGCTTGGGCGACGGTTGAAACGACGCTTCGGCCACAACGGGCTCGCCTTCCCCAATGGGACCATCTCCTCGATCGGGGGATCATTGCTTTGTGCTGACATGCTCGGAGTCCTCCAACTTGCAAAGGGTTTCTCACACCACTGTACAAGTATCGCGCGAGTTGTCTCATTCGGAAACATTTGTTATCTGTCCCAAATTCTTTTTTTGGGGGGGCGTCTCGCTGGCGCCCGGGGAAAACGCCGTTTACTGACTCGGCGACCAGTAATATCGGTGGCCCGCGTACAACAAAATGCAGCCTGTTCGCCGAAGGTCGTGACCTTCGCTTGTACAGTGCAATGGGGAAGGTTGTTATTCACATTTTTCACAGAGGAGAACAACGACGTGCAAGACGCCGCCAAAACGACAGAACCCGAGCATCGTCTGCTTTTGCGGGCCCCCGAGGCCGCCCGAACACTTGGGATTTCGGTCCGGATGCTTTGGACCCTCGTGAAGGAACGCCGTGTCCCGTTCGTGCGGCTGCGGGCGGCGGTCCGCTTTCCGGCCGAGGCGCTCCGCAAGTGGATCGCGGAGCAAACTCAAAGCCCTGAGGGCACCTCGCCGGAGACTACCGATGAGCACCAAGGTTAGGCCGGCCGCTCCCGGCGGGGCGAACATCCCGGCGGTCGGGCGTGGACAGGAGGCCCCGGACGTGACGACGGAAACAGACCGGCGGGAGACGCGGTCCAAGCGGGACGCCCGAACCGCGGACCCGGCCGTCATGGCGGATGCTCTCCTGCGCAACTGCACCCTGGACGGCGTGTCGCGGTTTCTCTTCTGGCGCGGCACGTTCCGGTTGTGGGACCGCGGTGCCTACCGCGAGGTTGCCGACAGCGAGTCCAAGGCGACCATCGTCGGGATGCTCAACCGAACCTACCGCCACCTCGGCCGCCGCGTCGTCGGCGACGTCCTGGAGCAGCTACGCGCCAAAACCCTGATGGCAGCCGCCAAGGAACCGCCGGCGTGGATCGGCAGGGGCAACGCCCCCAGGCCGTGGGCACCTCGCGAAGTCCTATCCACCCGCGGCGGGCTGGTGCATCTTTCGAGCGCGGCGGCCGGAAAGACCGACTGCACGATCCCGCCCACCCCGCGGTTCTTCACAACGGTCGCGCTTGATTACAGCTTCCAGCCCGACGCGCCGGCGCCGCGTGGGTGGCTACGGTTTATGGAAGAGCTGTGGGGCGACGACGCGGAGAGCGTTGCCACCTTGCAGGAGTGGATGGGCTACCTACTGACGCCCGACACCAAGCAGCAGAAGATCGCCATGTTGATCGGCCCGAAGCGGTCGGGCAAGGGAACCATCGCGCGGGTGCTTCGGCAACTGATCGGTCCGGAGAACGTCGCGGGCCCGACACTGGCGAGCCTCTCGACGAACTTCGGGCTGGCGCCCCTGCTGAATAAGTCGCTGGGTATAATCAGTGACGCCCGGCTGAGTTCCCGGACGGACGCGACAACCGTGGTCGAGCGGCTGTTGTCAATCAGCGGCGAGGACGCGCTGACAATCGACCGCAAACACCGCGAGCCGTTGACCTCCCAGCTCTCGGCGCGGCTGATGCTCTTGAGCAACGAACTGCCACGACTGCCCGACACGAGCGAGGCGATGTCGAGCCGGTTCCTGCTGCTCCACCTGACCGAGTCCTTCTACGGCCGCGAGGACCCCGGGTTGTCAGATAAGCTTCTGACTGAATTGCCCGGTATCCTCCGCTGGGCGATCGAGGGCTGGCGCCGGTTACGGGAGCGGGGACGGTTCGTCCAGCCTGTGTCCGGTGAGGAGCTGGCGACGCACCTGGCCGAGATCGGCTCCCCGCTCGCGGCGTTTGTGCGCGAGCGCTGCACGGTTGGCCCGGGGCAGCGGGAAACCGTCGACGCGCTGTATGCCGCCTGGGGGCACTGGTGCCGGAGCAAGGGCCGCGAGCCAGGAAACCATCAGAGGTTCGGCCGCGATTTGCGGACAGCCGTGCCGGGGCTGAGGGATGTACGGCCTCGTGGCCAGGAAGGTGGGCGGCAGCGAGGTTACGAGGGGGTCGCACTGACGCCACCGGAAGGGTGAAGTGGTCCGCGTGTCCGCATAGGTCCGCGGACTCCGAACTTATATACACAGGCGCGCGCCTGGAACTGCAATACTATGGTCCGCGGACCTATGCGGACCGGCCGGCCCCAAACGCAGCCGGTCGAGGCGAGGTCAGGCTGGCGGAGGATCCGCCGCCCACGCGGAGCGATGACCACCCATTTGGGGCTACGGGACCACTGGGACAAGACCTACGGGACAAGTGTGTCCCACAGGTGACCCACCACCAACGGGACAAACCCTATGTAATAGGGTTGTCCCGGTGCTGTGGTGGTCCGCCTTTTCCGCAAGGCCACCGGGACAGATTTCGAGACGAGGGGGATGGGGCGAAGGCCGGCTAGCCGGGCGACCGGGCCCGAGCCGGCTGAGACGGGGCCGGGCCCGCGGAGGGTTTGCTGCACACCCGCCTCGACCCCTATAGCGCCGGCACTCAGGCCCCGCGGCGGGGAAGTCGTACCGCAGGGCCAGACCCCGCTCGCACGATCCGCCGCGGCCGGCCCGGCACTCGATGCTCTGTCACGGGCAGTGGCCCCGGTCAGCCCCGCGACGCCCTCCCGGCAGTGGGTTTGCCGCCCTATCCCGCTTTAACTTGTCGTCCCGTATCGCCCCCCGCATTTCCGCCACGCTCCAGCTATTGTCGACCGCCTGCTGGAGCCACGAGCGTTGGGCTTCCGCGGACTCCTCGGTCTGGCTGCCCTCCTCGTCGGTGGCGTAGAGCGGGGCGACGGCCCCGTGGTGGCCGAAGCTGAGTGTGTCCCGACGTCGGGACACAGGCACGGCGTTTGCCACGTACTTCGCTTCTCGCAGGGTCTTGTACTCGTACCCCCCCGCCTCTTGATCCTCTTTCGCCAGCTCCCCGTAGGCGGCCTCCCCGTGGACCAGCAGATCGCCGAGCGAGTCCCAACCCGGGCAGGTGGCGTGGCGGAACCGCCAGATCGACCCGCCCGCCGTGCAGTCCACCAGCTCCAGGGCGACTCGCTGGTCAGGATCGTGCCGCCGCGCCGACCGCGACCCGGCACGCGGCCACTGCCTTGACCAGTTGGGGCGTCCCCTTGTCAAGCACTTTTCTCGCCATGTCAACACTCTTTCCGCTGACCTGGAAATCCCTGCCCGCCTGGTCACGGGCCTTGCCGGCGCTACCCTGTGGCAAATTTTCCACAGGGTCGGCCTTCTTCCCTCTGAGCATCCTCTTCTTCGCCGCCTTCTCGTAAAACCCGATCGCCCGAGCCGCCGCCATCGCGCATTGGCTGGCGTTGAGATGCCGGCGGTGTAGGTTCTTCGATACGACGTAGGACACGGGGTTTTCTGGAGTGACCTTGACGGTCTTCGGCTCGATGCCCAACTGCTTGCACGCCAGATAGCGGTTGCGGCCGTCGATGATCTTGCCATCGAGCAGCTCCACGGGCTGTTGGAGCCCCCAGCGAACAAGCCGCTCTGCCGGTGGCCTGGCCCCGGAGCTGATCGCAAGCCGCCGGCCTGGGGCGCGAAACGACAAACGCCGCGGCCCGCAGCATCAGCCGCGAGCAGCTCGTGCAGCCGGTGCTGACGCCACCCGCGACCCGACCAGCGAGGCGTCAGGCAATCCAGCGCGGCGGCCGTGGTCCGCCAGGCGGCGTTCCCACCAACTGGACGACGGCAGCATTGCCACCGCGAGCCAGCCCCGGCCGGAAAATGCCGGGGGGCCTTGTGGGAACGTTACCGGTGTGTTATGATTATTTCCTCAGCCGCGTGAGTTCTTGTGTCGGGGGGCGGCACGAAAAGAGTTAAGAGGGCAGCGTGAAAGCAGAAGAGGCGCCCCATGACAGCGGGAAGACCCTCCCGCTGCTCTTGAGTAGCAGGCAGACGAGCGAGCTGACGAGCATCCCATTGCGCACTCTGTGGCGTTACAGCCGATCCGGCCGGATGCCGCCACCCAAAAAGATCGGCGCGCTCGTCCGTTTCAGCCGCACCGAGATCGAGGAGTGGATCGCCGATGGTTGCCCGGCGGTGGACGACAGGGCAACCCGCCGACGCGCCGCCAGCTAAGGGGTCGTCCGCACCCGGCGAACCCGCACTGGGGGGTTGACGCTCCGCAGTTGTCCGCAAGGATGGCTGTGGAGGAAAAACCCAAAGCGAGGTGCGATCATGGCCAGCATCTACAAGCGGCGGCGACGGCGGCCGATTCCCGACGGCGCGGAGATCATCACGCGGAAGGGTCAGCGGTTCGCCGTGTGGAACCATCCGAAAACCGGGCGAAGGCAGAAGGCCCCGCTGAGTGACGACGGCGAGGCGGTGCTTCTGGAATCCCCCGGCTACATGATCCAGTGGTTCGACGCAACCGGCCGGCGGCGGAAGAAATCGACGCGGTGCCCGGACCTCGACGCGGCGAGGCAGTTGGCGGCGGGCCTGGAGCGGCAGGCGATGCAGCGGCGCGAAGGGCTCATCGACCCGGCCCAAGAGCGATACGCCCAACAGGCCCAGCGTCCCCTCGGGGAACACCTGGGGGACTTCGTGCGGTTCCTGACCGACAGGGGCAACACGCCAAAGCACGTCGCCATGACCGGCCGACACGTCCAGTGGGTGTCGGACAAGTGCGGAGCCAAGTCGCTCGTGGACCTGACCGGCCCGGCGGTAATGAGGGCGCTGGGAGACTTGCGGGAGGCGGGGTCATCCCTGAGAACGTGCAACGCCTACTTGGCTTCGGTCAAAGCCTTCACGCGATGGTCTTGGAAGCACAAGCGGGCGGCCGACGATCCGCTGTGCGGGTTGCAGAAGTACAACGTGGAGGTCGACCGGCGTTGGGTGCGGCGGGCGCTGTCGGCCGAGGAGTTCACCCGGCTCGTGGCAGCGGCCGCGACCGGCCCGCCGATCCAAACCCTGGACGGGCCCACGCGGGCGATGCTCTACATCCTGGCGGCCTGGACGGGGTTCAGGCGAAAGGAGCTGGCTTCCCTCACGCTGCGGTCATTCGACCTGGAGGGCAGCCAGCCCGCCGTGGCGATCAATGCACGCCACGCCAAGGGCCGCCGGGCCGACACGGTGCCCCTGCATCCGGTTGTGGTGGATCGGCTGCGGGCCTGGTTGGAGATGCAGGGCGAGCTGCACCCGGATGAACCGATCTTCCCGTTGACGACGGCCGGGGGCGGACTGCGGCGGACGGCCAAGATGATGATGCTGGACCTGGCGGCGGCCCGGGCGCGGTGGATTGCCGAGGCCGCGACCGACCAGGGGCGGACCGAGCGGGAGGCATCCGACTTCTCGACCTACCAGGATGCCGATGGGCTGTTCGCCGACTTCCACGCAAACCGCCACACCTTCGTCAGCAACCTTGAGCGCGCGGGCGTTTCCCTGACCACAGCCCAGAAATTGGCCCGGCACTCGGACCCCCGGCTCACGGCGAACATCTACACCCACCTGGGGGTGAGCGACCGGGCGGCGGCCATCGCTGCCCTACCCGCTCCGCCGTCAACCACGCCGTGCGCGGCCGAGCCCGGGCAGCAGGCCGTTTTAGGGTCCGACCGGGACAGCGCGAGGGCAAGGTGGGGGCAGAAGTGGGAGCAGTTGAACGGCGAACCCGAACATACCGTGGCGAGTGCTGGCGTAGCGGAGACGGGGCCGGCCGATGAACCCACCCGGCCTAACCCGTTGCCACTTGGCACGTTAGGCCCGTGCCTGCCAGCGGTGGCGAGTGCTGGCGCAAGTAGCGGCGCAGGGACTCGAACCCCGGACACGCGGATTATGATTCAGACGCCTGCCCCCGTAAACCCTGGGAGAAACGGCCATTTTCAGAAAGTGGGGGCAGTAGTGGGGGCAGTTGGACCGGGAATCGGTGCAATTCTCGCCCCCGATCTGCAAGCCGTCATCGCGGCGTGGCCAGCGCTCTCCGACGAGGCCCGACAGCGGATCCTGGAGATCATCCGCCGGCCCCGGGGGTGACGTCCGATCGCACGTCGGCCCGGCTGCCTGGCCGCGGGCCGGAAATCGACGGTCGCCGGAGTTTGTACTACAAACTTCCACGCGGGCTGGAAATCGACACCCGCCGAAGTCCAAGCCTTGGACTTCGGCGGAGGCCCCCGGGGCTCCTCCGCTTGCCGCCCGGCCGCAGCTCTGCCGCCAAGGTGCAGGGGGCCCTCAACGACGCCTCCCAAGTCCAGGTCGCCGCGATCCTCCAGCCCAGCCACGAGACCCCCGCCCTTTCCGACCGGGAGACCGAGCCTAGAACGCACCAGCCGGTTGCCGCCGGCGGAGGGTCTGCTGGCGCCACCCAATTGGCGGACCGCACGCTCCGCGGGCTACTAAACGTCCGTTCACCTTCGGGGCGGAGGGTCTGGACGGCCGTACACGCGCGGCGCGGGGCCGGTTGCCAGGAACAAGCGCGGGGCGTAACGCAAGCCGGGGGCCGGTTGCCAGGGCGCAGGGCCGGGGGCCGGGCGGGGCGAACGTGCTACGCCGTGGATAAGCGCGGGGCCAGTTGCCAGGGCGCAAAGCAACGCCCCGCGAATCTGGTTGACTCGCGGGGCGTTTGTCGGATTACCGTTTTCCCAAGTGTCCATCTAGGCTGCCGTGCGGCAACCGCGTTTCCCCGTAGGCCGCCCGCTATGCTGCGGCAAGATCGGCCGCGGGTGTCACGACCTGGACCGGGCGGCGCACGATGCACTCTTCGGCGCCGGTGCCGTCAGTCAGCTCGATGGAGCTGGGGGTCGGGCCGGCCAACGGTTGACCGATCAAGACGGCAACCGCCCAATAGTCGCCCCCTTCGGCCAACTGCCGGGCGTTGTACTCGGCGACCTCGTCGAGCGCTTCGGCCCGGGTTTGGAAGTCTTCCGGCCGGACCTGCCCATCGGCGTAGGCCGACAACCCGGCGGGAACGTCGAGCGGGCCAGAGGGGGTGAAGCCCTGGGGCCTACGGGTGGTGATTACCCGGTAACGACCGTTGCCGTCCCGGGACGCGGTTGCCCCTTTTCGGGGCGTGGTGGAAGTGGAACCCATGTCGGTTCCTCCTGTTGGAAACAACAGGGTCCGGCTACTCGTTGAAGCGGCGGCAAAGGACCACCGTTGAGTGCCTTGCTCCCCGCCTGTGCGGATCGACGCTTGAGCGCTCAAACAAGCAACCGGACCCTGTTGTCCCTGTAAACGCATCAACACACTCCTTTGTGCCACAAGGGCTTTCTTCGCCCGAATTGTACGGGTAGCCGGTCGCCCGGGTCAAGGGGGCGGGGGAGGATCCGCGCGGGCGCGGTAGAAGAGTAGTCGGCCGGCCGGCCGCGGATCGACGGGGCCCCGTCCGCTGTTCGTCGGTCCGGCCGGTTGCCTCTTGCTGGCCGATCGGCGGGGGCCTCGGTCGCAACGGTCCCGGGCTGCCCGACGTCGACCGGACCGGGGGCCGGGTGCGACGGGCGGGGGCGGTGGGCGGGGCTGCCAGGCCCAATGTCCCGACCCGGGGGTGGCCCCCCTTTGCCGGCCACTATCATGTAACCTTCCTCCCCTGGGATTTACGAGATCAAAACACTCCCCCCCCTGACTGGGGGCCAGCACGACACCCATTAGACCGATGACTTAGTCTTCCCCTAACTGGGTGGTGCGGTCTCTTGCCACGGCCCCCCCGTGCCACTCCTATGCCCCCGGCGCGTTCAGGCGCGATTTTCTCGTACCTCGCCTGTGTGGGCCGCTGGCGCTCCGACACGGCCCCTGAGACCAGTTGGTGGCCGATCGGCCCGTGGCGGGCGTCCTGGGCGACGTGGTGGGCATTTGTACAGTAAGTCAGACCCGCCTCGGCAGAGGCCCGCTGCCCAGCGATGCCCCTCGGCCGGCAACGCCTGTCTCCACGGCCTGGCCCACGCGGCCATCCTGACGGCCGGCTACTCCCCGGCGATCGGGTTCATCCACACCGGCAAGGCCCTGTCGTTTGTCTACGACATCGCCGACCTGTACAAGGTCGAGCTTATCGTCCCGATGGTTTTCGAGGTGGTGGCCCAGAGCGACCAGGGCGTCGAGCGACGCGCCCGGCTGGCCTGCCGCGACCTGTTCCAGCAGCATCGCCTCTTGGAGCACATCCTTCCCGACATTGAGGAGGTCCTGTATGGTAGTCATGATTCTGGAGAGGGTCCCTCCGGGCCTCCGGGGCGACCTGAGCCGGTGGATGATCGAGCCGAAGAGCGGGATCTTCCTCGGCCGCATGACCGCCCGGCTCCGCGATAAGATGTGGGAGAAGGCGGTCGCCGGCAGCCGGGGCGGGGCGTGCCTGCAAGCCTGGAACTCACCCAGTGAACAAGGGTTCATGGTCCGGACCCATGGCGATACTTCCCGAAAGATCGTTGACCTGGAGGGGCTACATCTTGTGGCAATTCCGTCCGCACCAACATGATGTTGCCGTTGTCCCCAGGCACCTGGGGGTGAGGGCCCCGGCGGTGGGCGCTCCTTCTTGGGCTGAAAAGCCGAGGCCCCATTGAAGCAGCTCGCACCGTGCGAGTCGCGCATGGCTCCCCCGTCTTGATTGTCACCCGGCCGGGCGGTAGACTGCCAGCATGCGCCCCACCGTCGACCAGTGCCAACGCCTGCTGCACTTCCTCCGCTGGTCCCCCGGCGAAACTTGCTGGCGATACCCGGACGGCTCGGGCTACTGGCAGGTGGACGCCAGCCGGGGCGGACATACGATCCTGGCATCGGGTGCCACGCAGACGCAGGCGTGGCAGCTTGCGGTGCGGATGGCGGGCCGACTGGTGGCCCACGGGCAGCTTCCCGGCATACCGGGCAATTAGCCCCCGGCGACCTTTCCGATCAGCCTGTGTCTTCTGCGCGATCCCCCCGAATTCCTGCGCCCCCGGGCGGCAGGAAACTGTCCCTTTCGTGCCGCCGGGCCGTCGCCTCTGCGGCCTCGGCAATTCTAATCCGACTCGAATACCGGGGCAAGGTAGCGTGGTCCTACTCGTTGCTGAGGTCGGGCGCCCCGGCCCAGAGGCGGCGGTCGCAGTCCAGGCCGTGGCCGATCGCCTCGCAACGGGGGCGGCGGTGTAGGGTTCACTCCCGGAAGCCTGACTTTGCTGGGCTCGCACAGACGCGGCCCGAATCCGCCACCCGAGTCACCCCGGGGAACTCGGCCGGGAAATGACCCCAACCGCCGGACGGGCCACGTCGCCAGCATCGCCACAAACTGCGGCGCACCCCGTCCCCGGGGGTATTGTGGCGGGTACGGGACGCGGTATGATGGTTTTGGTGCGATCCCGCAGAGGCTACTAGGCTTGTCGCGTGGGTATCGCGCTGAAAGGCGTGGCATCATGGCAGACGGGCAGAATCAGCCGAAGCAATACCCCGGGCAGCCTGCGGCCGAAAGTTCCGAGAGCCCCGCCGCCAGCGGGCTAACCGGCCTTGCCATCCTCGCTGGCGGCATCGCGCTTCTCGCGTTCCCGCCCCTCACTTTACTCCTTGCCGTCTTTTACCTGCTGTGGACTATTGCCCCGTTCGCCGTATTCCCGTGGGCGCTTTGGCAAGGGCTGAACGACCCCGGCGACGTAGGGGGCGCGTTGGACGACGTGCCGGAAGAGTACGACGACGAGCTGGACGACGATGAGTGGGAGCTGAACGACGATGAGGTCGATCGTCTCGTCCAGCGGGGACTACGCGATGTTCGGTGATCCGCGATTCTGGGACCGCGACGGCAGGCGCTTGCTATGGGCGGTGGTCGCCGGCGTGGCGGTGCTGGCGGTCCTCGCGCTGATCCGTCTCGTGACTTGACCGGAGGGTAGGCAAATGAACGTGCTCTGCGTGGCGTTGTTGCTCGTGGCGGTTCCGCCACCCGCCGATCGCGCGAAGCTGTTGCCGGTGCCGGCGGCGGCCGAGTTGGCGAAGGCAGAGGCGGACCTACGAGAGGTCTTCGGCGGCGATCTCAAAGCCGCCCGCAAGCCAGCCGACAAGGTGGCCCTGGCCGGGAAGATGATCGGCACGGCGGAGGGCTCTCAGCCGGCCGAGCGCTACGCGCTATTGACCCGCGCCCGCGAGCTGGCGATCGCCGCGCGAGATTCCGCCACGGGTATCCGGGCCGTCGAGGGCCTAGCCGGCGGCTTTGCTGGTCCGTCCAACGCGGCCGATGGCCACCGGCTGTGGGATGCCGCCCGCGACCTTGCCGGCAAGCTGACCGCGGCAGAGGTCTACTTGCGAGCCTTGCCGGCGCTGGCGGGCTTTGAGCGCGGCGTGGTCGAGCGGCGGCTGCGCGGGCTGGGGTGGGGTAAACTGCCCGCCGGTGCGAAGGTCGTGTACACGTTTGAGCAATCCACGATTGACAATCAAGAGCATGGGAGGTTCGTTGCCAATCTCGCCGGGGCTGGTTATCGCGCCGTCCTGTGGGGGCCAACGATCGGAACCGGAAAGGTGGGGGCTGGCCTGCATTTTGGGCCGCAAGCAACTGCCGGCGTGGATGGGGCAAATTCGCTTGATCTCAGCCGCGGGCTCAGCGCCGCTTGTTGGGTGCGGCCATCGCGTAAGCTCGACGGGGACATTCTCTCGCAGCACGATTCGACGGGGGGGCATAAAGGCTTCATCCTCCAGTTTTCGCCGAGCCGCCGGGTGAAATTTCTCGCGGGCGACGGGGAGGAATTACATCCGGTCGCCAGTGAACCAATCCGGGACGATCCTCGGTGGGTCCACGTTGCGTTTACTTTCGATGGCCGTCATGTCAAGATCTACCTCGACGGCGCCTTGGTGGCCCGGGGAGACGTTCCGAAAATGGTCCCATCGCGGCTTGGCTTGAGGATTGGCCGCGCGGCGTCGCGCGAACGAGCGTCTATAGCGGGCGACGTGGATGAGTTGGTGATCTACGGCCGGGCTCTTTCGGCGGCCGAGGTTAGTACCATCTACCGGATGGGGCGAAGTAGCGTTTCACTGACGCCTGAGAAGCGCTCTTGATTGCCGGCGGCTTCCCAAAGGGTAAGATCGCCCGGCCACCGCTCGGCCAGCTTGTCCGCCAGCTCCGGAGTGACGACCGACTCTGAGGGCGGGTGTCCGGTGGTGTTCAGCCGGGGGATCGGTTCCAAGTCGGCCCCTTCGTCGATCGCAGCCCGGATCGGCCGTAGCCCCAGTAGGTCCGCCTCCAGGTGTTCCGCCCGCACAAGCCCGTCGAGGGACAGGCCGTCGAAGTATTCCGCCTGACCGCGGGAATAAAACCACACCGCTGTCGGCAACCAGTCGCGGACAAACTGTCCAAAGTCTATTGTAGGGACGCCCTGCGACCGCCCCGGCGCGGCTTGGCTATGGGCCCACAGCGACACAGCCCGGGCGTACGGGTGCCGGACCGACGCGAACGTGAAGAAACCGGACGCGCTCGCGGGGATCTTGCTGTTGTGCTGCCCGGCCGGGTCGCCCGACCATCGGGTCTCGCATAGCGGCGGTTGCGATAGCCAACGGTGGAGCGTGGTTGATGCCGTTCGCGGCGGGGCCACGTAGACGAACTCGCGTTTGTGGCTGACTAGCACGTCGCCAGCTCCCCTTGCAAGAAGCGCTGAAGCCGCCCCAGCTTTCCGCGCAAGTCCGGCGGCCAATCGTCCTCAAATAAGAAACGGGCCGTGTGCCCGCGATACTCCTTTTCCAGTGCTTTCATCCCTTGGCTGTCAACAAGGGCCCGCCAGGCTTTCCAGTGGTGCGCCATCCGCGGCGGCGCGTGGGGATCGAATGTCATCGTGGCCACCTTCTGGGCGAAAGCCGTCGCACCGCGCCACTGAAGGTGAAATTCGATTGTCGTAGTCTCCGATGGGGCGGGTCCGACCCAGTGCCCCACGACGGCAACGAACCGGGAGTCAAGGGAACCAACGAAACCGCCAACGTAGGCAGGCGTTTTTTCCCGCTCGGCTAGAACACCGAGCCGCGGTCCATCGGCCAGTAGGTTAATGCGACGGAAGGGGACCGCCGATTTCCCCGGGGGCAGGGTGGTCGGTGGCTCGAATAGTTGGTCAGCATCGGCGGACACGGCCAGAAATGGACTTGTTGGCGCGACCTCCCGAACCATCGCGAGTTGCCGCTGCCAAACCACCCTATCGTTCCAGCCGGCGGGCAGAACGATTGGCCGGACTTGGCAGCCAGCGGCTTGATAGAATGCCACGGTCTGGGCGATCTCCGAGGCGGGCGTCTTCACCGGCGTAATCAGAATCTCATCGGCGCGGAACTCATCCCGATACCATCGGAGCCAGAGCGGGGCTAGGTCCGCGTCGTGGTCCGCTTGCTTGCTGAAAACGATCTTAGTTAAAGCCATGCCATGCTATCCTCATGCGGGAGATAGGCTTAAAAGCCCTACGTTCAGGTCTGTAAACCGAGGGTTCGGCAACCGCGAGTTGGAACCGTTTAGCGGAACCGCCTGGCGAGTGATCCGACAACCAGCAATCCTTTCGAGTAAGCCCAGATCCGCTCCCGGCAGACCAAAGGTAATGACCAGCCGCCCGCCCGCCCGGACCTGGCGAGCCAGGTTTTCAAGGGCCCGCCGCTGTTCGTCCGGCAGCAAATGCTCCAGGGTAGAAATGCACACCACGGCATCAAAGGCCCGATCCCACTCCGGCGCGGGTTCGCGGATGTCGTAGAAGCACACGCCGTCCCTGACAACCAGATCGGTGTGGAGCGTGTCGTAAGCTCGGAGGGCTTCCATAAACTGGCGGTGGCAGACAAACTCGCCGCCCGCGGCTGTGTTGTGGACGCGCAGACGGCCGCGTTTGTGTATCGCGCCCAGCTCGTTCAGAACGGCCGGATACTCATGGATGCGCGACCAGTTCCCAAACTCCAGATCGCAGGGATCGCCGGGAGCAAAGAGCCGAAAGGCGTGGACGGTGGTTCTATTCACTGGCGGGCGTCCTTCGCTGCCTCATCTTCCAGCCGGTCCCAGTCGGCGGGCGAGAAGTTGTAGGCCCAGGTGGTTTTTTTCTCCATGTGATCGGCAGCGAAGCAATAGGCTTCATGCTCCGGGATGATCTCGCCAAGGTGACGTTCGACCGCCCATCGCGTCGGCCCTAAATCCAGGGCCCCGGGTAGCGCAAAGAATTTGGCGTGATGAACCCAGAAAAACGTACCGCTGAAATGCCATAGGCACGGTGGTCGCCCGGGCTCTTGGCGGTATGGCGCGTAGATCTTCAGGGATCCGGCACAGGCGTGTCGCCGCAGGGCCCGGTCAATCTTCGCCGGCTCCACCTCCAAGGTGTGTTTGTACATGAAATCACGCCAGCGCCGGATACGCCCGATGACATCGGGCCCGCCTTCGTGGTGTCGCCTGCTCGTCCCTTTCGCATGGCAGTAACAAGTCACTTCGTTCCCACTCCAATTACGAAGTAACCGGGTGCCGGCGAGAAACGTCACGCTCTCGCCCCTCTTGGGATCGTTCGGTTGCACTAGCCATTCAATCGCCGTGTCCGCCGGAAAGGCTTGCTTCACCACTTCGACATCGACGGTCTCGGGGCCCGTCGCGATGCCGATGATCCGGCGGCCGGTGAACAAGTGCCAGGATCGGGCAAGCCGTTCCACGTTCATCCGCCATTCCTCGTTGCCCGCATGGGGGTAAACGTGAAACAGGAGATTCTTGATAAGTGGGCGTGCAGCCAGCGTCCGGCTTCCCTCTTGGGCCACCGTGGCCACAACGAAGGGTTCCCAGACGAGCGAGCCGGGCGGCCACTTCTCCAACGTACTACAAATGAAAGCCAGGTCGCTCGCACGGTAGCTTCCCCAGGTCCCCAGACGGTCCGGTTGGTTTGGCGCGACAAACATCTGGGTAGAGACATTGCCGTACCGCACGGCCATCATTCGCCAGACCGTCGTATTCCACCCCGGGCGTTCCATCCGAAACATCAGCGGTCGCCCCGGGTGCCGTTTGATCGCCCGGCGGATCGCGGCGAAGGCCCCGGGCCTATAGGGATCATCGTCGTCAATCCAGGCCAGAAAGTCGGCCCGGGCGTGCTTCATCCCGAGGTTTCGCGGCGTGGCGCCGAAGTCGTTGGCCCGCGAGCCGGTAGCGAGATACCGCCACGGCCAGCCGGCGGCCTCGATGGGTTCCCGCACGGCCGGATCGGCGGGGCCGTCCTGCACCACAAGCACCTCGTCGCCCGGTAGCAGTTCTTGGGCGGCGATACTCTCCAACGTGCGCTTGAGCGTCGGGCGGCCGATCGTGGGAACGATGATCGAGAGCGATGGTGCTGTCATTTGTCGTGTCCTTTCAGCTTGAACTCGGGAACGTTCGTAAGAGCCGGCTTCACCCGGCCTACTGGCGGTTTCTCAAACCGGCTCGGCTCGGGGAACAGCTCATCCAGCAGCTTGCGAAGCGTAGGGGTGAAGCCATCGGCGGCGTACCCAAGGAACCAGCGGCCGGTGATGTGGGCCCGCAGCTCGGCCTCCGCAAGGTGGGCCTGTGCGGTCGCCTTACGCTGTCCCATCGGCCGGATCGTCGCGTCGGCCGAATTGACGTACGTCGTGCCGACGCACACGCCCGGCGGCCTACGGTAGTCCACCTGCTCGCACATCGCCAGGAACTTCGCCTTCCCCATCGGGATCGGCGCGTGCGTGTCGCCGTACCAGGTGGTCTTTCCGGCGGCGGCCAGTGTGTCCCGGGTATTCCGAAGCCGCTTGAACCAGGTAGTATCCCAGGTGGTCCGGTGGCGGAGGTCCCCGAGGTGGTACGGCCCGAGCTGCGAGAAGGCCAGCGGGCGGAGGAGCAACTGATCGTCGGACCAGAACACGAAATGCTCGGCCAGTTCCGGCTGCTGGCAGGCCAGGCGCAGCTTGTGGATGATGTTGCCGTCCTTCGTTGGCAGGCTGTCCTCGGCCGGCAGGTGCCGGACACCCCGGAGCCACGCCGGCCTGTGTCCGACAACCCACACCTGGCCCAGGTTTTCGACGTGCAGCTCGATCGACCGCAGGGCATACCGCAGCTCGATGTCATCCAGCCGGCTGCCGGTGCCCAGCGCAAACACCGCGTCAATCCGCTCGGTGGAGGTCGGGGCTGCGAACTCGGCCGCGGGGAACGCCGGGGACCGCAGCGTCTCGCCGGGTAGGGGATCGAACGCGGGCGGATCGGCATAGTAGCCCGGTTTGAGCCAGCCGGCCGCCATCCACAGGCCGCCCTCCTCGCACCACGTCTGCCGCAGGTCTTCCCGTTCCCGTGCGCGTCCATTTTTCCGCGCGGGCCGTTTCCGGTACTTCCGCAGCATCTCCCGGTACGCCGGCAGGGCTGTGTCGTACCAGATGCCGTTGGCGTCGCGCTTGGCGATCGTTTTCTCCAGATCGAGTATGTACTCGACGGGCTTCGTCTTAACCCGCTCCGTCACCTCCGCGTAGCTGGCGAAACACAGCATCAGGGCAGCCCTCCTTCCGTCACGGTCGCTACGCCGTCCCCCGATGGGTAGCGGGTGTAATCGCCTAGCGGCGTGTTGATGTCGAACTTTTTGTACCAGCGGTAGTCGGGCTCGCCGGGCTCGCAGATTATCCAGGCACCCGATGGATCCCACCAGATCAAAAAGGTCCCGACCTCCCCGTACATATACCAGAAGGGGCGGCCGTTGTAGTAGCCGTACCCGCGGGAGTAGTTCCCGGCGGCACCAGCCGGCGTCAGGTCGCCCTCGACCACCAGGGGGAAAAACACGATGTCGTCGTCGGTCCAGCCCTCGCCGGCCGACGAGCTGCCGCACGAGGAATCCGAGGGCGGGTCCTGGTCGCTGGACGGCGGCGGGTCGCTCGACTCGCAGACGTAGATCGGGACCACGGTGGGCGGCAGGTCCACGATCGACGTGATGTGGCCGCGCGAGTCGTAGTAGATTCGCTTTTGCGGGAAGACGAGGTAGCTGCCGCAGCGGTTCCAGGGCCGGCAGACCACCACGTCGATGAACCCGGCGGTCCCGGCCTCCGTGTCCCATCGCTCGTTGGTCCAGGCGGGCATCCAGGAATCGTTTTCCGAGCGGTCCTGGATGTACGTGAAGCCGAAGTTGTCGCCAACATCCAGAACCGGAACCTCGCCGGAGATCACCGGCCCCAGGTACACGTCGAGCCGGCCCTGGGGGTTCGTGTCGAAGCGGTCGCTGTACGGGCAGCTCACCGCCCACCACTCCGCGACCCCGAGCCGCTCGACCTCGCGCGGCGCCTCGATGACCCGGGCCCAGCGGTGGACGCCTCGCACCTGGGCGTTGTCGCCGAACTGGATGACGGGGAACAGTAGGCCGCGCTTGGCAAGCTGGTCGGCCGCGGCAGCCGTGCCGGGCCGCGGCTCCTGCCGGATGTCCATGCCGGGGAGCGTCACGTCGCCCCTGTGCGCGAGCGCCTGTTGGCAATGGCCGAACGCTTCTTGCAAAATCTCGATCAGCCGGTGGTCGACGTAGGACCGCGCGTCTTCGAGTCGTGCGACTGCTTTGGTGAACATCGCTAGCCGGCCCCCTCCTCGAACGGTTCTTCGATCGCCTCGTCCACGGCAAGGTAAGCCGCGTTCATCACAACGGCCTGCCCGTTCACGTCGCGCATAAGGACCAACGTGTCGGTGACATCCACGCACGGAACGGAGCCGGCCCGCGGCGGGATCAATGCGAAGAACGGTGCGCCGCTCGGTTCTGAGTAGGCGTCGGCCACCGGCTGGCAGGGCGCCCACATGAGCGGAATCTGCTCCGGGCCGCCGTGGCAAATGATCGGCAGGCCGATAACTTGTGCCGATTCGCGTATGGCTGGTCTCGGGGGCGCGGCCTTCGCGGCTCCGGCCGGCGGATGGTCGGGCGTTGCCTCGGCTGTTTCATCGTTCCAGGGATGGACGCTTACCACGGTGGCCTGGCCCGCCGCGTCGCACCGAAGGCCGACCACGTCGCCAACTTCCAAGACGGGGAAAGCCTCCTCGCCCAGCTTCACCTCTGGCACGAGCGCCGCGAAGAACGGCGGCCCGCTCGCGGCGGCATAACGACCGGGCTTCGCCTGGACCGCCTGCCACAAGATCCCGGTTTGGCCCGGCCCGGGGTAGCAGGTGACGGGCTGCTCGTCGAGGACTTCCGCCCACGCCTGCTCGGCTATGGGCGGGGTTTTTGCGGAGTCGGTTGGCGGGGGGACCATTCTATTCTCGGGCATCGGTTTCTCCTTCAGTCAAAGGTTGGTTGTCAGGGTCACTGTCGTCGACGTCGGTCAATTCGCCGAGCAGGCGAAGCACCGTCCGGCGTCGCGCTGCGAGAAACGCGGCGTCGCGCTTCTCCGCCTCGATCTCGCGCTGGAACATTTCCAGGTCGATCACGGAGCGGATCGTTTCGCGGAGGGCCTGCTGCAATAGCTCCGGCGGCGCGGCCTCCAGCTCGAAAACGTCGTGGCCGTGGCGCTCGACGAACTTCTTGTAGTTCGACGAACTACGCTTCGCGGTCATGTCGGTCTCAAGGTCCCAGTCCTTAACCTGGTCGGCACGCAGGGCGACCATCACCGGGTCGATGCTGTGGATTCCAAAATCATCGCGGAGACTTCGCACAAGCGACTGGGCAATCTCCGCGCCGTCAGGATCGTGGTCAACGAGAAGCAGGAGCGTCAGGTGGCTCTTGCCGGACCGGCGGTAGCGTTCCGCCAGGGCGGCGCGTGGCGGCAACGAGCAGTAGCCCTTGCCCGTAGTGATCGTCAAGGTGAACTCGGCGGCCACGGGCCGGACGAGTGGCAGGATCGTCAGTTTCTCGACGAAAAGCTCGACGTGGTTGGGCTGGCTCCGCAATAGGTCGCGGTAGTAGTTCTGAAGGAACCCGTCGATCTGCTCGCGGAGGAAGGGCTGCGCGCCGGGATGCACGGCCCACAATGTGATGGGCCGCGTCGTATCGGCGATCGCCCCCATCGGGATATGCCCAGCCAACCGGCCCCGCGTGAGCAAATCGACCAGCCGCTTGTAGCTCGCGGGACTGTTCCGGTAACGGGAGGCCGGCTTGGTGGCGTGGGTCAACGGCGGCCGGTTCAAGAGCTGGTAGTGGATGGCGCGGTCGCTCATCGGCCAGTACGCGCGGTACTCCTCAAGCACCTCCTGGATGGCCCGGAGGAACGGCAGCTTGGCGGCGGAGATCCGCTTGCGGTGTGTGGTGCCGTGGACCTCCATCTCCGGCGCGCACATCGCCGCCTTGGACTGCTCGATCCGATGGTCGATCAGGTCGTCCCAGGCGCGCTCGGGGTCCGCGCTGGCAGCGGCGACCTCTTCACGTAGGACCTCGTCCAGAGTCTTCACGCGCTGCCGGTTGCACTCACGCAAGAGGCTCATAAACTGCGCGTGGTTCTGGTCCTTCTCGAAGGGCAGCGACAGGCATGGCAGCTCCGTCAGTCCCGCCATCCTGGCCGCCCGGTGGCGCCTATGGCCAGAGACGATCCAACCGTCCGCCGTCGTGAGTAGCGGGACCAAAACACCGAACCGGCGGATCGAATCAGCCAGGGCGACGGTCTCAGGATCGGCCGGATCGACGGGCTTGTAGAGGACCTGGTTCTCCAGGCTGGGGGTCACGGATCCGATCGGCCGGATCGAAAGGAGATCATAATCTCCTTTCGGGCTCGGAGGGTCCGTGGCGACCGAAACTGCCGGCCCCCCGGAGGAGTTGGGGGCGTCAGGAGGGAGATTAACAGCCCCCGGAGAATCCGCCGGCCTAAGGGCGTCGCAGGGAGTAGTTCGGGCTTGCGCAGCAACGGCTGAGTGCGGGGAGTGCGTCATACGTCCGGCCCACCTGTGGGGGGTTCTTTGTCGGCAGCCTCGGCAGCCCGCAATTCCAGTTCCCGGTGATAAGCCTTGCGGCACATCTCGGGCGACCACCGCCGGCCGTTCCGTTGCAGGCCGAGCTTGTGGAGCCTGGCGGCGACTCGAATGAACATCAGGTTGTCCTCCTCGTGCAACCGGACGATCTTCGCCATGACGGCCCGCTCCGCCTCGTCGACCTCCAGGAACACTTGGCCGCGCTGGCGGCGCCGCCGCTGGCCGAACGGCTTTGACCTGTTCAGCGCCCGCCCGTTGCGGCGCAGCTCGTCCATCGCCTTTTTGATCTTCTCGCTGTGCGTGGCCCGGTCCAGCTCGCTGACGGCACCAAGGATACGGGCTGCTTCGGCCAGCCCGTCGCCAAGGGCCCCGCTGTCCAGGAGGTCGTCCAACGCGAGGAGGTGGACCCCGCGGCCGAGCCAGGTTGCCAAGTGGTAGATCGCGTCGAAGGCATTGGCGAACAGCAGGTCCAAGCGCCAGACCAGCACCGTGTCGCCGGGCTCCAACCGCAGGGCGAGCTTGCCGCCGCCCATCGGGCGCTCGCTGAGCATCGTGCCCGCGGCGTCCGACTTGTCAACAAATAGGCCCCACTGATAGCCCTCGCTCTCCAGGTGCTTGGCGTAGTAGGCTTCGATTATCGCCCTTTGCCGGCGAGCGGAAATGCCGCCGGCGTCCCGGTTTTGGGTCGCTCGAATGTAGCCGAAACAACGCTTTGTCATGCCGGTTCCCCCTTCGCCTCGCCGGCCTGCTGCGGAGCCGGGCTGTCGGGACCGGGTGACGACGATACGGGGGCGCCGGCCCCATCATCGTCCTCGCGCAACTTCGCGGTCATCGCGTCCTTGAACTGCCGCACCGCCTCGACGGTCGTGAACCTAGCGCTGCCGAGGCGCACAGTCTCCAGGACGATCGCGCGAAAGCCGATGCTAGCCCAGCGGACGAGCGACGATGGCGCCGCTGGCTGGCCGAATCGCCCCCGCAGCAGCCCCGCCGCCTCCCTGAGTGGGAACAGTCCCTCCGCGGCCTGTTGGGGAAGTGTCTTTTTTTTGCCCGTTTTGCCCATTTTACGCCTCCGATGGATGCTTGGGGGTGGTCGTCTACATAACCGTACAGGCGACAGGTCGCCCGAACGGCGGAAATGGAAAGTTTTTCCGAAATAGGACCGGGTCCGCTGTAAGGTATAAGTAGAGCCGGGCGGTCGGAGATGTGGTGCGCACCCATCTCGGCCGCGTCCCGGGCGGGTGCCGCGGCTACCCATCCTTGTCGCGGGCCCGCCTGGGCACCCCGGCGGAAAGGATGGGGATTCTCAAATGCACGACCACTCGTCTCTACTCGGCGGCCCGCCGCCACCTCCGGCCGACGTCGCCCTCTTGCCCATTGCCGCTGACGGCGAGTCCTATGCCAGGGATCGAGCCTGGCTCCCGACCGGCTGGGAATCCTCCAGTCGGCCCCGCCGCGACGATCTTGAATCAACTCTCGCCTGGCTCGGCTACGCGGGCCGCTTCTGCCGGTGGTCTGCCGAACATCCGGGCGCCGGAGATCCCGGCGAACCGATCCGCGATGCCCACCGCCTACTTGCCCGCGCGAAGCACAAGCACCGCTGGCGTGGCGACCCTGCGGAACCAACTGGACCGTTCAGTGACACCGCGGCTGGCTGGGCTGCGGCGCTCCAGGCCGTGGAGGCCGCGCGAGCCTGGCTCGACGAGCGGGTGTCCCAGAAACAGGTCAAGCGCCGTTGGACGGTTGGGCAGGCGGACGAGGCGGCCCGGGAACTGCTGCCGGTGTGGCGACGGGCAGGCCGGCGGATCACGGCGCGGTCGCTGGCCGACAAGATCGGCTGTAGCAAGGCCCTCGTCTTGAAAACCCCAGCCTGGCGGGCCTACCGGCTGGGGTTGGCGGAATCGCCGGGCGAACCGCGGGCCGTCGCGCTGGGGGAAGCCAGACTTCGGCAGTTGGTCGCCGAGCAGGCCGAAGACGCCGCGGCTGACTCGCGGCAACATCGACGGCGGCCTCGTGTGTGACGAATGACCTGCCGCCGGGATGCTGGTCAGCCGGCGGTAAGGTGACTCGCCATTTGTCCGCTACAGCAGACAAATCTTCCCCAGCTTCACATTCACCCGTCCCGACCGCCGCCGCGCCGTGACCGCTCTTGCGCATTTCGTGACCGCCCGATGCCGGTTTCGCTCGGCAAAACACGGTGTTTGCGATTTTCTTCCGTGACCGCTGCCTATTAGTAGAGGCATCAAGTCACTACCGAAAAAGGAGCTGTCACGATGCAAACCGAGGTTCCAAACCTCAGGACGGTCGGCCGAGTCGCCGACGAGCTGGGCGTCTCGATCTCACGGGTCGCCTACGTCCTGAAAACCCGCTCGCACATCGAGCCGTCCGCCCGGGCCGGTGGACTCCGGCTGTTCGACCGCGAGGCCGTAGAACAGATCCGCGACGAGCTGGACGACATCGAGGTCCGGCGAAACCGGAAGGCACAACCGGCCGGCGGCACGGAGGAGGATTGCCGTGGACGATCTCAGTGAAATCAATCGGCAGTTCCACGAGGCGGCAGGGGGCGCCCCGGATTGCGGCGACGTTTGCCCACCCCCTATTCAGGGCGTTCAACCAGGGCAGCCAGGGCAACCAGTGTTCGAGAGTGGTACTGGTAACCCTGTTTTCCCTGGTAACCCTGGTTGCCCTGGTAGAACGCCCCTAGTGGGGGAGGCAATCGAGGCGGCGTTACCAGAGCGGTGGGGAACCGGCAGCGGCCAACCACTCCGCCAGGGCAAGCAGCTTCGCCGGCTGTTGTTCAAGCTGGCCCAGCATCTCCAGGCCGCTCTCGGCTTGACCAAGGACTCGTCTCCCGCCTCGGCTGAAGAACATCTCGCGGAGTGGTTTCAACGAGCGACCGAGCGGGGCCTTTGCGGCGAGAGTTACGATGATGTCCGGTTTGAATTTGAGGACGCCTGGAAAAGTGTGAAAGTTCCGGCGGGTCAGCGCGCGATCGACAAGATCATTGCTCGGGTCCGCGGCGGCGAGTGCCAGGCCCCGCAGATCGCCTGCCGTTACCAGGCTGCGAGTGTGCGGCTGTTGGTCGCCACCTGTGCGGCGCTATCACGACTGCACGGCGGGGGGCCCTTCTATCTCGGATGCGAAATGGCCGCGGAGATCATGGGGGTGAGCACGGTCATGGCGGCCAGCAGGCTTCGGGGCCTTTGCCGTGATCGTGACCCAGTGCTCAAGAGGGTCAAGGCCGCATCATACGCCGCCAGCCGGGCCGCCGAGTACCTGTACCTGCCCGACCAGAAAACGGACGACGAGGAATAGAACGGCGGCGGTAGTGCCGGATGATCCCGTGACTTGCGACTATGCCCCAGCCGGCCCGACGAGGGCGACGAAACGACGACGACAACCAACACTCTCAACCGGGTTGGGCCGCCCGGTCGAGAGTAAACGACCAGGCCCGCACGAGGAAAACGAAATGAGCCTACTCTACAACCCCGACTGGCACTTCGGCCGCTGTCCGGAGTGTGGGCAGACAGACGGCTACCTGAACATTGGCCGCACCCATGTTTTTGTGTGCGATCGGCACCGCACCCAATGGACGGTGGGGGCCAACCTGTTTTCGTCCTGGAAACACGAGGACGAAGACACCTGGACCGAGAATGCCAAGAAGATCCACGATTACCGCGAGGTCGAGCCCGTCCACTCGCAGTTTGAGTTTCGCTTTCCGAGGGTGGCCCGGTTTCTCCGTCGCTTATGGAAAGCATGGTATCGGCCGAACCAGCACCGTTACCGGCGGCGCGCAGACGCAGAAGAGATCCCGTTCTGAGCCCCACCGGCGAATTGCCACAAAGACCGACAACTGAGCCCGGGGGCGAGTAGTCACCCGGCCCCGTTCGCCCCGGAGTAGATCGTGTGCTCGGCTACGGTTAGTGCAACGCGCCGGTGCGGCCGGCGGCGAGCCTCGCTACCCAGTACCTCGACCACGAATCCGGAACAACACGTCGGGCTCGTCGTCGGGGCCGTGTAGTGCCCACAAATGGTGCCCATGGGCACCAAATCTTGCCCACCCTCGCATTGCTCACCGCCCGGGTCAGCTCCAGGGCCCCGGCCAGAACGCCGCTGACTGCGCAGCCGGTGCTGGAGCGCAACTGCGGGAAGTGCCACCAGGCGGACGGGGAGGGACGATCGACTTGACGCCCGCGACTGGCGCTGGACCGTTCAAGGGTGCTTGCTCACGCTGGTTGGCATCGGCCAATGGAGGCGCGGGGCCGCGGTGGGCGGCGTTTCCACCAACTGGACGACGGCAGCATTGCCACCGCGGGCCAGCCCCGGCCGGAAAATGTCAGGGGGGGCCTTGTGAGGGCGCTTCGCTGTGGTACAATAGTTGCCCCAGACGCCTATTCTAATGCGGGGGGCGACGGGAAAATCAAGAGGGCAGCATGAAGACCGAAGAGGCACCCCGCGGCAACGGGGAGAAGACATTGCCGCTGCTTCTGACTAGCCGGCAGGTGAGCGAGCTGGTGGGCGTCGCCCCGAGGACGCTGTGGCGTTACGCGCGATCCGGCCGGATGCCGCCACCCCGGAAGATCGGCGCGCTCGTCCGTTTCAGCCGCACCGAGATCGAGGAGTGGATCGCCGATGGTTGCCCGGCGGTGGACGACAGGGCAACCCGCCGCCGCGCCGCCGGCTAAAAGGCCCATCCGCGCCTAACGGGTTCCACGCTGGGGGGTTGACCCTCCACGCCTCTCTGCAACGATGGTCTTGGTGCGACGTTTCCATTTTGGGAGGGCGCGACATGGCCTCAATCTACAAGCGGCGGCGACGGCGGCCGATTCCCGACGGCGCGGAGATCATCACGCGGAAGGGTCAGCGGTTCGCCGTGTGGAACCATCCGAAAACCGGGCGAAGGCAGAAGGCCCCGCTGAGTGACG
>Ga0307377_10001009_pt1 | contig 37185 bp, 64 predicted proteins | sample TR3MG_FD_202535 | JGI IMG/M metagenome (GOLD analysis project Ga0307377, IMG submission 202535) | Soil microbial communities from Risofladan, Vaasa, Finland - TR-3 | ecosystem: Environmental > Terrestrial > Soil > Coastal area > Acid sulfate soil | place: Finland: Risofladan, Vaasa | collected... | reverse complement strand
TATAATTAACTCGTTCCTAAAAAACAGTAGAGATCCTACTTGAAAAGCCATAACTATGTATAGCTCCCGTATAGCATTTCCTAGTGTTATATCTACTCTCAATTTATTTGTTAATTCTTGCATTGACGTAGGATCATCTTCATCTGGTAGGACCAGTATTGAATTAAGCAATACTACTACTATTAAAGCCCCTACCACGACTAAGGCCGCCATCAGATAGGTTACATCCATAGGTAGATTTAGATAATACAGAACTGCTGCTATTACTCCCGAAACTAATATTTTTATCATCTCTGCACTCCAGTTAACTTACCAGAGTATTATACATGATTGAGTATAGGTGTTCTATCTACTTATACCAAATAAGGGTAAAAAGTAGATTTAATCTTAGTAATCAATATATTAGTTAGACCACGGACAAAACTGACATAATTTACCAGAGGTATATACTACTCCACAAAAAGATATGGATAAAAAGGGAAGCACTCTCATGAGAAACTACATTAACTTAATAGTATATATATATATATATATATATATATATATATATATATAAGATAGGTACTATAGGTTTTATTCTATTTGGTTAACCCTTTTTGTAAAGGTATGTATATCTTTTCTAGAAAACGTGTCATTTTGTCATATCAGTATTTAAAGCTATATTCTACTTAGATGATGCCTTGACCTACGGGTGCCTGATGTTGCCAACTTATGTTTAATACAAGTATCTATTGACTCTGAATAGCTGACACGTTTTTAAGTAAAACAACCTGTTTTTTAGGTCGATGTCTATCAGGTGTCGTTTTTCGGCATCAGTTTGTCGTGGAGAATCATAGAGGATACTATACCAAATGCTCCTCCTGATGAAAATACTACGAACTGAACTATGCTAAATCCGCCGGTTGGTAGTAACTTGAATAAGAAATAATTGGCTGCAGCTATACCCACAGAGGTTATAGCGGACAGTAGATATCTACGATGTTGTACGTTAAGTTGTTGAAACCCCAATAAAAATACTAATGAATATGAGGCTAAAAAAAGAAAAAAGTAATTCATATTGTTCCTTGATAATGAAATAGTAAGGTCTAGGTATTCCCAGACCCTACCATAGTTTATACTTCCAGATTACATCTTTGCTCAACAGTAAGTTTACCAGGTTCTTCGAAGTACTTATGAGCTCGGCGAATTCACCATGGTGTTTTACTATTTTATAATTTCTGCTTTATATTCAGCAGGCTACTTCAGCTTCAGTACGTAAACTTGTACTTTTACGAAGAGATTCAGCTTTCGTGGAGGTCTTCTTCGACGACTACGAGTTCCTGCAGGTCCCGTGCGGACGGGATCCTGCTACCCGTGAGGGTGGGTGAAGCAGCAGGAGTATCTCCTACCAAAACCTTTTTTATACCAAAGATGAAAAATCTAGAAGTATTAGTAAGCTCATCGGACCCAGTACGACGGCGGCCGGATTCGGATCCCGGTACCTGGAGACCGAGGTGGTCTTCACAAGTGAAACTGTGAAGAAAAGTAATTGAAGAAGTAACTTCTTCTCTTTCCTAAGAATACCAATGCTAAGGGGCGACTCTTAATACTATCCAATAGTATATTAAGTTACCTTAGACTAGGTATCCTAGTAATTTATACCTTACTAAAAACTTATACCAAATAAACTGCTTTTGTGGCACGCAGGTGCTCTTCCGCAGTGGAGGACGTTGTCTCCTCAGAGGGGGAAGGTATTGACGAAGTTAGAATAACTAGGCAATACTTTCCCACGGGGAGGAGACAGAGTCCGTGTCTGCGGAACTTAAAACGTAAAAGTAACTTTTACTTTCCGGGATAATAGACCTTATCCAGAATAATACTTTATTCGGTTTGAAACGTTGATTCTGTTTATGCTGTTAAGCTCAATGACTATATCACCTTTCCGGCGGCCCGCCTGGCCATCGATGCATGCAGCTGAGGCGGATCTGGATGACTGATCTGGTCATAATTCATTTGTTACTTCCAAGCGTGCGCCAGGAAGTAAGATTAGTGAAGAAGTAACTTCTTCCATACTTCTTGATACCTTAAAGGATAAACTCATAATACTATAAATAGTTTTCCTGTCCCCGAGGGTACCACGTAGTGGATTAATTAAACGTAGTGTAACGTAGTGTATTAATCCACGGGGTGGTACCCGGGGGGCCAGGGGATGTACAGATAGAGTAACTCTACCCTCCCAGGGGATTAATTACAAATCCTGGATATACTTTATCCTAGGCTGCGTTCTAATCAAATCTTCCCGTAAGATTCTTTAGTATAACCAATGTTTCTGTAGGTGGTTATAATTAGACTTGTAGCCAATTTCTTATTATAGGTTGTGTATCCCGTTGAAATCCACGAATTTGGTCAGAGGAGTTTTAAGACCTTCGGCCAGTTTCACTATAGTACTCAACTTAGGATTACGAGTTTTAATACCGGTGTTCAGGATAGCACGGATAGTGCTTGTCGACACATCACTTTTCAATGAAAGACCTTTGACGGTAAGACCTTGATCATTACCGAGTCTAGACATTCTCTTTGCTAGTTTAAAACTTACATTTGCATTTGCCATTACTGTACTTACTTTCTTTAAAAATGAAAATAGGCTCCGAAGAGCCTAGATTAGCCAAAATCGATTTGGCAGGGGATAGAAGGGGTTTAAAATCGATTTGGGTATGGAGATGGGATTGTGCCATATCCTTTGGTCCAACATCCTCAATTAGACCCCTTCTAGGTGAAACTAGATCTATTATTTCAGATCGCCACGTGGTGCAAGTTTGAAAACTGTCTTGCTTGCAATGTCAATAACCTCGCCTGAACGTGGATTACGACCTTTGCGTGCCGGACGGGTATGTGCATAAAATCTACCGAAGTTACGTACAACGACCTCATCACCTTCTTTAAGGGTAGTGGTGATGGCATCAAAGATCTCAGTAATTACCTTTTCAGCAGCGACTTTAGTGATATCCGCTGAGCCAGCTACTATATTGGTCAGTTCTTTGATTGTGATTGCTTTCTTTTGAGTCATGTTATTATTTTCCTTGTTTTTTTAGTTTGTTGCCTTACTAAGCTTTGTCTCTGATAAGACGACGCAGGCTTGCAAGGCTTGGTTCTTGTTCTTCAGTTACTTTACTATATAACTCAGGTAGTATACCTTCCCAGTCCCAATCTGTCAATGAATATTCACCTTGATGAACGCCAAGCGCAATATATATGTTTTGCAATACACTAATCGAAGGGTCATAATTTATAATTTCTAAATTATCACCAGTTTCCATTCGTTCCTCACACACATTGTACGCTATCAGTTTATTGAACCTATCAAGGTGATTGCATATAGCATAGCTGAAAAAGAATCTCCCTTCATCCGCACGAAGGTCAATAAGAAGGGTAGCTCCACGATTGTGGAAATACTCATTTGTTCTCTTATTCAAAATACGTATATGCCTGAAAAACATATCCTTGCCTGGTTTGTGCTTTTTATCACCCATACCTAGGAGATTTAGAATGAACGTACCAGTTTTGAATCCAGCTTGTGGAGTATTCATAGGACCTCTAAGAGAAGATACGATTGATGGGGTATGCAAATATTTCATTTTATGAAATTGATGAGGAAAATCCCCAGGAATCTCAAGATGATCTGGGATAACTAGTATGTCATGTGGTCCTATCTCCATTATTTATTTACCTTTATTATTTCCGTTGACAAGAAGCTAAGACATACTGCGTCTGCTTCATGATCCGACTTGAACTTCTCACCACTCAATACCTCAGCAGCTAATAGTGAGAACTTCTTATCTAGATTCTTTCCTGGATTTGAAAATCCCTTAGTCTTCACTAAGTGTTGGCAGATTTTTATTTTCCAGTCTATAGCTTTTACAAGGTATACATCTGCATCAAATTGGTCTATGAAGTAATACTCCAAAGCCCCTATCAACATAAGTATATCTTCTGGATCGACCTGTACCCCTCCATAGGTAATAAATCTTTCCATATAAACTACAAATTCTGTGTTCCAAAGTAACTTGGCTTCATGACCATTTGATATCAAATACTGATCTAGGTGTTGTATAAATGCCAGCCTAGTCCCAAAGCTTTTAGGTTTGAAACTAGTTTTATTTATCAACATCCCATCCTGGTTAATGGCTAAGCCAAATGTAGCCCAACCAGGATCTATACCTATGGTGATCATTCTTCGTGCAGAATTTCATCCAGCTGTTCTTCCAGCTCAGCAGTGGACAGACTCTGTGTTACCCCTTCCTCAACGATAATGGAGGCACCTATCATCATAATATCATGGATGGATTTGGCGGAAACTATCAAGATCCTTTTCAAACCTTCTGGCGATTCAGCAAACGGAGTGTATGGCTCAGTTACCTTAAGATCCTTCGGTAACTCTTCGCTGTTGTTGACCCAAGCCATAACTGCGGCAGTATCTTCCTCATCAGTATCTTCAAATACTGCTGAGCATGCTGCATCAAATGATGCTAGTTGAAATCTTTGCTTAAGTGTTAGTTCGTCACTCATAATACTACCTCCGTGGATTCTGCCGCTACTTCATCAAAAACTTCCATTATTTCATCAATCGAGAATTCCTCAGTTGATATGGACCCCGTATCTTTTGGATCTGAATGCCATAGCCAAATAGCATCCTTACTAGTCGCCTGTGGACAAGTACCACTTACATCTCGACGTATAGCACAATCACCACATCCACATAATATACTTCGTACTTGTTTTCTCATATTACCCTTTACTTACATTAAAAGAAAGACTTTCTAAACTCGTGAAATCTATAGCCCGATCTCGCTCTGTGAGCGTAAGGCGGAAAGTATAAGATGAAGTTACTCCACCCCATTCCAAAATACATTTTATACTTTAGAAAGTCTTAAACCCAAGTTGTGTTTCTAAACTCAATGACGTGATGGTTCCAATCTCCTTACCACGGATTGGAAAGTACAAAAGACGAAGTTACTCCGACCCATTTCCTGTTACATACTTTAGAAACGAAACTACTTAAACCACAAAACTAATGATCCAGCGAAAAAAAGCAAATAGATCCGGCCATGTAGAATAATAATGCCATTTTTTTTCTGATGCCATACTAATCCTTCTAAAAATTTTAAACTCGTGAGACATATATTCCGACCTCGTTAGGATCGGTCGGAACGTATAAAAGATAAAGTTGCTTTACCCCGATTCCTTGAATACTTTAAAATTTTTTTTAAATCTAATAGACGTTATAGGAGATGTCTGCACTGCAGAGATGTTATACGTATATATTATAAGATCTCTAACAGGACTCCAGTACCTGGCTGCGCCACGCAGTGGCGGCTATAAATCCAATCGTTGCAATTGGTAACCACTCTAAAAACTAAGTGATAAATACTCTATCATAGTTCTTATACCAAATTTTCCTAGTTTATCCAACTAGCATATTTCTTCTCTATCTCTTCTTGGGTAGCACCACGGTTAATATGCCCTGCCCCTCCCCAACTCAAACCTATCTCGGCATCAACACCCACTGGTAAATCTAACCAATCGAATACCTTTACTGGATTATCATTGAGATGCACAAAGGCAAGTTCTAGTACCACGGCTGCATGTTCAATCGGAACCTCCAACTCTATCGAGTCATATACGGTGCATAGACTCTTGGCCCTATATTGTTTAATAGCTAGATTAAGTTCAGCAAAACACATCATACCAAAAGTACTAGTAGTACTCTGTACTCTAACATTCTGGGAATTTCTTAGACAACCATTATATGCAGCAGTTCCCTCGAACAACTCCGTAGCACCGAACTCCATCTTTCTTTGACCAAACGGAGTTACTACATACCCGTTTTCTTTGGCCATGGCATGGGTATTATCTACGTATGTTTTGATCAAGGGGAATGCTTTAAAGTACAGGTCAATCAACCCCTTAGCTTGGTCTAGAGGTATATCTAGATTTAATGCGATTCCGTTTGGACTGGAACCATACACTTATGTTACGAATATACCGATTCCGTATATTCTCTCATAGTTTCCTATGAGGTCAGACTATATCATACTCCGTTCTGGAGCCAATGCGCTTCGAGCTTTCTTAAGCCCTACGTCTTTCGACTAGTCGTTACACGTCCCAAATGCTTTATGACATTCATGTTCTATTTGGTGACAACTCTTACAAAGTAATTCAAAATTAGATTCGGTATTATTAGTTCTGTCATGATCTTTATGATGTATACACCATTTATATGATGTAGCAGTAATCAGATCTACATGACATCTTTCACAGTATCTTCTATCTAACTTTATTTTTCTTCGCACATTCTGAAAATTGCAACCCAAACCATTTGTAAAGGAGTGATGATTTTCACCTCTGCCTTGAGCATTACCACTACCTATGCCTGGATTTTGTATTAATCCATGCCGTATTCTGTATGCCTGTTGGTCTGCCGCTGCCTTTTCCCTTCTATGTATAACACCACATTCTACGCAGAATTTACTACATCTGCCAGTTGGTGTGTAAGCATTGCCGCATTTACTACAGTTCTTGTCTTTAAATATCACTTGGTTTCGCTCGGTATTGTCATATTACTCTATATTAGTATTTAAAATACCGAATGTCAAGTACTTTAGAGTTTCACCGAATTCACATCGTTTGCTAAGAATATTCCTATTCTAAGTCTCAATTTTGTTTAAGAATGCCAAACGTTAACGCCTTACTAAATTGCCTCTTCTCTTTATACTCTCCGCTTAATGGATGAGACTTATTCGCCAAAACAGCTGTAAACTCATCATAATCGATCCCATACATCTTACTTGCTGATAGCGCATGGAAGTCCTGACCATTCTTAATAGCCTCAAGCAGAGCAGGATCTTTGCATAGTGCACCTAAGATCTTAACCTCGGCCGATGAGAAGTCAAAGGCCATGAATACCATCCCCTTTTCTACTATGAAAAGTGTACGGATATTATATCCATGTTTAGGTCTTGGTAACTGTGTCAGGTTTGGGGTATCACCAGCAATTCTAAATGATCCAGTACCATGTAAAGAATAACTGGCATGTACTCTACCGTCTTTCTTAACAAAGTCTTCAACATAGGTCGCAATGAAGGTTCTATATATACTAACCAAGTCATTACGTTTTGCTAGCGGAGTTAGCCAGGCCCTTTCCTCTGGGTAAGCTTCTGCTATAGCTTTGATCGCATCACCATCAGTAGACGGCTCACCAGTCTTGGTTCTAGAAGTCACCTCAAACCCACGTTCACCATAGAGATACTGAGACAGTTGTTGTCCAGAATCTATGCTAAAGGTTGTACCTATATGGCTATGTATAATAGCTTCCAGTTCGGCTATCTCGGCTTCAAGTCGTAGTTTCATACGATTGTTACCTTCAATATCATACTTAATGCCATTAACTTCAAGATCCATAATAAAGTCATGCGCTTTGGCAGTATACCTTTCATATGATTCAGCTATGGACATCAAGACCTCGTTCTTTTTAAAGGTCTTACCTGCAGCAGTATCCGTCACTATGTAGTTCGGTTTATCATAGACGTATCCACTCATACGACTAAGCAATTCAGAGGTAACTATACAATCAATACCGCCATATATCATGAGGTCTTCTATTGGATAATCTTCATAGGTATAATATATTGGTTGTTCCGCTTTTAACTCAGCTAAAGTCTTTTTCTTGGTCACAACTGCCACATCTGAGTGTTCACTCATCTTCACCTTCGTCTTCGCCGGCTTCTTCTTCGTTCCCTTCAATTCCATCTCCATCTTTTTTCCTTCTTGTTAATTTTGGTAATAAATCCTCATAACCCTGTAAACCTGAATCTGGAAGCCAATTTCCCACACTACGCTTGAGCGAATACATCCCCTGAAGCCCACTATTAATAGCATGTAATAAAAGCATGGTATCAAAGAGTACTCCTTGGATTCTTATACCAAGAGTTACCTCAACATATAACATATCGAATTTCATGTTATGGCCGATCTTCTTTATGTCAGGATTTAATAAGATAGGCTTTATGAATTCCCAAGCATCCTGTGCTGGATACCAAATATTATTTCTATGCCACATAGGAAAGACGTAAGTATCAATTAGTTTTGTTTCATCATTTCTTACACCAAACTGCATCAGAATGATTTTGGCGTCATCAGCAAATTGATCTAGCCCAGTTGTCTCGGTATCAAATGACTCAACAGACCCAGATAAACCTTTCTCTGTTAGTATCTTACAGAATCTTTTTACATCATCCAACGACCTGGCTATATGTATCTGTGGTTTAACCCTTCCAATAGCCTCATCTAGATTCGGAACTTTAAGGCCACCATTAAGTACCCAAGCTGCCTTTATAAAGTCACGCTCAATAACACTATAGAAGTCTGGACCCCAAGCTTTGCCAGAAGAGTTCTGTCTAAGCATCAACAATATTCTTGGATGAAGCGTCAGTAGTACAGGTATACCTTCGTACTCTGTTATATCGCCGCAGTCAGTATAATTGGTTTTCTTCAAACCAAGAGCCTTAGTTACTGCGGTATTTAAAGAAATAATAAGTCGGGGTTTACGCACCCGTATTTCTTCTAATACATAGGGTTTACATTTAGCCAGCACAGTATCTGTAGGTGCCTTACCTTTATTAATATCTGGCCCAGTAACCTGGCACTTCAATAGATTAGTAACTTCGAAGGAATAGTGCATACTCTTCTTATTAGAATCCAAATACCCTAGAGTTCTCTGGGCTATGTACCTAATAATATCTCTGTGTTTGCGCTCTATTACTGCGCCTTTCTTTCTAAACTTCACCTCATCAAATGCGCTAATATCTTGAATAATCAGCACATCAACATGGTCAGGATTGAACATGTTTTGTGGAGGGTTCTTACATTTCAGCTTACATACTTTATCGCACCAAAGCGGTGCTACCTTACTAAAATCTTCTTTTAACAATATTGCCTTTTCAACCGAGCCTGTAACTTTACGTTCGTATAGCTCCAGTAGCAACATTTCACTTAGTTTTGCCATTAAATATCTTCTCCTGCATCTTTCTCTATGTATGTCTCTATGTCATCCCTTAGATTACCTACTAGATTTTCCAATTCTTCTATTCTATTGGCGGCTTCTTCCAGTAGATCAGATATTCTATCTGGGGCATTTTCTTGGACACTCTTTCTGGTTTTAATTTGCCTTCTTATCTCTGCCCGCTTTCGCAGGCGTTGTATTAAGGTCTCTTCCATCTTCTTTCCTTCCCGGTGATTTAGTTATGCCATTTTCCCTTACACCATCTTGTACCACGTAATATGCTATTCTTCCATCACCAAGTATCTCTACCTCGGCATACTCAGCACCAGAGTAATCACCCCAATAAAACCCGACAGTACCACTAGCATGCACCATGTATTCAGGCAAGGGGAATTCATACGGCATTTCCTCTAAGAAAGCTAATGCCTCCGCTACACATTCCGCAGTAGGAGGCCCAGCACCTTCCCCGTCCCAATCTTCAACTAGTGACTGAGAATCTATTATTTCTTTAAATAGGGCTACTCTGGCGTCCATAATTATTCCATTTCTAATACATGATACATAAGGCCGTTATATGTTACATTACCTATGTATTTCTTAGGGATACTAGGTATCACCATCCACTCGGAAGTAACAAGAAATTTACTTGATGGGCGATTGACGTTTCCACTATCCGTGATAACTATAAGGTCTACCATTTGTTCGTAATTATTAGTACCAAGGGATAACCCAACTACGATGCCTCCCCAGACTGAGGTGTAGTGTTCCCCTATCCTCAAAGGTATAGGTACCTTTTGTATGTTTAAATTCATTATTATTTTCTCCAATAAAAAGAGGGCATTAACTGCCCTCAATCTACTTATACCATTTAACTACTAATTAGCTAATATTCGTCCAACGTTTTATAAGTTTCTTAATCAGGACTTCATCTTCTGAAACTTCTACATTATAACCTAATTTTCCCATGAATTCGTTAAAGTACTCTGGCCTCCAGTCACCGTCGTTGCAAGCCCAGGTTCCTAACAAAGTACCCTCTTCATCGAACATTCCCTCGGCTTCGCCAAGTTCCTCGTCCTCCATATATACTAGGAATAATGTCTTCATATGATTACATCCTCTACGATTATACACTCCACCAATAGGTACACCCCTTTGTACTGGTTGAGAGACTCTAGCCGCTTTCATTTCCAGGTCTCTAGCCTTTACCTTTAAGTTGTATTTGGCAGAGGCCTTATCTGCGTTAATCCCAGCCCATATTGTGATAAAAATTAGTACTGCTAGTATAATGAATGTCATTTGTAACTCCGTTATTTTTTGTTAATGAAATTACCATTTATATCTTTACACATGTAAGGCATTCCGAGTTTAACCCACTCTTCATTCCAGGCATTAAGCTTTTTAACGTCATTATCTTCACATATATCTAAAAGTATTGCCGCTAATATAGTGAATACTGCAAAGAAAAATATAATATATAACATTTTGCTTCTCCTTCGATATTTAAAGAATTATTATATCATATAATCTGTAAATAATGTACTCTTACTTTAGTATACCTACCGTGTAAACCAAAAATAGAGTCTTCATAAATTATATACCTTTAGGTCTTTTATCAAGACCCTTCTCAGCTAGAATTTCTGCTACGTCATCTACATGGAGACAATCACACATACAAGCATAATCATTGGAAGCCTGTATAATTGCTATATTACCATTGCAGAAGTCATTACCAGGAGTTGCACTATGTAGCACCCCAAAGGAAACAACCCTACCATTTTCCAACTTTACAATCTTGTCGCCATTCTTGGCTTCTCTACCATTTCTATAATGCATCTTTAATCTCCTAAAGTGTTGATATCTATTTTTATTTTATTTCCCTCAGTGATTTCAGTCATTTTTAATCTCCATACTAATTAAGGCATGTTTAGGGAAAATAAAAACATCTTTGCCAGAGTTTTTCAAAACCACAAAATCCCCTTCGAATGAATGGGAAGTCGCCTCAATCTCGTTGGCGTGGTTATAATCGTTGGTTAATACTATCTCATACTTACTCATCTTGCTTCCTTATATATTAGATATGAATTTCTTAGCCTTAGTGACTACGTACTTAAACGTATCATTAGGGTAAGCTATTCCTTTGTTGTAGGCTGCGTAAAGAGCCCAATATTCATTGTCTGCTCTGACGTATCCCAAATATGGTGCAGGTCCCCATTTCTTTTCATCCCAACCCTCACCAATTGTTATTTCCCAGACCCCTCGAAATCCACAACCTTGATTATAGGTAGGATCATACGGACGTCTGACCACATCTTTTATTTCCTTAACTTCTTTTACATCCTTGCTCATTTGCGTGTCCTAAAAAAAACCTGGAGGAGCGAGATTGCTCAACCAGGTTCTTATTATACACTAAATAAAAGCTTACAGCACGCTTTTAATCTTCGCAACGAAAGCTACTAGGTCAGCTTTAATAGTTGCATCAAAGGTAGCCAGTTTGGCTTCCAGTTCTGCGACGAATCCACTGGCTGGATGAACTACTGCAGCTATGGCTGCTACATCTGCCTGAACCGTGGCCACATCTGCCGTTACTGTTGTTTCTACTGCCGCCACATCTGCCTTAGCGGTTGCTACATCTGTTACCACGCTTGCCGTGGCTTGTTCTACTGTGTCAGTCATTTAAATCTCCTTGTTTTTGTAATTATACAACTTTATCATTTACTTCACCTAGTGTTACTGAAAGGTTATAATACTTATTAACCTTGTTCTTCTTTGCTAAACCTTGTTCTTCGTCGGGGGAAAAGCCGAAGTCAAACTCAGTGTTTAACATAGCTACAACAGCGATAAGGTCATTAAGTTCCAAATGGACCCTTTCTTTGTTGGTCAAGGGTTGTCCAGGATAAACCTCGTTAAACCCAAACTGCTGGGTCTTCAAAGCTATCTGTGCAACCTCCGACGCCTCCTCCGCCAACTTAGTTAGCAGGTATTGTTTTCTATTCAAGTTCTACCCAATCTTCTGCAAGAACATCTGTTTGCGATGCCAACCAAGGTACTACCTTATCATCAGCTGTTTTCATAACTATGAAAGGGTACCATTCATACCCGTCATATACTGATTCAGGTTGGTAGTGAGATAACCACATACCTTTACCGTTCCAACCACTACGGGCTACCCTCTCACCTTTCTTTAATAGATCTACTGCTTGTCCAAAATCCATTTCTTCTTCCTTATTTTAACTATCTAAAAAGTCCGCGATAGTTTTTACCACCTCTGGACACTTCGTTAAATCTAATACTATACACCTACGGACTATTCCTGCCATACCTATAGCTTTCCTATCGGCTGCCACGAAGTAATCCTCTTCTCTAAGAGATGATAGTATAGCATTCTTCGAGAACTTCTGTCTAGTCTTGTAAGTACCATCCTTCTCGAATAAACGGAATATCTCAGAATACCATAGAAATAGATGGTCCCCGTCTCTTCTCATATGATCCGCTGTAATTACAGCTCTCTCCATAGACTGGAGCCCTTCTACATCTTTCCAGAATTGTATAAGCGTACTATCCTCTACTTGTTCCTCTTGGTTGATAGCAGCAGCTCCGACTAAGTTAGCCATATAGTTAAATTCCGGGCAGTATTCCTTACAAAGCTTATTAGCGAATACACCAACAATAGCCCAGTTTCTAGCCTGTCTGGAATCAACAGAGTTCTTGGTTAAGAACTTCTCAAATACCTCAAACTCCTCATAGAGATCTTTTCTTTTAATATCTCTATACCCAAGTATCCACTCATAGCCTATAGCGTTGATCTTACCTCTATTATCCTCCAGTACTTTGAATGATTTAACCAGTTCACGATTATTCTTACGCAACCTAACTGGAACACACCTAGATCTAGTAGCGGGATCACTGAATAGGTCTTCACCACCAAATATCAACGTGGATCTAACAGGGAACATCTTGATACCAAAACCTTCTTTAGTACCAATAGCTCTGCCTGCTCTATCATACCATGATCTGAAGGCACCATACCAATCAGTAGTAAGTTGATCATTACGTATTTCATCAATACACATAGGTAAAGAAGTGTAATATGCCATCTTACGAGAGAATGCAACACCGCTATTCAAGTTCACAATACTAGTATACGCAGGGGCTTCCATATTGAACATATCAAGGAACATCTTGATTAACCAGGATTTACCTCTACCCATACCACCCCAGAATTGCAAGTGTGGAAAGAAACGAGTCTTATCAAATATTGTCTTGGAGTGAACAGTCGCCCAGCACCAACCCATAATACTCAATGCCTCTCCCATATCACCGATGTTATCAGCTAATGCTCTTAAGATATCCCCTATCATCTTCTTTCTTTCCTCTTGGGAAAGAGGAGACATAATACTTGGAACACCTATTTGAGTATCATCATGAGCACCCTCACCAAAGATAATAGATACTGGTCTTAATCCTTCTTGCGGAGTAATCCACATTACACCACTAGTGTCGGGTTCATAGATCGTGCCATAATCAGCTATGAAACAATCCTTGAACAACCACCCTCGAAACTTATCAAGGCGACCAACTTGTTCGATAAGGTTAACGGTTTTCTCAGGGTATAGCGTGTATAACTTTTCCCATATTAGAAGAAGGTCAGATTCAGTACCATAGAAGGAGGCATCTATCGCATTAGCTATCAATGTCTTAAAAGTCTTTAGGCTTACCTTAGCCTCAGAAGATACCATGACTACATCAGACTTACGACCATTGGCCAGAGTTATGATTACCTCACGTTCCCTTTGGACACCATTCTCAGTCTCACGTTTATAAACGTTCAACAGCTCCATAGTGAAGTTAGTTATAAGACGTAGTGATTCTTCACCATCCTTGTATACTATCTTATGATATCCACCATTTTTAATTATGATAGGATTCTCATTGCCAGGCATACTTTCACCATCTACCTCAACAGTAGTAGATGCCTCGACTGCTTCAGTAGCTGCTGCAAGCAGAGCCGATAGGTCCCCGCCTTTTTTCAGGTACTCATCTATATCCTTGCATTGCCCAGTAACATTTACGTGGGTAAGACTCTTAAAGTTACGCTTGAGTTTCTCTACTTTGGTACGATAGGTATCACCTGGTGGATCACTATCAAAGAAGGTAACTACGTCACGACCTTTAAGATTGGTAACCAGCCACTCTAGTTGGTCCCCTGATATAGATCCATTGCAGCAGATTATGCCGGATTCCCAACCAGCTTCCTCAACAGATATAGCATCATTCTCCCCTTCACAAACACCCACGGGACCTGGTTTATTCAAGGAGTCTGAGTTGTAGTAAGAGTGACCATTCAACTTACATTTGTTCGGTAGTTGGAAAGCCTTTTGCTTCAACACATCCTTGAATGTAAAGTGGGAAACTCTCCCCCGTACCATATGGGGGTATATGAAAGTTTTGGCTGGAAGGAAGTCTGTACCCTTCTTGCCCATCAGCCCGCTTTCTTTTAGTATATTAGCATCAACACCTACAGCTTCTAGATATGGTATTAGATTGCCATCAGACCATCCAATACTGTGTAGAAGTATAGATTCGTCAGTATGTTGACGGATCTGTTTCTGATATTCGACTGGGGTTAGTCCATTTAACTCGGCGTATGGGCCAGCCGAATAAAATTGTTCGTGGTAATAGTTTGCCGCCAGATTGAATATCTCCTGCATAGGAGAATAATCATTAGGGAGTTTAACCTCGTAGTGCTTGGCCAATAACTTAGCTGCCTCAACGTTGGTTATCTCTTTCAAATCGGCAACAATACTGGTTACATCCCATACTTTACCTTCGCTAAAACACTTGGCAAAACTATCCTCGTTGATGCCCTCATCTTTTATTCTGAAGCAGTTCTTGTGGCCACATGAAGGGCATACATCATCTTCAGGGGCCCAGGTGTTCTCACCTATTAACTTATACTCTGTTTCGGTTACATACTCAAGTACATCTACTATTCTTAATTCTTTTTTGAGTGTATTAAACATTTTCCTCCTTAAAGTACTTCTTTGTATCCAATTCAATATCCTTCAGTTTACCTGGTTGGCACATATCATTAAATTCGCACCATTGGCAGTGTGACCCGCGAATATGCTTAAAGTATCCGAGTTCCTTAGTTTTATCTATGGCACCTTGTATGGAAAACTCTGTTCTATTTACTAGTGTTTCCTCTATATCAGCCTTGGTTGTCATGGTTCCCATAACCACTTCGCCATCACGTATAAAGTGAACACCTGATTGTCCGTTACCGTATTCTTGTATTCCCTTGGAGAATAGAACTTTATATATATCTAGTTGATCTTGAAAGTTCCTAACACCCATCTTAGATGGTGGTCCGAATTTATGATCAATAAATAGTATATCTTCATTTTCCAATTGTATTATCAAGTCAATAACTCCCCTGAAGTAAACACCGCCCGATCCGGTCTTCTCATCTGGTTTGCTAAAGAATCCTGTTGGTTCCCAATCCTTAGTTACCCCGATCTTTAATTCAGTTAAGTATCTTTTAACTGGAGTTCTCTTTTCGAATTCATCAAGGCGTTCTCTAAATCTAGTGATGTTATACTCCGATCTACCCACTCCACCAGCTTCATTCTGGCCATCGCCTTCATCCCATAAATCACCAGGAAGTACGTCTTCGTATTCCTTCTTGACTTGTTTAAATGCAGCCTCAATTGGCTTACCCATTATTACTAGTTCCAATATCCTATGGGCTGCCTTTCCAGTTTCGGTTATTACACTCACTACAACTGGTGCGTCCACTTTAGCTTTAACAACGTACTTGAGATAGAATTGCAACGGGCACTTAGAAAGCATCTTCAGTTTGGAAAAGCTCCATGGCCCTAATCCGATACTGCTAAGGTCGATGCTATCTAACTTGTTAAAAGTAATATTTGCTATATTTTCTTCTTCTTCTAATATATTCTTCATTGTTTAATTTGGTAATTTTCCTTGTGCCGGTAAGAATCTTCCTTCTTTCATGGCATCCTCTACCGTAGTCCTTAACTGAGAATCAGAAAGATTCCCTCTGATCAGTGTACCCTCATCTGGGGTTGGTAATTCTACTTCTTCATGCTCCATATTAGGTTCATCTCCAAAAGATATACTATCTATATCCTCACGCATTTCCCTAATAGAATCATTCATTGGTTCTTCTGGTTGTGGATTACTGCTAGATTGATATTTTTCACCAATCATATCGAGTAATTCTGGGAAGGCTGAAGGGGATTTAATTTCTAGATATCCTAGATACAAGGATTTTTGTTTGCCTACTGCAAAGGTGATAGCTCTAAAATCTGATTTCATAAATCTAACGAATGGTCCTTCTTCAACTTCTTCTAAGACAAGTTGCTTATCTTCCATTTCTATTAGCCTTACAGGTAATGCTATAAGAAAACTATCTACAGTTTCCTCTAACATAACTCCTAATAACTTATCCTCCCACGATCCTGCAAGATAAAACTTTCGTATACCATAAGTAAACGAGCCAAGTAGGTCTTCTGCCTCTGTAAAGTCTTCCGGTTCTAATCCAGACATTATGTTGACTCCATTAATTTAAAAAAAGGTGTGCAGCACCAAGAAGATCCTGGTTAGAGAGAACGGAACCCATCTTATAAGTGGTTCACGACTGGGTGAGGTGTGGTCTTTAAACCGCTTCCAAACCTGTGCGTATATCAGTTCTTTCTAACCAGGATCTCTCCTGGCTTTCTACTTACAGCTTATAGCTACCCGTTGCCGCTGGGGTGGCTGCTTCTGCAGCAGTAATCAAAGTTACATTACTAGCAGAATCTTCTTCTGTGTTGTTAAGTAACAGTGATGCATCTTTTTTGTTTTCTATGTATTCATAGAATTGTTCCAAGGACCCCGTACGATCAGCACTTACTAGGCGGAACAGTTCTTCGATAAACGGAAGGACGTCAGCATTTACTGAGTTGTGAGTGGTAACTGGTTCAACTTTAAGAATCTCAACATTCTTCACTTTTGGAGAAGTCATAGAGCTAATCTCATATATACGCTTATATGGAGAAACTCCTGCTTTTTTCATCAGACCTTGCCAATCCATTCCACTCGAATAATTGGTCTTGCTGAAGTTAGTAATGAAAACGTTTGATAAATCTTCGGCTACAGATATTACCGTTATCGTTTTATTACAAGCTGTCTTCTTTTCTACTTCATCGAACACTGCATGTGGGCAGGTTTTGCAGGCACCGTAGCGGAATCCAGTGATACCGTCAGGAGACGAACAGACCATAGTGGCAGCCGCCGGATCGGGATTCCACATTTGACGTGTGATGTATACACGCATTGGTACTGCTTTAAGAGGGGGTTTTACAATGTGTTCACCTAAAATTAGGGAACCAATAGTTGCGCCTTTCGGAAGCTTTGAGCGATCCGTTGTGGCTTGTGTCAGTTTCAGAGTAGGGGCTTTCCACTCAGTTGGTTTGTCACCCAAACCTTCAATTACCTCACCCATTCTTTCCACCAGTGCGATAGCGTTTTCTTTATACACTGCTGGTAATTCTTTTGCCAACTCGGCTAATTTATCAAATTTATTAGACATGCTTTTAGTTTCCTATTTTTTAATTATAATGAACTCGTTCACTTAGTGATACGTATCCCACAGACAACACTACTTAAGATCAAGCTCCGCCTGTGATGGAGTAGATTCTACTTCAAACTCCCCTGCGTCGATAGCAGTTTTGAGTTCTTTGTAAGTGTTTATACCAAAATTTCTCTGTACCCCAGAAGGAAGTATACCTTCCTTAAAAAGTAACATTGCGCCTTTGGTTAGGCGTACTTTGCTAGATTTTTCCATACTCTCTTATACCCAAATATCAGGGATTATTTAGTTCAATAAAGAACTTTTGTGAATTATCATACCCTGCTGCTACTACTCTTGTACGTAGATTGGACATCAGTACTTCGTACATCCTATCTAGGTCTGCCAAACTTTCTTCATCTACGGTTCTAGATTCAAAATAAAGAACCGTAGTCTTATCTATCTCCTTTTCAAGGGACTCAACCTTAATCACTTTTTGCTTTCTCCTTGAGTAATACTTCGACTAAAGAATCTATTATACTCTTCTTATTGAGAGAAGTAAATTCACTTATCCTAAAGTTTGAGTAACTAGTTTTTCTCCATTCTTTCCACTCATCATGAATGGCCGTTATCCTAGATGCATGGTACTTGATGTTTATCGGCTCCTTAGTGACGCTGGTGAAGACGTATTCTGCCGCAAACCTCTCTAAGAACCTCTCATACAATAACTCCAAAGGGGCATCAATGTAAACGGAGTACAAATCCTCTTTGAACATATGATAGATCTGCTCAAGACCATGAGGTTCCACGATTAGCAAAGGGATCTTACCAAGAGCTAACTTGGTTACTATCTCCTGTTTTTCAATACCGTAGATATTACCTTTGAACTCGATGTGCTCTGCTGCTGCATTGGCATCGATAATATCTTGGCATTCTTGCTTACTTAAGAAGTAGTAGTCAGTGCCGTGTACTTCGCCTGCTCTAGGGGATCTAGAGGTAAAGGATACTACCTCGCAGAAATGTCCAGTTTTGAATAACTCTCTGGCTAGAGTTGTTTTACCAGCGCACGATGGGCCAGTCAGTGTTACTAATTTCATATCGACTCCTTTAACAGGTAGATTTTATAAAGGTGGGGCAATCACCACTTCCACATACGTATCCCATACTACCTTTCATTTCCATATTACATTTCCAACATCTACTAACAGGTAACGCCGTTATAGCCGGATTTGGTACAATCAATGGGGCAAGGACTTGATGTGGGCATACCCCTGTCTTTTTACATTCTCCAGTGCAGTAGCACGCCGTCATACTATATTCTCCATGAACCTAAGTTTACTACCTAGAACTTCGGCCCCGTTTTTATTGCTACCAGTATACCTTATATCGGCCGTAACTTCAATGATGCCAGCGTCTACTACCTCTATCGCACATGGCTCACAAGGTTCATGGGTTATATAAAGACTAGCATCTAACAAGCTGATGTTATGGGATTTTGCGAATTCAATCATGTTAATTTCTGCGTGCCTAACAGTAGGTTTAGTAACTAATACCCCACCTTCCAACTCAAATTCGCAGTTATTATCTTCGCCAGGACCTGTGCCATTATACCCACAACATATAATACGACGATCTCTTACAGCCACACAACCAACTTTTAATCTACGTCCGTAGGATAGCAATGCCGTGCGGCGGGCTACGTCCATGAAGTAATGATGAAATTTTTGGTTCATTTAGATACCTCAGTTTCTTCTTTGGTTAATTCCATGTTACCTCCAGGAAATATGGATGTGGGGTATCATATGTACAACTAAATGGATAACGTCTGCCAATCCCAATGCCGCTAATAAGAATACTATTATAATAACAGCCCAATCCAATTTGGTCACCCTAAAGAAATTAGTTGGAAAAGGTATCATCTTAATACCTCCACCACCTCATGAGTTTCAATCCAAACATGAGCTCCACAAGCCAATGGTTTATCTGGGCTATAAACCACTTTAGATGGACCCTTAATCTCGACTTCATGAGCATAGCGATTATCCTTATAGGTTTTTACTGTAAGAACCGGTAGTAATACATCGCCATTAGCACGGTTCTTTTTAATGTTATGTTGGTTAACGTGTATGATTGTTTTCATCAGATCCTTCCTTATCCACCCTATCTGATAGTAATTTAAGGGTAGGCTCGTACTCAGGCGAATTCTTGCCTATACATATATAACTCTGTGGGGGTTTTCTATCCACCATAACACGTAGACCTTCTATCTCCGCTAATAAAGAACATAACTTAGCCTGTTTCTTCGGGGATAGTAGGGTGGCGTCAGATCTCTTTACTACTATATATCTATTTTCTAACTTCATTTTCCAATCGCCTTTCTAATCTCAGTTATTTGTTTCTCAGCTTCTTCACTTACTTCACATATCATCCTATAGCGACAATCCTCACTATGACACGCAAGCTCAGGCGTCTTTGTCATACATGTACAACCACCAACTATGCCGTAAGCCGAGATAGAATTCATCTTACTTGTCAGGCTTTTAAGAAGAGCATCAATATCATTAATAGCATCCTCAGTAGCTCTGTCACTAAGCTGTTTAAACTTGGCATCTCTGGTCACAGCTTCCTGTTCCTTACGGATAGGCACCAATTCCAGCACACGTTCAATTGGCACAGGCTTCATGTCCCAGCAGTCTACACCCATATCAAAGCGTAATAAGCCGGTATTATCCGTAGTACCATGGCTATGGCCATGCAAGTGAATAGCCCCATGGAACTTACCATTCCATGACTCGATTGGGTAATGGAACAATGCTAAGGCACGATTCTTGGGAAGTATACCCTTGAGTTCATGATAGGGAAGGATATCTACGAAATATCCTTGGATATAGGAGATAGGATCGTGGTTACCACGTACCAAGTGCTTAATACCATTAAGCCTATTTAAGTCGAACGGCCCGAAGGTAACATCGCCTAAGTGCCACACGTGATCCTTAGGCCCTACCTCTTTATTCCAGTTATCTACCAAGCCTTCCGTCATTTCTTCTACGGTTTCAAAAGGCCTCCCACAGTACTTAATGATATTTTTATGTTGGAAGTGGGTATCCGACGTAAATAGTGTTTCACTCATTCTTGTATTTCCTTTCGGATCTCCATCCATAATTTACCAAGTTGATTACGACCAATCTTTTCAGGTCCCCAACCCCAGAATGTATCTCTCCAGGAATCTTCTATCAACTGCCTTGTGCCAGTAGCCAACAACTTACGCTTAACATACTCATGCTGATTAACTTTAGCGATAAGGATGTTTTTCATTATAGCCACTTTGACTTCATCCCAATCAGACCTTGCGTAAGACTTGAGGGCATTGGCTAACTTAAAGGCCTCATGAGCTGAAGGTGCATTGCGTATAAGCTCAGCAAGGTCTGGTCTATTAACCTGGAATTTTTCCCAATGGTATGCCTCTTCTGAGGTATTGAATTTAAGCCCTTTCCACATTAATGTGAAGGCCGAAAAATTCGATAGGACATAGAAATCCTGTTCATAAAAGAATACGTCTTTATCTGTGTCTAACTTGTGATTGTCGCTCATAAAAATCTCCCGGCTGCTAATACAGCCTCAGTATAGTTTTGTTGGTCATAATGCTTTATATTTAAGTATCTAGCCACATCCTTTAGCTCAGATAACCAAGTTCCCCCGTTATCCACAACCATCTTCCCAACTTGGTTTAGTGACTTTAATTGTCCAGGTGTGAATAACTCGTCAGACCACATCTCTCTTTCCAAGAAACAAAATATAGTTTTCCCAGGGCGTTTGTTGCTATCGTCCACGACCTCAGCTATAGAGTAAACTCCCATCATTTTCGGGGTAATGACGTATAAACAGAAATCGCATTCTTCTCTTTGTTTTATTTCCTCCGCCATGCACTCCGGCGTCCAGTCTTTAACCACTGGATCAAAGTAGTCTATATCCAGCATTGGCTTTAATTCCTCACGCCAAGTTGAGTTGTTGCATGTACCTCCTAAGAATACTTTCATATTTGTCCCCTATAAGATACCATCTTTAAATTAGTTAAATTCTTTTGCTCTTCCCCAGAGATTAACTGACACAGTTCATCTAATGGATAACTTTCAAATGGAGCCCATACAGTTACACCAAGTTCATCTAGAACTGTCTGGTCATTGTTCTGTAATGCTTCCATTATTGCTTCATGTTCTTTTACATCATGGTCCGAACTCAAAAAAGTTTCTAAGGCCATATGTAAGGCCTGATCTTCTAACGACATATTATTTCCTTTTAGTTGACAATTATTAAAATGGTTGAAAGTTCATATTAATTTCCTTTTGTATCATATCCATATTGTATCATGTTACTTGACAACCTTCAAACTAGGAGGTAAACTACTATAACTTTAGGAATTTAGAAATGGACCTTAGCAAATATTATACAGAAATATGTAAAACATCCTTACTCACCAGGGAAGAAGAATATGATCTTCTACTCATTTATTATGATACTGAGTCTACGGAAAAACAAAAAACTGCTGCCAGGGACGCCATATTAAAAGCTAATATGAGATACGTTTTTAATATGGCACGTAAGTATTCAAGGAGTGATCCAGATACTTTCCCAGATCTTATTTCAGCAGGTAATGAGGGATTAATTGTAGGGTTTAATAAGTATAAGCCTAACAAAGGGACAAGGGTTCTTTCATATGCCCACCATTGGATACGACAGAGAATTCTCTTCGAGATGTCTCAGATGAGATTAGTATCACTTCCAGTATACAAACAACAACTCTCCTCCAAGATACAAAAGCTAAAAGAGACCAACGAAGTTATAACAATAGAAGAACTAAAAAAAGAATTCGAGGGGACAGGTATAACAGACAAAGATCTCGAAGACTTGTATGACACCCAATACCTAACCTTTTATATAAGTGATATGGATGAGTCCACTTTCGAGATTAACCCTATAGAGGATACTGTACAGAGGCTCATGGATGATGAGAAGTGCTTAGCAACAGTGAATAAACTACCCAGTCCATATCGGGAGATCATAGGTAGATCATTTGGGTTAGCAGACACTAAAGAGCATTCAATATCAAAGATTAGCCGCGATCTAAAACTACCAAAAGAAGAAGTACTTTTGTATAAAGAAAAAGGATTAGAAATGTTAAAGGTTCTTCTGACCCCTACTTAAAGGGGCCATAATCAATTACAGATCAAATGCATCCCAATTCCAGCCATAGCTAGGATCTAGGTTTGCGCTTGTTAACTCTCTTTGCTTTTGCATTTGTTGCCTCACTACTTGCCGCAGTAACTATTGTCGCCACGGATACGTCCATCACAGATACAGCTTGTGACTTCTTCAATTCTTGCATTTCTGCTTTAGTCCTACGATGACGCTTAACTTTGATTACCTCGTCAGATGGGCTCTCTGTTCTTTTCTCTCTTGCAACAGGGCTGGCAATTGGCGTTGTACTTCCAGTACTTCCTCCATTTCCTCGTTCTCGTCTATCTTCACTATGTTCCCACCCGACTTGCTGAGGAAGTCTATATAACTTTCTAACTGTTTCCCTTTTGCTATTTTTCCTGACTTTGACGAACTCATAATCTAAATTCCCTGATAAAAATTGTGATAATTCCTCTTCCAAATTTTCTGGGAAAGGAACTAAAGAAAGGGCAGTTTGCGGACCCAATGCCCAGTAGAAATACGTGACGTACACCAAAAATCTTGGTACACCGTCTTTTATAAAATAGAAGTAATACTTTTTATGAGTTGCCTCATACCCTAAATAAATAGGTTTTATTTCATCGGTCAATTTCACATAATTTCCTTTCCATAGTACTTATACCAAAAATCTTAGTATTTGTTAATCTTCCCATTTCCTACCACAAGTATTACACTTCCAACTTAATGTCCTATTACTGTACGCTTGAGTAACATGCCAGTCCTCATGGAAAAGCACACATTTTATGATGTTGATCATCCTAATAACCCATTTATATAATTTGTTTATTTGTATATCACAGCTTCCGTTAGCCATTTAGGTAACACTCCTTTATTCCTTGCTATAAACTGATTAAACCTAGAGTCCATCAACACAGTAACCCCGAAGTCATCCTCACTACGGTTGATACGACCTATCTGTTGACCAAACGTAATTAAAGCTTGGTAGTTATAATAAGGAAAGTCCTCTTTCACCTTCTTAGCCATAAGCTTATCTGATGTCGAAGGGTATGGAACTCTAAGTACTATCTGGAATCTAGAACGATCTCCTTTAAAGTCAACACCTTGCTGACATATTGGCGATATAAATACTAAAGGTTTATCGGACTTGTAAAAGTTCGTCAGCGATTGTTGGAAGTCTTCTTTACCATGCATAACAACACGATGGGTATCCTTTAATGCATTATATAAAGTCAGAGCAGCATGATAGGAGGGTGCGTGTATTAAACCCTTCTCATTACCGAAGACACCCATTACCTTCTTAATGTTAGTTATCATTTGCTTGAAGTTAACGTCCCAAGTCTTATGACTGGTATCTACTGTGTACTCAGGCTTGAGGTATATTGGCCTGTTAACTTTAGGGAAAGATGACCCAATCTTAATGAAACAAGTTTCTTCTTGTTTAAGGCCAGTCAGTCTACAATATAAGTCTTTACTATATATTGTGCCTGACATAAGTAAACGTTTCTTACCAAAATTAAGTAGATACCTATCAACAAGGTTACCTACATACTCAGGCGTGAACATGAATTTAGAACGCTTGTGCACTGGATCTCGTTCTATAGTAACAACAAACTTCTCCCCAACTATATCTGATAAGTCACCTAAGGTGGAGAGAATATTCTCAAACTCCATACGTGGGCTAACCTCATTGGATTTTGCCCTGGTAGAGTATTTCTCGGAGAACTGTCCCAGCCATCCTGCCCACTCAGCCATAGTCTTAAATTGACCTTCTACAGGTTCATCTTCATCTTTGATGAACAATGGTAGACTTATCTTTTTCTCAGCAAAACCTCTGAGTATACCTTCAACCTCATGGCACTCATCTATAACCAATAATTCACGTCTAGTGAATCTCTCCGAGTAATAGGTTTGAAAGATGAAGGAGTGCAGGTTATGTACTATTATCTTTTCATTCTGGGCCGTGTCAATAGCCACGTGGTACGGACAAGGATATTCTTCCTTGTTCTTGTTACCCTCTTTATAGGGCTTGGTACATTTCACTTTAGATTCTTGACTAGTTAGACATGGCCCTTCCGAACAAGGAGATGTAGAAGGTGACATGAATAATATCTTGCCATTACGTATCTTATGTATTACCTGTTGATACTCTGCATCATTATCCTCAGAGATATAAGTGCAGGGATATGAATTACGACCCTTCATTGTTACTAGAGATTCTTTATTAAAGTCTTCAAGGTATTGGTCTTGTAAGGATTTCCTTGGGGTAAGTATATGGGCATCTCCATAGAACTTAGCACATGCTACGGCTATAGCTGACTTACCAGAACCAACTGGGGCTTCTACTATAACGTTTTTATACCCTTTGGTAAATGCTACCTCGATTGCCTTCAGTACTTCTATCTGTGAAGGTCTTGGTGTTGCTAATGGAAAATGATCTTGTATTGACATTTGGTTGTTCACCGATTGATTAAAAAAAGCCAAGAATGTTCTCTTGGCTTTGTTCTTATACCAAAGTTATGGTTTTATTATAACTAGTCTTAGCTGGCCGCTGGGGTTACTACAGTTACAGAAGATGCTTTTGCTGCCGCCGCCTGTGCCGCTGCCAATGATGTATCTTCCATCCATTCCAGCAACTTTGCCAAATCATCTTCAGCCTTGGCAATTGCGTCTTTCAACATCTTTGGTTTAGCCGTTGTTTGCTGCATTTGTTTGATTTCAGCCTCCTTGGAAGCTATTGCATTCAGTATAGCTTTGGGATCCGTATAGTCAACACTTGATCCTCCCGCTTTCATGGTAACGTTAATACTTATTTCAAGCCAGGGTTTATTCGACATGATTTTTGTTTCCTTTTCTTTTTCGAGTTCAATCAAATTATGCTTCGGGAGGTGTAGATAATTCCAGGAAGGCGGACAACCAAGTAAGTGGTGTATCCAGACTATTGTGGACAAAGTGAAAACCTTGCTCCAGTCTTCGTCGGATGCCCCATCACGTACAAGTTTCTGCAGATGGTGACTAGGTTGTTTAGCACTAATAGCACTAGCTATTTTGTTGAAAACCCCTCTATCCTTAATCAACCTCTGTGCCATGACTTTCTCAGGCACCTCTTCCTCCGTTACGGGATGGTTCATCGTAGGAGCCACCACGATTGAGCCTTCAGGTCTAGGAGGAAGAGGAGGAGCACACGGTGCAGGCTGTGGACTTGGAGAGTCAAGTTCCGCAGTCAGGTAAGAAGAGCGGTCAGGCCAACCGGTTTTAAGAATATGCTTTGTCAGACCTACCATGTATTCATGACGCAGATATTCATTAGCTGTGGAAGGTATACCATAACCAGTTTGTTTTACGTGCTTCTGTATGTAGGCTTTAACCTCTGCTACCAATACAAACAGTTTGGCCTTATTATTTAATTGGTCCCGTATGATGGTATTAAATTTACCATCATAGGCGATACTATGGTAGAGAGCATCGAATTGTGTATCTGGATTCATCTCCTACCTCGATTCTTTTTTCTTGCCCTTCTTGGGAACCATCCACGAGGCCTTGGGCTGCTGATGGGGACACTTGGGTTTTTCTACCTTGTCCTTGCCTTTCATTTCACCTTTGTGGGCTTTGGAAAGTTTTGCTTTCTTTAACAGTTTCGACTGTCTGCTCATTTGATTTTCCCTTCATTAATAGTAAAGGATTTGTTGTGAGTTTTATCGTGATCACGACCTGGCGAGACGATATGATCAAACACCTCATTACCCTCACCGTCAACTTTGTTCTTTTCCTTCCTGAATCTCTTCGCGTCCATCTTGTTGTTAAATCCTTTAAGTACTTCAAGACTTGTTCTGTGTACTACTACAAAAAGTTCCATACTGTTCTCACCTTATTATGTCGTTATAGATATCACGGTTTCCCGCCTGAAAAACTTTAAGAGTCATTGGTCGCCTTGGCTATGGAGTAGCATACTGCGCCCAATCCAAGCACTACAAATATTGGAAATATGGACTGAGAAGCGCCATCGATACCGATACCTAGTATTATTAACCCGATAAAGTATAGGTCTGTCGTCGTTAACTTCCGTTTCTTTATTTCCACAATTGCTACTCCTTAAAGTTTTTTAGGCGGGAGTCTGGGATATACCGTCCCAAACCCCCTGTACATTATCGTCTATGTTCAATATAGATGCGTCTACCATTCCGCCACCCCCGCAAAAGGGATTCTTCTACTGACTGCAACTTCGTCTCATTTCTCTGTCTATCAAAGCTACTAGCTTATCCTGAGGGAAAGTGTTGCAAGCACAACCAAGTGCTCCAAAGTATATGGGATTTCGAAGAACCCCTGTTGCGGGAGCCTGGACTCGAACCAGGAAGATTTTTTGTTTCGGACGTCCTATGTTTAAAAAGATTACTTGTTATGACAATCAAATTACACGCTCTACCACTGAGCTACGAGTCCATAAAGAATTCAAAAAGGGATTATGTGACGGGCGGTGGGAATTATCCCTTGGGTTAATGTGAACATTAGCCATTCGGTGCCGGTGATTTAATCTTACTTTTTGAACCCTTTGTGGACTCGACTGGGATCGAACCAGTGACCCTGTAAACTAGACAAGCAACTTCTATTTTATCGGAAACCCTATGAACTTAAAGTGGCAAAACAACAAACACGGACTTGGATCGTTAGATAGACCCGTAATCTTTAGCTTGAACTTGAGCTTACCACTCTTAATACTAATTACTTTACCAGTCTCAGTTCTGGTACTACTAATTACTTTGTTTCTTCAAAGAAGTGGAGGTCGGAATCACGGACTTCACTCCACACGACCTCTGGGTCTTCTACCTTAGCAAACTGATGCCAAGACCCATTATCCCCATAGCGCTTACGACCAAGATATATTAACCTCTCAGGTTGATTCTTCCAGTTGTACCTTCCGCCGACTACCATACTCCCTCCTTTGGTTATTCGATTAGCTACTCACTGCAACCTAGATCTGTCTGTGATACTATGAACGCTAAACTGTCATAATATGAGGGAAACTACATTAGATATGTAAGCTTTCGCTAAACTGGTTAATTCAACGTTGCAGTGTTCGCCGTGCTTGGATTATACCACGGTCCAATCAATGCTCTCAACAGCTGACCGCTAACTTTGTCGGTGACAGCGTCGATGTTGTTTGCACGTTGACGAGCTTGTTTGACAGCGCCGATGATCTTATCGAAGTTTTCCAGCAAACGTGCTTTTTCCGCCGAAGAGATCAGGCCAGACCATTCATTGGTAGAGTACTTTCCAATGTTTGTTTGGGCTTTTGCCGTAACATATTGACCAGGCTGCTTATCCGTTGGCTCAAAAATGTGAGGGTAAGTTACTTCCTCCCTCGTCTTGACATCGATGGTTATGGGAGCACGATAAACATGCTTGCCATAAGATGGATCCAGAGTCCATGCCACACCTGGTGCTAACGTCGGGATATTCTCGAATACCGGACGCAGATCTTTGAGACGATTCTCCATGCACAGCAGGAATGTAACCGGCATATCTTTCAGAACGACCACACCATCCACCACGATGTCGGCTTTTGCCAACTGATTGGTTGCTTCTTTCTGGAACATCACATCCCAATACCCACCTAAGATCATAGCCAGATAATTCAAGGAATCAGGCACAGTACCTTCAAGTTTGATGGTAGTGCTATCCTTTGCTTCCAGTGACTTGATCTCCACTTCACGTGTAGGATCTTGGTCATACAAGGTCAGCTTACGCTCTCTACCTTTGTATGTATGTTCCTTGTTCTTAAAGGTCTGAATGGTCTCAACAACCAGTTTGTTAGCACGACCTTATGCATCACCTTCAACAGCTAAAACTTCATGTAACTTGCCTGACATAATAAACCTCTTTGTAACTATAACATTATTTGTTATAGATACGTCCATCATTATTGCTAATGACTTCTCCAAGGAAAAAGAAACAATATGAAAATAAGTGTATTACTCCTACACCATTCTTATACCACTAACTTATGCAAGAATCTAAATCTTGCGCCAGGATACTTTAATATCCCAATAGGTAAAGGGATCTGCTACTATACCAGGTGTACTCACCTTGACGCCTACCAATGTATAATACCCAGAAACATTGAAGATGCTTCTAAGCAATGCAAGAGTCTCGGATTCGTAAAAATACTCTGAATGTAGGTAAACCATGATATAACCACCTGATTCTACTATTTCTTCCAGGTTTCTGAACTCATACGCACCACCACCAGCCGTAAGAGTATCAAGTGCGATATTGGTTCCTAATAATGGAATTACATTCTCTACTATTGTACGCTCTAAGAATGTCCTAAGTGGTGTACTACCTTGTTGGGTCATCGATGCCTCCTGTTGTACATAAGGATAGGCTGGCTTCTCCGCTGTGGAATACAGCCGTACACAAGATACAATTATCATCGTCGTTAATAACGACTATATCACGACCACGAAGATTGGATTCCCGTAGTACTTTTTCCTGTGCTTCCTTGAATCCGTTTATACCGATTTCGACATACTCTCTGTTGTAAACTACTCTTAAACTGTAAGGCATTTCTTCTCCTAATCCCAAAGGCTGCAGTAGTGTTTTCCAAAAAGGTCTAAACCTTCTTGAACCTTTTCGTGGTACGCATAGTAAGCATCCCACCTCATTTTATGTTCTCTTTCCCAGCGCAAAGGATGGCTGCTCTTACCTTCATCTTCTGGATACTTCTTAAGGTCTAGTTTACCTTGCTGTATTGTAAAGGCGTCGTGCTCTTCCTCAATGACTTGTTCAAAGGACCATATCATATGATCTATGATCATATCCCATTTAGCCTCAGCTTTGGCCATGGTGGCCTCCGAATAACCGTATCCATTCTCGCCATCTTCCTCTACAAACATTGAACCAGGGATACCATGCTTGGTAGCCAGAAGCTGTTTCAGCATAGGTATAATGATAAGAGCTAGAGTGGAGTCCATCCCCCATGTATCGTACTTGTCTATCCTGATTTTGATTTTACGCTTACGTTTGTTCTCAACCCATTGACATACATCGGTAAACCATTGCGGGGATTTCTCGGCCCAACTATTCGTTGTATCTTCACTAAAGCCTAGATATGTTAATAGTTTCAGAATTTGGTAAGGTCCCCACCAGTCAAGGTACGGGCCGATTTCAACTTTCATACATTACCCTTTCAACAAAGTTTTTTATTCATTTCAAAAGGCCAGCCTTGCGTTACTTTAGTTTCAGGTGTTACTTTTGTGAACACGGTTTTTAAGTGTTCGTTGATGCTATTCCACTGTTCCTGGCTTGGATGAGCTTCATTTAACTCGGCAAATCCTTGTAACCAATAACAAAATTGTTCAGGTGTCATTTAACTTCTCCTTCTGTTTATGCCTGCGTTCTTGCATTGTTTCCGGTTCGGACTTGTGATTAATAGATTTCTTACTACGTGGATTGCAACACATAGCACAGGAACAAGGAGTAGGGGTATTTATAGCCATAGCTAGTATCTTAGGTTCTTGTCTAAGATCTCTACCCCAATGAAACCTACGATTTTTCTTCAGGCGTTCCCTGTGATGTCTGCGTATTGCCCTGCCATTCATCAATTATACTCCTCAGCTTTCATCATAGCAGCTCTTATATTCTTTTCTCCAACGGGGTTCTGAGAATGTATTGTCCAAGCTGGACAAGTCATCCTCTCGAAGAAAACCTCTTGTTCAATAAAGCAGGCAACCTCATATCCAGTCCCATTCACCTCATCCCCGAGATCGTGGTCAAAGGAAATCTTCTCTACAGACCCAGTTGCCAGAAATTCTATAGCTACTTTAGCAGTACGTGCTATAACCCAGGAGTTATCTGGGGGATTACGTATATCATCTAGAAACAGTTTCATTTACTTCTCCTTGATGTCGGTTCACATCATATTCAGCTTAGCTAGGGCTTTTGCAACTTTAGTTTGTACGCGTTCACGTATCTCCTTATCCTCAGCAGACCTCATAGCATGTTCAATACGCTCTGTTACCGCTTTCTTATAATCTTCCATACGACGGTCAATCATATCCGAGTGGAATTTTTGCATTGCTGCAAACTCCTCCTCCAGCGTAGCATGAATAGCTTTTCCGAGAGATGCCTTTATCTCTGGTCTAAGAGTGAACGTAGAGTTCCCCGACCTCCAATTTCCCCACTTTATAGCGCCAAGCTTACTTACCATCTCGTTTATGTCAGGGGTGGCATTAATAACCGCAGCTTTTACGTGTCCCACGACCTCCGTACCAACGCCTTTCACATACCGCCGTGCAAGGTTCTCCAGGACGGCATGTTTTATTTGTAGTTCGAACTCAGGGTCTTGGTCTATCAAGGCACTCAACGCCCCAGTGTCCAGCGAGATTCTTGTCGTCATATTGTGCTCCTATTGTTAATTTCATTTCTATTCCTAAAAGGAAAACGTCTCATCCTCGGGACGAACCTGTGCCACAAATGCATCTACCTTTTCATTGATACTTTTCAACTCTGCCTCTACTGTCAACAAACGCCGCTGGTAGTATTCAAGAGCCTCAACAAATGCAACAGTTTCTGACTCCGCTCTCATACTGAGGTTCATTCCACGAGTTTCATCGTATAGCCAAAATCCCTTGCTGCCACCTGTTTTGTACTCGCACAATGATAAGGTCTCACTAAGTTCGATATAGCTATCTGGCGGTCTGCTCATTTCAAATCCTCCTTAATACAACCCCTCACTAAACAAGTTAATATCCCCGCCATTCCGTTCAATGTTAAAGGGTTGTCCATTCTTCTTCACTATTTCCATAGCTTCCTTCCTATCAAGAAAGTCTCCGAACTGATCTATGAACCCCTGCTTACCATTCTTCATAGATATATCCGCTGCCTTAGCTTGGCCCCACATTGCTGAGTCACAATGTCTAGCCCCGCAGAAGATAACGTCGCCTACCCTTATAGCAGCACATACTACTATTTGCTGTGGTTTCACCAAGCCGTTCTCAGTCCAGTAGTCGCTCATTACTTTCCTCCTAACAGGGCTCTGGCAAACCCGAGCAGTATAATGCTATCTTCTTCATCCATGTCAACAAGTGGATCCCCATCTAAGTCCTCAACATAGTTGGGATGGGCCTTCATCGTCTTGGAGAATAAAGCTATTATATCGTCATCGGATATTTCGTCTCTAGTAAATAGGGGTTTGGGGAAATGCTTGATCCCGTACCTATCAGTGACAGACTCATCGCCGTCATCTAAGAAGACGGTCTCAGCTGTCCAGATTACCGTTCCTTGTAATACGTTTTTTAATTCTTCGTCAGTCGAGGTATTACCTTCAGCCCTGAAGAAGCTGACTTTCCTAGCTCCAGTAAAGTCAGTCAATGTTGGTACTAGCCATGCGGCAGGCTTATTAGGGTTCATAGTATTACCTTCCTTTTATTAAAAGTTTATGGTTACACCCAAGTTTTGGTAAGTCAGTAGATACATCATCAATAGACTGCGTGTGTCTTATACCACAATGTTCGCATTCGTATAGACTATCATATATACCAGGGGATAAGCACCTCCCCTTGTGTTTAATCTGAGCTGGTGCCTGATGCTCCGCCCAATTAGTCAACTGCTCCTTGGTCATTTCATCAGGGCAATACTCCAGCATTAAGGCGTCTATCTTGGCTTGGAGAGATTCTATAGCGTCCGTACCAACAGCTTTAGAGGCGAAGTTAGATTCCAAGGCTTTCCACGCCATGACCTCTACCTCGTACTCATATTTAGTGGGGCTACCACCTATAGGCCTATGCCATTTGATGTCTGATAAAGCCTTTCGTAACCCCTCTATGCTACTCACCCAGCCGGTGCAATCTTCAGCAGTAACCAATTCCAGAACTTCGTGGTTTGGTTCGCCCTGACTAAACTGAGGGACACGCTCGTGGCTGAATACTGAGATTAGCTGTGATTTAAGTAGTTTATTCTCAGCCTCAAGCCATTCAATGGCGTCGTATAAAGGCTTTTTGCTTGGCCCTTTATCAGCCTCTTTATAGCACATAGGGCAGGTGCCTATTTCTAACTCATGTGGGCAGGTTATCATTTCTTTCTCCTTTTATACCTCAATTACCTCATGTTTAATTAACCCTTGATGTTCCAAGTTCTCACTCTTGTAACCAACACAATTATTGATTAGCCTACAATGAACCATCCACGTATCTTTCTGATGGTGTGTATGACCGTAAAACCACATCTTAATATTATCATTATCCAAAATCAAATCACTCAAGTCCGAACAATAATAATAATTTGAGTTGTCTCCAACATACCTTGGGTCAATTAAAGTTTCCAATGGTAGGTGATGGGTAATGACAATTATTTTCTTGTCACGATTTTGTTCTGCAATGATACGAATATAATCTTTATGTTTCCAATGTGTATTAATCCATTTCTGACTTGTGAACCGACTCCATCCATCATCAGGACCAGTTTCATATGCAATCTTCCCATCATAGTTCATAAACTGAGGCATATTATGCATAGCCAAAGGGTCACCATTCTTCATATCAGTCCAAAGAGTACAACCCACGAAGAGATAATCACCATCGGCATAAGTGTCGCAATCCAACACCTTAACGTTGTAGTATCCATAGTCTTGCAACATCGCATTACACTTGTCCCCACCTTTCAAAATTGTTAACCCATGGCTACAAGGCCAGTAGTCATGGTTACCCAAAACAATTAACACTTGTTTAAATCTGGTAGAGAGTTTACCAATCCATGAATGACCAGCGAACTCAATCCATTTTGTACTAATCCATAAGTCACCTGCTAGAATCAAAAGAGTTTCTTTATCATCTGGTAACTCTGGTGGGTACCACAAAATAGGCTCACCCGTTTGTACGTTAAACCGACCACCATAATGGTCAAGGTGCATGTCGCTGTACTCTCTAATTTTCATCAAATATCCTCTACAATTTGGACTTTAGTTTCCCTATTAACTCTTTATTCTTAACTTCTAAAAGATTACATTCTTTTTGCAAGACCTTGGCATTAAATACCCAGCAATCACGATCATCAGTTAAACCTGTAATTTGTCTAGCCTGTTGTTCTATGATATCTTGCTTATCCTTTATAGCCTCAACTAGTTCTTCAAAAGTCGGTTCTTTAGTATCGGGTACGCACTCAATACATGCACAGAAATCACTCATTTCAACTCCTTGATATTAGGTGGGGTAAGGTGTAAATTAAGAAATACCCTGGTCCCATCTTTAAGAGCATACCATACTTTTTGTTCTTCTGCATTGGTTGCCTGCCTTCCTTTTCCAGAATGTTGCTGAATAAAAAGCATTCCGGTATCAGCATTATGTATTTCACCACACTTATTACAGATAGTATTACAACTTGAAAGATAGTTGCACCCTTCCCTGAAATGGCCCGTACATTGATTAGATTTCAGTCTATCTATCTCACTTTGCATACTAGTTTTGAATAGCTTAGTTATCTCTTCACTAAACTTTACAATCTGATTAAGCTCTTCTTCAGAGAAATCAGCAATAAATTGCTCATAAGAATCATGTCCATCATCAAGTGGTAAAACTGAATAGGCTATTCGTAGTATCTGTTCTCTCTCATCCATTTTATCATTCCCTATTAAACATCCAAGTTTGATTACATTCTGCACAAGCATCTTCGGATATGGTCATAGTATCACAACCAGGTTGTGAACACTAGTGTTTCATATCCTGTAGTTGTTTATCATACCTATTAACCAAGACCTCGATACCATTAGAGACATTTCTCGCTCTTTCCTTAGGTACCCCATATATATCCAATACCATAAAGGCTCTGTCGAGCTCCCCCTGTGCATTAGCCTGGGCTGCTTCCATCAATTTTAGCAAAGGAGATTCATCTAAAGTCCAATCTTCGCTCCAACCCTGTTGTACTATTATACGTTTCCAAAGGGCTCTTAGTTCTTCGATGTTTTCCATTATTATTCTTTCTTTAAAGTATGCCTTGAAGATTTGGCATGACAAGTAGGGCATTTCTCACCCACTCCCACTATTTGCCTATCACATTTCCAACACCAGAAAAGCCCACGTTCAGGGGTTAACTTTTCTCTCGGTTAGTCTTATTATATTCCAGGTCTTCAAGGTCAACCGCATGTAGTTTGTATTTCATTCCTATCACCCGTTAATAAGTATGCGAACATCATATACACCATCGTCAAATCGTTGTGTAGTAGTTTTAAGGCATTTTGTTGTGCCTCAAAGGGATGGTCACGTTCCAAAGAATCACTTATAGAATTAACTACTGAGTAACTAGTCTCGGTATTATACCCAAGTGACTTGGCCAGTTGATAGGCTTTTTCTTTTCGAAAGAAGGGTATGGTTTTACCCATTGCATTCATTCCGGAACTTAAAGTTTCATTCATTTTATTCCCCTTTTAAGTTATTTACTTTGTCGTAGGCCAACCTACCTTAGCCAATCTATCGATGACACCAGCAAGTGCCTATTTCTAACTCATGTGGGCAGGTTATCATTTCTTTCTCCTAGTAAGTTATAATAGTTATACCACTTAAGGTCGGCTATCCTACGAAGTTCTTCCCACTTCGGCCAAGGCTTTTCAAGAGGAGGGTTAAAAGCACCCTTCTTTGTTAGATAAGTCTGAGCTTCAGCTACGGCTGCATCGTTGGCCACTAACCATTCTTCTTGCGCTGTTTGTAGGTCATTGGTATTTTTCATGATTGTGCAGCCCTGCGGCGTAGCATTCCTGCCACATCCTTTAATAATATAGAACCAGCCTCATCAAATTCACAAGCCACTGCTTCTATTGCCTTCCGCCGTACTTCCTTGTCGTGGTCGGCCAGCGCCTCCATTCCAGTGTAGTTATCTGGCATGTCAGGTAATTTCGTAAATGCGTTTATTAAAGCCTGTTGCGATACAATCTTCTCATCTTTCTTACCTATGATGACTTGAAGTTCGGCAATCAAATCACCGTCAGTCATCGGTATATTCTTGTAGTTATTAAGCTGTGATTGCGCCAACTCAAGAGTCTTTCGCATTACATCTCTAGTGTTCATTTCATTTCTCCAATATTTTTCGTGCTTGTTTTACACGCCTCAGAGCTTCTGGAACTGTGCTATTCAATCGTGAAAATAACGTTCTTAGATCTTTTTCATATGGTTGCATATAGTGCTTCCCAAGTTTTTCGTAGAAAACTTTTAGGAAGGGTTCTATACCATACCCCGTCATAGCATCTAACGCCTTTAATTCCCCCTCCGAGAATTCAATAGTCGCTATTACTGAAACGTCGGTACTTATTGTAACATTTAAGTTTACTTCACTCATCTCATCTCTCCTTCAGTTGCTTTCTGGTTGTTCGGCCATGCGGCGGATAGCTTCTACACATTGCATGATTGCGTTAAATCCGATCCTCATTCCGTGATCTATTAGATCGTGATGTTCTGCAATGCAAATTTCCGCCGCTTCCTCCAGCACTTCCCTGCGCCACTGTGCTTTCTGCTTGTCGATCATGATTTGCTTTCTGGTTGGTCGGCCATAGTTTCAATAACATCTATTACGTTACACAAAGCATCGTTATATCCAATCATGTGTTCAGTGAAGTCAAAAATTTCTTCATTGAGCAGTAATTTTTTAGGTACAAATAGTACATCACTCATAACTTCCCTGCGCCACTGTGCTTTCTGCTCTGCAAGCCAATTAACATGTAGTTTGGCAAGGCGAGCATATTTTTCTTCCGTAGTGTGACCATCCCATTTGCCCTGATAGAGCGGCAACCCATCGAACAGAAAAGCATGGCTGTCGTGATAATGCCAGCTTACTTGTCCAGTAGGAAGGTCAACATAAACGCATGAGTGCCAATCTTCTGACCAGCCTTCAATAGCAGTTTTGGCAATTCCAGATGGGAATAATTTTGCTAATGCTGCGACAATGCGATTACGTTCCAGATAGGCGTCATCCTTGCGCTTTTCCATTTCCGCGTCATGCTCTGCAAGCCAGTTTGAGCTATCGGTGGATGCGATGTTTGCATTAAGTAATCTTGCCGCCTCTACTGCTATTTCACCCCACGCAGTTGAATCTGGCAAAGCGGAAGCAGAGATAAATGAAGCCATTACACAAGCTGATTTATTGGCCCATTCCCGCAACCGTGCATTCTCAGCCTGAAGCTGCTCAATAAGCTCCTTGTCGGCAGGATAGAACTTCTCCTTAACGATGGTTACTTTACCGGCAGTAACGGATGCGAGTTCGGCCTGAAGCTGCTCAACAGCATCGCGTAATACCATCTGAATTTGGAAGGTTTCGTTTACATCGCTTCCAGTTGGACCATAGTGATTTACAATAGACAAAGCATCTTCCAGACTTATCACTCCACCCCGTTCTGGTTTAGGCT
>Ga0307377_10001008_pt1 | contig 37189 bp, 40 predicted proteins | sample TR3MG_FD_202535 | JGI IMG/M metagenome (GOLD analysis project Ga0307377, IMG submission 202535) | Soil microbial communities from Risofladan, Vaasa, Finland - TR-3 | ecosystem: Environmental > Terrestrial > Soil > Coastal area > Acid sulfate soil | place: Finland: Risofladan, Vaasa | collected... | reverse complement strand
ATGAAAGAGGCTAAAGGCTGATGTCCGGCTTCGGCACGCTGCTGTACAAGGAACTGCTGCGCTTCTGGAAAGTGGCGTTTCAGACCATCGCCGCGCCGGTGCTGATGACGCTGCTGTACCTGCTCATATTCTCCCACGTGATGCAGGGGCGCGCGCCGGTCTACGGCACGGTGCCCTACGCGGCATTTCTGGTGCCGGGGCTGGTGATGATGGCGGTGCTGCAAAACGCCTTCGCCAACAGCTCTTCCAGCCTGATTCAGTCCAAAGTCACTGGCAACATCATTTTCGTGCTGCTGCCGCCGCTGTCCTATTGGGATTTCTTCGCTGCCTATGTGCTTGCTTCGGTGGTGCGCGCCATGGCCGTCGGCATAGGGGTGCTGCTGGTATCGCTCGCTTTCGTCGGGCTTTCATTTGCGCACCCGCTGTGGATATTCGCCTTCGCCTTCGCCGGCAGTGCTATTCTGGGCACATTGGGGCTGGTCGCCGGGATCTGGGCCGAAAAGTTCGACCAGGTGGCGGCGTTTCAGAGCTTTCTCATCATGCCGCTCACGTTTCTGTCCGGGGTGTTCTATTCGATACACTCGCTGCCCGCATTCTGGCAGAGGCTGTCGCAGTTCAACCCGTTTTTCTACATGATCGACGGCTTTCGTTACGGTTTCTTCGGCGTGTCCGATATCAATCCCGCTTTGAGTCTGCTGATCGCGTTCGTGAGCCTTGGGGTCGTCACCGCCGCCGGCCTCGCGCTGCTCAAGGGCGGTTATAAACTACGCTACTGAGAACCCGTTGCAAAAAGACTTTTGCGACGGCTGACATAGTAGGGAAGCATGAGGGGAGGCGGCACGAAGGTATCGATCCCGCTTCCTCGGTCCCGTTTGACGGGCGAGGGGGAAGGTCCCCGCAGGGGAAATCCTCTCATTTTGAAATGAGCATTGAAGGGGCGACTATGGTTACACCCGAGGAAGTAAAGACCTACATCGAGCAGGGCCTGCCCTGCGAGCATATCGAACTTGTCGGCGACGGGCAGCATTTTCAGGCGCTGATCGTCTCCGCCGAATTCCGCGGCAGGAGCAGGGTGCAGCGGCATCAGCGCGTATATCAGGCCCTGGGCGAGCGTATGCGCGAGGAAGTTCACGCGCTGTCGATGCAGACGCTCACGCCGGAGGAATGGCGCGAGCAGGCCGCTTGAAAAAAATTGTTGGGCCCGTTGCAAAATGAATTTTGCGAGGGTCCGATCTAGGGGAGTTTGAGGGGATGCTTCCCCTCATCGTGAACAGGTTCCAGGTATGGACAAGCTTCTGATCCGCGGCGGTACGCCGCTCTCAGGCGAGGTGCGCATTTCCGGCGCCAAGAACGCGGCGCTGCCTATCATGTGCGCGGCGCTGCTTTCGGCCGCGCCGCTGCGCCTCGCCAACGTGCCGCATCTGCGCGACGTCACCACCTTGCTCAATCTGCTCGGCGGCATGGGCGTCGCAGTGTCGCTGGACCAAAAGCTCGGTTTGGAACTGGACGCGGGGCGCCTGCACACGCCGCTCGCGCCCTACGATCTGGTCAAGACCATGCGCGCCTCGATTCTGGTGCTGGGGCCGCTGCTGGCGCGCTGCGGCGAGGCGCGCGTGTCCCTGCCCGGGGGCTGCGCGATCGGCCAGCGGCCGGTCGATCTGCACATCAAGGGGCTGCAGGCCATGGGCGCGGACATCCGCGTCGAGCAGGGTTACATCATCGCGCGGGCGAAGCGCCTGAAGGGCGCGCGCATTTTCACCGATCTGGTGACCGTTACCGGCACTGAGAATCTGATGATGGCTGCCTGTCTCGCCGACGGAATCAGCGTAATCGAGAACGCCGCGCGCGAGCCCGAAGTGGTCGATCTCGCGAATTGCCTAAAGGCGATGGGGGCGAACATCGAGGGCGCAGGCAGCGACACGATTACTATCGAGGGGGTGAGCGCGCTCGCGAGCGCCGCGCACCGCATCATGCCCGATCGCATAGAGACGGGCACCTTCCTCGTCGCCGCGGCCGCGACCGGCGGCGCGGTAAAGCTCAGGAACACCAGTGCACGCATACTCGACGCGGTGGTGGACAAGCTGCGCGAGGCCGGCGCGAATGTCACCGCGGAGGACGACGCCATCACCCTCGAGATGGACGGCCCGCCGAAGAGCGTCAACCTGCGCACCTCGCCCTACCCCGCGTTTCCCACCGACATGCAGGCGCAATTCATGGCGCTGGACTGCATCGCGCGCGGCACGGCGGTGCTGACCGAAACCATTTTCGAGAACCGCTTCATGCACGCGCTCGAACTGCAGCGCCTGGGCGCGGACATCGAAATCTCCGGAAACACGGCGGTGGTCAAGGGTGTGCCGCATCTGGACGGCGCCACGGTGATGGCGACCGATCTGCGCGCCTCCGCCAGCCTGGTGATCGCGGGGCTGGTAGCGAAGGGCGACACCGTGATCGAGCGCATCTACCACCTCGACCGCGGCTATGAATGCATCGAAGAGAAGCTGTCCCAACTCGGCGCACGCATCAAGCGGATTCAATGAGCGATTAGTACGAAATGAGGGGATATCCCCCGAGCAACCGTGTTCGTAGTCAAGCTGTTTTCGGGGACTCACTTCGCGGCGTTTCCCCTCAAACTCCCCCTAATTCAGATGCCATTTCGGTAATTCTGAATTGGCATCTATGAACGAGCGCTTACCGCGAAGTACGCGGTAAAATCACTTCTTTGATCAGGCATTATCGTGTCCCAAATCACCATCGCCCTGTCCAAGGGCCGGATTTTCGAGGAGACCCTGCCGCTGCTCAAGGCGGCAGGCGTGGTGCCGCGCGACGATCCGGAAACTTCGCGCAAGCTGATCATCGCCACCAGCCGGCCCGAGGTGCGCCTGATCATCGTGCGCGCCTCCGATACCCCAACCTATGTGCAGTATGGCGCGGCGGACATGGGCATCGCGGGCAAGGATGTGCTGCTCGAGCACGGCGGCGAAGGGCTGTACCAGCCGCTCGACCTGAAAATAGCCGCCTGCCGCATGATGGTGGCGGTGCCGCAGGGTTTCGATTACGCGCAGGCGGTGAGGCAGGGCGCGCGGCTGCGCGTCGCCACCAAATACCTGCAGACGGCGCGCGAGCATTTCGCCGCCAAGGGGGTCCACGTCGATCTGATCAAGCTCTATGGCTCGATGGAACTCGCGCCGCTGGTGGGTCTCGCCGACGCCATCGTCGATCTGGTGTCGAGCGGCAATACGCTGAAAGCCAACAATCTTGTTGCAGTGGAGGAGATCCTCCCGGTCTCGGCACGGCTGATCATCAACGTCGCGGCGCTGAAGCTCAAACGCGCGTCGATCCAGCCGCTCATCGACGCTTTTGCCGCGGCAACAAGGAAGAACCGAGATGGCTGAGATCGCGCGCCTGTCGACCCGCGAACCGGATTTCGACGCGCGGCTTGCGCGTCTGACCGCATTCGACGCCGCCCAGGACGAAACGGTGGACCGGACCGTGGCCGAAATCCTGGCCGCAGTGAAAAGCCGGGGCGACGCGGCCGTACTCGAATATACGGCACGCTTCGACGGCGTCACTGCCCGAACACTGGCCGAACTCGAGCTGCCGCGCGAGTCGCTCGTTCGCGCGCGCGATGCGCTGCCGGCCGCGCAGCGCGAGGCGCTGGAGCAGGCCGCCGAGCGCGTGCGCCGCTATCACGAAAAGCAGCTGGCGCAGTCCTGGCAGTACACCGAGGCCGACGGCACCGTCCTGGGGCAGAAGGTGACGGCGCTGGACCGCGTCGGGCTGTACGTGCCCGGCGGCAAGGCGGCCTATCCCTCGTCGGTACTGATGAACGCGCTGCCGGCGAAAGTGGCCGGCGTGGCCGAACTCGTCATGGTGGTCCCGACCCCGCGCGGCGAAAAAAACGCGCTGGTGATGGCGGCGGCGGCCATCGCCGGGGTGGACCGGGTGTACACCATCGGCGGGGCTCAGGCGGTGGGTGCGCTCGCCTATGGCACGGGCACCATAGCGCAGGTGGACAAGATCGTCGGACCGGGCAACGCCTATGTCGCCGCGGCCAAGCGGCGCGTGTTCGGCGTGGTCGGCATCGACATGGTGGCGGGCCCCTCGGAGATCCTGGTGATCTGCGACGGCTCGGTCGACCCCGACTGGATCGCTATGGACCTGTTTTCGCAGGCCGAACACGACGAAGTGGCACAGGCGATTTTGATTTGCCCGGACGCGGCCTACATCGAGGCCGTGGCGACAAGCATCGCCAGGCTGTTGCCGCAGATGCCGCGGCGCGAGGTGATCGCCGCCTCGCTCGAGACCAGAGGCGCGTTGATAGCGGTGGCCAGCCTGGAGGAAGCGTGTACCATCGCCAACCGCATCGCGCCTGAACATCTGGAGCTGGCTGTGGCCGAACCCGAAAAGCTCGTCGACCGGATACGCCATGCCGGCGCCATATTCATGGGCGGCTACAGTTCCGAAGCGATCGGCGATTATTGCGCCGGGCCCAACCACGTGCTGCCGACCTCGCGCAGCGCGCGCTTTTCCTCGCCGCTGGGGGTCTACGATTTTCAGAAGCGCTCCAGCCTGATTCAGGTGTCTGAGGCGGGCGCGCAGACCCTGGGGCGCATCGCTGCCACTCTGGCCGAAGGCGAGGGCTTGCAGGCGCATGCCCGCTCCGCCGGATACCGCCTGCGTCGGCCCTGAGGAGCACCAGTGTCCCGCTATTGGAGCGCAGTCGCCAAGGGCTTGACGCCCTATGTGCCGGGCGAGCAGCCCAAGCTGCCCGGCCTGGTCAAGCTCAACACCAACGAGAATCCCTATGGCCCGAGCCCGCGGGCGCTTGCGGCCTTGCGTGCCGAGACGGGCGATACGCTGCGGCTGTATCCCGATCCGAACTGCGACAGCCTCAGGGATTCCATCGCCGCCTTCTACGGATTGAATCCCGCCCAGGTGTTCGTCGGGAACGGTTCGGACGAGGTGCTGGCGCACGTTTTTCTTGCGCTGCTCAAGCAGGAACAGGCGCTGCTGTTTCCGGATATCACCTACAGCTTTTATCCCGTGTACTGCGAGCTGTACGGCATCGAGTACAAGCAGGTGCCGCTGACCGAGTCGTTCGAAATCCGCATCGACGATTATTTGACGCCGAACGGAGGCATTGTTTTCCCCAATCCGAACGCGCCCACCGGCCGGCCGCTTGCGCTTGCCGAGATCGAGCGCCTGCTGCAAGCGAACACTGAGTCGGTGGTGGTGATCGACGAGGCCTATGTGGATTTCGGGGCCGAGTCCGCAATCGGGCTGATCGAGCGCTACCCGCAGCTGCTCGTCGTGCATACCTTGTCGAAATCCCACTCCCTCGCCGGGCTGCGCGTGGGCTTTGCGCTCGGGAATCCGGAGCTGATCGAGGCGCTGCGGCGCGTGAAAGACAGCTTCAACTCCTATCCGCTCGGTCGTCTCGCGCTAGCCGGGGCCGCCGCCGCGATCGAGGACCGCGCCTATTTCGAGCAGACCTGCGCCAGGGTGATCGCCACGCGGACCCGCCTGGTAAGCGATCTCGCGGCGCTGGGCTTCGAGGTGCTGCCTTCGGCCGCCAATTTCGTGTTCGCGCGGCATAGGCGGTATGGCGGCGCGGAACTGGCCGCGAAATTGCGCGAGCGCCGCATCATCGTGCGGCATTTCAGCAAGCCGCCGCGCATCGAGCAGTTCCTGCGCATCACTGTCGGCACCGATGCGCAGTGCGAGACCCTCATCGCAGCCTTGAGGACGATTCTGGCCTAGAATAGCCGCTTGTTGCCGCGACCTTGCTCCGATGCAGTGCTGGGTTAGAATGCATGGGACCGCGGCGATGCATTCACCCCAAAATTTATGCGTACTGGCACCGTCAACCGCAACACCAACGAGACCCAGATCAGCGTCAGCCTGAATCTGGATGGCGCCGGCGCGGCCAAGTTGGCCACCGGCCTGCCGTTTCTCGATCACATGCTGGACCAGGTCGCGCGTCACGGCATGATCGATCTGGAAATCGCGGCCAAGGGGGACCTGCACATCGACGCACACCACACGGTCGAGGACATCGGCATCAGCCTGGGGCAGGCGGTGGCTGCTGCGGTCGGGGACAAGCGCGGCCTGCGCCGCTACGGTCACGCCTACGTGCCGCTCGACGAGGCGCTGTCGCGCGTGGTCATCGATTTTTCCGGGCGTCCCGGGCTCGTATATCAGCTCAAGTTCACGCGCGCCTGGATCGGCGAATTCGATGTCGACCTGGTACACGAATTTTTTCAGGGCTTCGTTAATCACGCGCAGGTGACGCTGCACATCGACAACCTGCGCGGCGACAACGCGCACCATCAATGTGAGACCGTGTTCAAGGCCTTCGGCCGCGCGTTGCGCATGGCGGCCGAGTCCGATTCGCGCGCCGCGGGCGTCGTGCCTTCGACCAAGGGCTCCCTGTAGACGCTGATTTGAACTGTCGCACGATATACGGCTTCTCAAATCCCGTTGCATGTCACCAGCGGATTTGCGCGCTGCGCGCGCCAACCACGTTTTCTGCACGGATAAAGAGCATCCGTGCCCGGTCAACGATCCGCGCGGACGGTTTTTCGTCCGCGCAAAATAGAATCTTTGCAACAGCGGAGGGCGCGATTCAGGTCGCCAGGTGCAATGAGTAATTTAATCGCCGTCATCGACTATGGCATGGGCAACCTGCGGTCGGTATCCAAGGCACTGGAGCACGTCGCGCCGGATGCCGAGGTCCAGGTCACGTCCGACCCTGAGCTCGTGCGGCAGGCCGAACGCGTGGTGTTTCCGGGCCAGGGTGCGATGCCCGACTGCATGCGTGAAATGGATGCGAGGGGCCTGCGTCCGGCACTGCTCGAGGCGGCGCGGACAAAGCCCTTTCTCGGCATCTGCATCGGCCTGCAGATGCTGTTCGAGCGCAGCGAAGAAGGCGACACGCCGGGGTTGGGGATATTCCCCGGACGCGTGAAGCGTTTTCCGCCGCAGGCGATGAAAGATGCGCAGGGGGGCAGGCTAAAGGTACCGCATATGGGCTGGAACCAGGTGATGCAAGCCGAAGCGCACGCGCTGTGGCGGGGAATCGCCGACGCCAGCCGCTATTATTTCGTCCACAGCTTTTATGTCGAGGCGGGCAGCCCGGAGTTGGTGGCCGGATACAGCATTTACGCTTTTCCCTTTACCTGCGCCGTGGCGCAGGATAATATTTTCGCTGTGCAATTCCACCCGGAGAAAAGCCAGGCCGCCGGCCTCGCGCTGCTTGCCAATTTCGTGACCTGGAAACCGTGATCCTGACTGCCTAGGCAGCCGCTCTTCTTCCTTCCTTCATAGCCGGAAAGACACATGCTTATCATCCCCGCGATCGATATCAAGGACGGGCGCGCCGTGCGCCTGGAACAGGGAGACATGAACAGGGAGACGGTGTTCTCCGATGATCCGGCGGCGGTGGCCGCGCACTGGCTGGAGCAGGGCGCGCGCCGCTTGCACCTGGTCGATTTGAACGGCGCGGTCGCGGGCAAGCCCAGGAACGAGAGCGTGATCAAGGATATCGTCAGCGCGGTCGACGGCAGGATTCCGATACAGCTGGGCGGCGGCATTCGCGACCTGGACACGGTCGAGCGCTATCTCGACGACGGCATCAGCTACATCATCATCGGCACTGCGGCAGTGAAAAACCCCGGTTTCCTGCAGGACGCCTGCGCCGCGTTCACCGGCCACGTCATCGTCGGCCTGGACGCGAAGGACGGCAAGGTCGCGGTAGAGGGCTGGTCGAAAATGACCGGCCACGACGTAATCGACCTCGCGCGCAAATTCCAGGACTATGGCGTGGAAGCCGTGATCTATACCGACATCGGCCGCGACGGCATGCTCAACGGGGTCAATATCGAGGCCACGATCAAGCTGGCGCGCGAGCTGGTGGTGCCGGTGATCGCGAGCGGCGGGCTCACCGACCTCAACGACGTCAAGGCCCTGTGCAAGATCGAGGCCGAAGGCATTACCGGGGTCATTACCGGTCGCGCCATTTACCAGGGAACGGTGGACTTCAGGAAGGCGCAGGCGATGGCGGATAAGCTGGGACAGGGGAATAGGGAGAAAGGACAAGCGTGAGCGCACGGGAGGCATCCTCCGCCCGCGTTCCGCCGCCAAGCCCATGGGCCTAGCCAAGCGCGTCATTCCCTGCCTCGACGTCACCCGCGGCCGCGTGGTGAAGGGGGTGAATTTCGTCGGCTTGCGCGACGCCGGCGACCCGATTGAAATCGCGCACCGTTACGACGATCAGGGTGCGGACGAGCTCACCTTCCTCGACATCACCGCGAGTTCGGACGAGCGCGACCTGATTCTGCATATCATCGAGGCGGTGGCGGCGCAGGTGTTCATTCCGCTCACTGTCGGTGGCGGCGTGCGCAAGGTCGATGACGTGCGCCGGCTGCTGAATGCCGGCGCGGACAAGGTTTCGATCAACACCTCCGCCGTGCAGAATCCGCAACTGGTGGCGGACGCCTCCGGCCGCTACGGCGCGCAATGCATCGTTGTGGCCATCGACGCGAAACGCGTCGATCCACAAGGGGACGCGAAACGCGTCGATCCACAAGGGGATGTCAAGCGCGCAGCGGACGCGGCGAGCGGCGAACCGCGCTGGGAGGTGTACACCCACGGCGGGCGCAGGCCCACCGGCTTGGATGCGGTGGCATGGGCGCGTAAAATGCAGACCCTGGGCGCGGGCGAGATCCTGCTTACCAGCATGGATCGCGATGGCACCAAGTCCGGCTTCGACCTGGCGTTGACGCGCGCCGTGGCCGACGCGGTGGATGTGCCGGTAATCGCCAGCGGCGGTGTCGGCAATCTCGAGCATCTGGTTGCAGGCATACTCGAGGGCAGGGCCGATGCCGTGCTCGCCGCAAGCATTTTTCACTACGGCGAGTACAGCGTGCGCCAGGCGAAGGAACTGATGGCGTCCCGGGGCATCGAAGTCAGGTTGTGACAGGTGAAGGCGAACGGCGGCGCGCGCGGATGCGCTGCCGCAGTTTCGGCGCCCGCCGTCGCTTGCGTTTACCCCATTACCTATTAGGCAAACATGGATTGGCTCGACAAAGTGAAATGGGACGCCAACGGCTTGGTGCCGGCGATCGCGCAGGAGGCGGCGAGCGGTAAAGTGCTGATGGTTGCATGGATGAACCGCGCGGCGCTGGAGCAGACCGTCGCCGGCGGAGAAGCGGTATATTGGTCGCGCTCGCGCCGCAAAATGTGGCACAAGGGCGAGGAGTCCGGCCATGTGCAGAAGGTGCGCGAAGTGCGCCTTGATTGCGACGAGGATGTAATACTGCTCAGCGTCGAGCAGGTCGGCGGCATCGCCTGCCACACCGGGCGGAACAGCTGCTTTTTCCAGAAATACGAGGACGGGAAATGGGTCATCACCGACCCGGTGATCAAGGATCCCAAGGACATTTACGGCAAAGGAAGCGTTGAATAAGCCAGTGCTCGATCACGGTTTTGCCCTGATTGGGAATATGAAAGGGGGCGTAGCCTCTGTGTTTAAGGACATGCGAACATGAGCGACATACTCGAGCGCCTGGCGGATACGATCGAGACCCGCAAAGGCGGTGACGCGGATTCATCCTACGTCTCAGGGCTGCTCGCGGGCGGCGAAGACGCCATTTTGAAGAAGATCGGCGAGGAAGCCACCGAGACCGTGATGGCGGCCAAAGACGGAGACAAGCGGCGCATAGTCGGCGAGACTGCCGACCTGTGGTTTCACTGTCTGATCATGTTGTCGCACTACGGCCTGCGACCCACCGACGTGCTGTTCGAACTCAGGCGCCGCGAAGGCATTTCCGGCATCGACGAAAAGGCGGCAAGGACCGCCAGTCCGCGCGTCGAGTCGGAGCGCAAATAAAGGGCCGTTTCGGAATTGCCGAAACGGCCCCCGAATCAGGGGAGTATGAGGGGAGGCGCCCCGAAGGTCTCGATCCCCCATTGAGGGGAAATGCCCCTCGGGAGATCTCCCAAGAGGACTTCCTCCGGGGCGTATCCCCTCACTTCGTAACGAGGTTTAGGAGCCGACTTGGAAGACTGCATTTTCTGCAAGATCGTCGAGGGCAAGATTCCCTGCAGCAAGGTGTTCGAAGACGAGGATATTCTTGCGTTCCACGACATTCACCCGGTGGCGCCGGTGCATTTCATGGTCATCCCGAAGCTGCATATCGCCTCGCTGGCGCAGGTCGACCTAGGACATCAGATGCTGCTGGGTAAGATGCTGGCGCTGGGGTCGAAACTGGCCATCGGGCAGGGGTGCGGAGACGGTTGGCGCACCATCATCAACACCGGCCGCGTCGGCCGCCAAGAGGTGTATCATTTGCATATGCACATCATCGGCGGCAAAGAGGTTCTGCCGGGGATGATAAAACGTTAGGGAAGTTCGGTCGGCGAGCTTGTTGTCGGCCGTGTTTCCCCTGTTCCGGCGAGTGGCGCAGCGGTGCGCCCCGTTCCGGTGTTTACTTAAAGGAGTACAGCCATGGGTTTTGAATCAATTTGGCATTGGCTGATCGTTCTGGTCATAGTCATGCTGATATTCGGTACCAAGAAACTGCGCAACATGGGCGCCGACCTGGGCGGTGCGGTGCGCGGATTCAAGGAGGGAATGAAGGAGGGCACCTCCGACAAACCCGGCGACGCCGCCGGCGGCTCGCAGAGGCCGGAAGGCAACGTCATCGAGGGCGAAATCAAGGAAAAGTCCAAGAGCGCGTAGGCCGGTGAGCCTCGCGCGCTGACGCCCTGCCCTGGCGCACCGCGCTTGCTTGTCCTGCTTGCAGTATCCCGGGCCCTGATATGTTCGATATTGGATTTTCCGAGCTGGTTGTCATTGCGCTGGTGGCCTTGATCGTGATCGGTCCCGAGCGTTTGCCCCGGGTCGCGCGTACGGCCGGCGCGCTGCTGGGGCGCGCGCAACGCTACATCAACGACGTGAAGGCGGATATCCAGCGCGAAGTCGATATGAGCGAACTGAACAGCATCAAGGATACCTTTCAGGAGGCGGCAAAGTCGGTGCAGCAGTCGGTGACCGAGGTCGGACAGGAACTGCAGGCTGCGGGCGAGTCGCTGAACCAGAGTATCGCCGCAGCGGGTGAAACCGAGGCCGAGCCGGCTGCGAAAGAGCCTATAGCCGCCGAAGAAGAGGCTGCCGTTTCGGCGCAGCTGGAGTTGGGGCTGGAGCCCAGGCCGACGGCCGACCATGTAACCGAACCGGCAGCCAAGCCGGTAGCTGAGCATGCAGCCGAATCGGTAGCCAAGCCTGCGACCGAACCGGTAGCTGAGCATGCGGCCGAACCGGTAGCCAATCCTGCAGCCGAACCGGTAGCTGAGCATGCAGCCGAGCCGGTAGCCAATTCTGCAGCCGAGGCGGTTGCTGTGCATGCAGCCGCGCCGGCGCCGGCACACCACAAGGCATAAAAGCTTAGTGATCGAGCAGGAATCGTTTATCTCCCATCTGGTCGAACTGCGCGACCGGGTGCTGCGTTCGATTTACGCCATTTTCGGCGTGTTCGTGGTGCTATGGTTCTGGCCCGGTCTATCCAGGATCTACGATATTCTGGCGTTGCCGATGATGCGCACCCTGCCCCAGGGCACGCATATGATCGCCACCGGCGTCATTACGCCGTTTCTGGTGCCGCTCAAGGTCGGTCTGATGGCGGCGTTCATATTGGCGCTGCCGTATGTGCTGTATCAGATCTGGGCCTTCATTGCGCCGGGCCTGTATGCAAACGAAAAGCGTTTTGCCCTGCCGCTGGTGTTCGGCAGCACCGTGTTGTTTGCGTCCGGCGTTGCGTACTGCTATTTCGTGGTGTTCAACTGGATTTTTCGCTTCATCATCCACTTTGCGCCCAAGAGCATTACACCCGCGCCGGACATCGCGTCCTACCTGAGCTTTGTGCTCACCATGTTTATGGCGTTCGGTATCACCTTCGAGATTCCGCTGGTCGAGGTTGTGCTGGTGCGCACCGGCGTACTCACCGTGGCGAAGCTCAAGGCTATGCGTCCCTACGTGATCGTCGGCGCTTTCGTCGTGGCCGCGGTCGTTACGCCGCCGGACGCGGTTTCTCAGCTCTTGCTGGCGGTCCCGATGTGCCTGCTGTACGAATTCGGCATCATTCTGTCGCGCCTGATGGAACGTTTCGTCGGCAAGCGTGAGGACGAGGAAGCGGACGCCGCGGCGCAGACTGAACCCGAACAAAAGCGGCTGCTGTAGCCGGCGCTCGCCAGTCGGCCTACTGCATCACGCCCAACTCGCGTGCGCGCACCAGCGCGTGCGTGCGATTGCCAACCTGCAGCGTCTCGTAGATCTTCTTCAGATACCACTTCACCGTTTCTTCTGAAATGAACAGGCGCTGACCGATTTCGCGGTTTCTGAGGCCCAAGCCCAGCAGCTTGAGGATCTGCACTTCACGTTGATGCAGCGGCAGCGGCTGCTGCGGTGAACCGGGCCGCGCCGCTCCCATGCCGTCTTGTCCCAGCGCCTGGGCGATGCGCTGCGCGAATGCGGCGTGCGCGCCGCCGTAGCTTTGCAGCAGTCCTGCGAGCCCGGTGCCGGCGGCGAGAAAGGGATAGACGATTCCGGCCGGCGCGGCCAGCGCCAGCGCCTCGCCGACCGCCTTGGCCGCGGCGGGGGCATGTCCGATCCCATCGCGGGCAAGCGCCTGCCAGATGTGGAACTCGATCTGCACGCGGCTGCGCCCGGCGCGGCGCGCCTGCGCCAGTCCGGCGGCGGCGAGTTTGAGTGCGTCGGCAAAGCGCGCGCGGGCGAGCGCCAGCTCGATCGAGCCGCCCACCCAGGATGCGTGATGCTCGGTGTGCAGCGCCACCGCCGCGTGACCGGACATCTCCAGCATGGTGCGCGCGCGGCGCAGGCACGCCTCGGCGCGCTCCAACTCGCCGCTGCGGCAGGCCAGCCGCGCCTCGACGAGGTCGGCGCGAAAGCCGACGCGGTCGATATTGCGTTCGGCGCCGACGACGCGCGCCCGCGCCAGGTCGGCCTCGGCTGCGGCGTACTCGCCCAGCAACATCAGCACCTGGGCGCGGATCACCTGGGCCACGCCGACGAAGGCGTAGGTCTGCGTGGTGTCGAGCAGGTCGATCGCTTCGCCCAGCTCGGCCAGTGCCGAACCCGTTTCGTTGAGTTCGAGCCGCATGATGGCCAGGGCGACGCGCAGGAAGCCGGCGCTGCCGGTTCTGAGCCAGCGCCGGTTGTGCGGATCCAGCAGCCAGTGCGCGAGTTCGGCCGCCGCGACGTCCGGGCGCGCGCGCAGGTAGTCGACAATGGCGATGTTGTAGCGGGCCATCAGGTTCACCACCGTTTCCTCGCTCGCATCGGAGATGCGTACCGCTTCGGTGAATTGCCCGCGCGCGCCTTCCAGCCGGCCGGCGCGGCGTTCGGCATAGCCCAGCACTACGTGCGCGTAGGCGCGCTGCAGCGGATCTTCAGGACCGAAGGCCTGCGGCAGGTCTGCTTCTAGCCCGGCGACATCGGGCAGGTCGTAACGCGTCACCCCGGTCATGGTGCGCAGGATCTGCAATTCCGCTCGCAGCGTAGACAGCCCCGCTGCGGCGCGCCTGTCTGGTCGCGTGCGCTCTATTGCCAGCTCGGCGGCGCGAATCGAGCGGACCGCGGCAAGCGTGTCGCCGAGATACAGATGCGTCCAGGCGTCGAGCACGCACAGTGTGGCCGAATGTGCGAGCGCGGTCCGCGGCAGCGCCTCCAGCCAGGTGTGCAGTTCCTTCAAGTTGCCCTCGCGCAGCAGATTGCGGCCGTGATGCTCGAGCAGCCGGGCGGCCGCACCGTACAGCGCGCCGCGCAAGGCGTAGCGCAGCGCGTCCGCCGGTAGTTCGTTGGCAGCGAGCCAGTTGCAGGCGCGCTGGTAGAGCGATTTCAGCAGCTCCGGGTCGCTCGCTTTGAGGCGCTGGCGCAGAAAGGCCGAGAACAAATGATGGTAGCGATACCAGATGCGGCCCTGGTCCAGGCGCAGGATGAACAGATTGGCTCGCTCCAGTTCGGCGATGCGCGCATGGCTATCGCGTCGCCCGGTGACCGCATCGGCCAGTGCCACGCTGAACTGGTCGAGCACCGCGGTGCGATCGAGAAAATCGCGCAGTGCGGGCGTTTGCCGCGACACGATGTCCTCGAGCAGGTAGTCGGCGAAGCTGGCGACACCGGCGCGCTCGCCCGCATCCAGCGCAAGTGGCGGCGCGGCGTTTGCGCGCTGCGCCAAGGCGATGGTCGCCAGTTGCAGCCCGCCGATCCAGCCCTCGGTCTGCTCCGTCAGCATGCCGATCTGCGCCTCCGACACTTTTAGCTTCTTCAGGCCACGCAGATAGTCGCGGATTTCCAGCGGCGAGAAGCGCAGCTCGGCGAAGCCCAGTTCGAGCACGGCACCGCGCGCGCGCAGGCGCGCAATTGCCAGCGGCGGCTGGGTCTGGCTGGCGATCGCAAAATGGATGCTGGCGGCCGAATATTGCAGCAGATAGCTCACCGCCGATTGCACGGCGCTATCGGCGATTTCCTGGAAATCGTCGAGGAAGATCGCCAACGGGGCCGCGCTGGTGGTGAGGTCGTTGATCAGGCTCGCCATCACTTCCTGCAGCGGCACCCGCGCCGCCGAGCGCATCATCTCGTAGGCTTCGCTGCCGGCCGCAGGGCGGGCGCGCTGCACCGCCGCGATCAGACTGGAGCAGAAGCGCTGCGCGTCGTTGTCCGAGGCGTCCAGGGAGAGCCAGCACACCTCCATGCCCTGCGCGGCGAGCGCCAGATAGCCTTGCGACATCAAGGTCGACTTGCCCGAGCCGCTGGGGGCGGTGACCAATGCCAGCTTGTTCGTGCGCAGACTGCAGAATCTCGCCAGCACCTCCGGCCGAGCGAGCAGCATTGCCTCGCTCGAAGGCGGTGCCAGCTTGGTCAGCGGGTGGGTGGGCAGGCGGCGTTTGGCCATAGCCCGCATTTTCTACCCTTTCGGGGGGTGAAAGGGAGCCTGATTGCGAACACGATAGCGATCGGTTCCGCTAGCATGGCGCCGTGAACGGAGCGTTTTCCGACCCTCCGCATTCAGAATTCAGACGATAACAAGGAGGAATCATGAACATCAGATATTCAGTCATCGCCGGTTTCGCGCTCGCGCTATGCGCCGGCTCCGCCTGGGCGCAGGAGATCAAGATCGCCCACGTGTACGGCAAGACCGGGCCGCTCGAGGCCTACGCCAAACAGTCGAGCATCGGCTTCGAGATGGGGTTGGAATACGCTACCGGCGGCAAGATGGAGGTGCTCGGGCGCAAGATAGTCGTGATCGACAAGGATACCCAGAACAAGCCGGACGTGGGCAAGGCGCAGCTCGCCGCCGCCTACGGCGACGACAAGGTGGATATCGCGGTCGGTCCGGTCAATTCCGGCGTCGCCCTGGCCATGCTGCCGGTGGCGCAGGAATACAAGAAAATACTGGTGGTCGAGCCGGCGGTCGCCGATTCGATCACGGGCGACAAATGGAACCGCTACATATTCCGCACCTCGCGCACTTCGACCCAGGATGCGGTAGCCGCTGCGGCGACGTTCAAGGGCGAGGTGAGCATTGCCACCCTGGCGCAGGATTACGCTTTCGGCCGCGACGGCGTCAAGGCGTTCAAGGAAGCGCTTGCCAAGGCCGATCCGCAGGCGAAGATCGTCCACGAGGAATACGCGCCGGCGGCCACTACCGACTTCACCGCTCCCGCGCAGCGCATCTTCGAGGCGCTGAAGGACAAGCCCGGGCGCAAGGTACTGGCCATCATCTGGGCCGGAGCGAATCCGATGGTGAAAATCATGGAAATGGATCCGGGGCGCTACGGCATCGAGCTCGCGCCGGGCGGCAACATCCTGCCGGTGATGAAGACCTGGAGGAACTATGCCGGCGTGGAGGGCGCGATCTATTACTACTACGGCTTTCCCAAGAACAAGATGAACGACTGGCTGGTGAAGGAGCATGAAAAGCGCTACGGCCAGCCGCCGGACTTCTTTACCGCGGGTGGATTCGCCGCGGCGATGGCGGTGATCGACGGGATCAAGAAGGCGGGCGGCACCAACACCGAAAAGCTCATCGCCGCCATGGAGGGCATGTCGTTCGAGACGCCCAAAGGCATGATGACCTTCCGCAAGGCGGACCATCAGGCGATGCAGGACATGTATCAATTCCGCATCAAGAAATTGAAAGACCAGAAGAACGAGTGGGATCTGCTGCAGCTGGTGCGCGAAATTCCGGCCTCGGAGATGTCCATTCCGATCCAGAACAAGCGTTAAGGCCGGACGCTGCCGCGCCGGTTTAACTCCGCAGGATCGAACGGACGCGAGCGCCGTTCATCCCGCGGATGTTGTCCGCCATATAAATTTATCCATGCCCGAACAGCGCTCAGGGGAGCACCCGGTTCTTGAGACGCACGGACTTACGATCCGCTTTGGCGGCCATGTCGCGGTCAACCGGGTGTCCTGCGCGTTTCGCCCCGACGTGCTCACCGCCATCGTCGGCCCCAACGGTGCCGGCAAGACGACCTATTTCAATCTGATTTCCGGCCAGTTGCGGCCGACAGAAGGCCGCGTCACGCTCTACGGCGAGGACATCACTGCGCTGCCGGCGCCGCAGCGCACCCGGCGCGGCATGGGGCGCGCGTTCCAGCTCACCAACCTGTTTCCGCAGCTCTCGGTGCTGGAGAACGTGCGCCTGGCGGTGCAGTCGCATGCCGGCATGGGCCTGAACCTGTTCTCGGTGTGGTACGGCCATGTCGAGCTGATCGAGCGCGCCGAACATTATCTGCACCGCGTCAAGCTCGTCGACCGGCGCGACACCCTCGCTTCGGCGCTGGCGCACGGCGACCAGAGGAAGCTCGAAGTGGCGATCCTGCTCGCGCTCGATCCAGACCTGTTCATGTTCGACGAGCCCACTGCGGGCATGAGCGTGGACGAGGTGCCGGTAATCCTGGAGCTGATCCACGAGATCAAGAACCAGGGCGACAAGACCATACTCCTTGTCGAGCACAAGATGGACGTCGTGAGGTCTCTCGCCGACCGCATCATCGTGCTGCACCAGGGGGAACTCGTCGCCGACGGCGAACCGGCGGAGGTGATCGCATCGCCCATCGTGCAGCAGGCTTACCTGGGGCTCGCCGGTCATGAGTAATCTGCTCGCGCTCAGCGGGGTCAATACCCGCATCGGCCATTACCATATCCTGCAGGGCGTCGATTTCGTCGTGCCGCAAGGCGGGCTGACCATGCTGCTCGGCAGGAACGGGGCCGGCAAGACCACCTGCCTGCGCACCATCATGGGGCTGTGGAAAGCTTCCGCGGGGCGCATCGACTTCGACGGCAGCGATATCGCCGGCCGCTCGACCCCGGCGGTGGCGCAGCTGGGCATCGGCTACGTGCCCGAGTCGATGGGAATTTTCGCCGGGCTCACGGTGCGCGAGAACCTGACGCTGGCGGCGCGCGCCGGGCCGATCGACCAAGGGCGCCTCGACTGGATGTTCGGGCTGTTTCCCGCGCTGAAGAAATTCTGGCAGCTTCCGGCAGGCCTGTTGTCCGGCGGGCAGAAGCAGATGCTCGCGATCGCGCGCGCGATGATCGAGCCGAGAAAACTGCTGTTGGTCGACGAGCCGACCAAGGGCCTCGCGCCCGCGATCATCGCCCACATGGTCGATGCCTTTCGCGAACTGAAGCGCACCGACACCACCATTTTGCTGGTGGAGCAGAATTTCAATTTCGCGCGCGCGCTCGGCGATACGGTCGCAGTCATGGATTCAGGCCGCATCGTGCACAGCGGCAGCATGAGCGAGCTGGCGGAAGACGAGGCGCTGCAGCAGAGGCTGCTCGGCCTGTCGCTGGACGCGCACCAATGAGCCAGGACAAAGACGCACTGCCGGTTGCGCGCCTGGACAAGATTCCACTCGCGCTGATCCCGGTGATCGCGGCTGCGGCACTGCCGCTGATTCCGAGCCTGCCGACCTGGGTCACGCTCACCGTCGCCGGCCTCGCCATGGGGATGATGATATTCATCATGGCTTCGGGGCTGACGCTGGTGTTCGGCCTGATGGACGTGATGAACTTCGCCCATGGCGCTTTCATTACCGTCGGCGCTTTCGTCGCCACCAGCGTGTTGCTCCCGCTCGCGGGATGGACCCATGCGGACAGCCTGTGGCGGAATCTCGCGGCCTTGCTGCTGGCGATTCTCGCCTCCATGGCGGTGACCGGGGCTCTGGGCGTGGCGTTCGAACGCGTGATCATCAAGCCGGTATACGGCCAGCACCTGAAGCAGATCCTGATCACCATGGGTGGCTTGATCGTGGCGGAGCAACTGATCATCGTAATCTGGGGTCCGGACATGATCCCGCTGCCCAAGCCGGTGACGCTGCGCGGCAGTTTCATTTACGGCGACATCGCGATCGAGAAGTACCGGGTGCTCGCGGTCCTGGTCGGATTGACGGTATTCGCCGCCATGTTCCTGGTGCTCAACCGCACCCGCGTCGGTCTTTTGGTCCGCGCCGGCGTCGAGGACACCGAGATGGTGGAATCGCTCGGCTATCGCATCCGCCGCATGTTCATCGGGGTGTTCGCCGCCGGCTCCGCGCTCGCCGGCCTGGGCGGGGTGATGTGGGCGCTGTATCAGGAGACGGTCACCTCGGCCATGGGCATGCAGGTGATGATCCTGATATTCATCGTCATCATCATCGGCGGCCTGGGCTCGGTCGGCGGCTGCTTCATCGGGTCGCTGCTGGTAGGCCTGGTGGCGAACTACGCCGGCTTTCTCGCGCCCAAGGTCGCGCTCGGCTCCAACATTTTGTTGATGGTGCTGATCCTGCTGTGGCGGCCGCAGGGGCTGTATCCGGTGGCGAAGAGATAGTGTTAAACATGGAGTCCACAAATATGGGGGATTACAAGGGGCAAAGGAAGGGGTGGGGACCCTTCCGTTCCCACCCTGGCCCCCTTGTATTCAACATCGGCTTGATGGTGCTGATCCTGCTGTGGCGGCCGCAGGGGCTGTATCCGGTGGCGAAAAGATGACTGTGATTCGCACGCTCCTCTCCGGCGATTACCCGCGCAGCCGCGCGCTCACCGTGCTGCTGCTGCTGATCCTCGCCGGCCTCGCGTTCGCGCCCTTTGTGTTTCCCGGGACGCGCTCGCTCGACGTCGCAGCCAAGGTGTGCGTGTTCATCCTGCTGGTGGCGAGCTATGACCTGCTGCTGGGTTACACCGGCATCGTTTCGTTCGCGCACACCATGTTCTTCGGCATCGGCGCGTATGGCATTGCCATCGCCGCGTCCAGGCTGGGCCCGACCTGGGGCAGCCTCGCCCTGGGCAGCCTCGCCGCGCTCGCCTGCTCGGCGCTGCTTGCGCTGTTGATCGGCGTCCTGTCGCTGCGGGTCAAGACCATATTCTTCGCCATGATCACCCTTGCGGTGGCCGCGTTCTTCGCCATTCTCGCCTCGCAGCTTTCCGGGTTCACCGGCGGCGAGGACGGGCTCACCTATACGTTGCCGCAAGTGCTGCTGCCGGGCACGAAGCTGCTGGCGGCACCGCTGTTCGGCGTCGAAATCAACGGCAAAATTGTTTCCTATTACCTCGTGTTCTTCGCCGCCACGGCGCTGTTCCTGGGGTTGCTGCGGGTGGTGAACTCGCCTTTCGGCCGCGTGCTGCAGGCGATCCGCGAAAACGATTTTCGCGCCGAGGCGATCGGCTACCGCAGCGTGGTGTATCGCAGCGTCGCCAACTGCGTGGCTGCGCTCGCGGCCAGCGCTGCCGGCATTCTGTATGCGCTGTGGCTGCGCTACGCCGGTCCCGCCACCACGCTGTCGTTCGACATCATGGTCGACATCCTGCTGATGGTGGTGATCGGCGGCATGGGAACGATGTACGGCGCGGTGGTCGGCGCGACGCTGTTCGTGGTCGCGCAGACCTACCTGCAGGATCTGATGAGGCTTGCCAGGGATGCGGCCTCCGGCATACCGCTGTTGCCGGATCTGGTGCACCCGGACCGCTGGCTGTTGTGGCTGGGGATCCTGTTCATACTCAGCGTTTACCGCTTTCCCGCCGGCATCGTCGGCAAGCTGAGGGGCGCGCGATGAACATGAGGTCGCGTTACATCACCGTGCTCGAGCGCGAACTGCATTACACGGAGTGGGGGGACGCCGATGCAGCGACTGTCGTCATGTGGCACGGCCTCGCGCGCACCGGGCGCGATTTCGACGACCTCGCCGCGTCGCTCGCGCGGCGCTGCCGGGTGATCTGCCCGGACACCATCGGCCGCGGCCTGTCGCAGTGGAGTCCGGAGCCCGACCGCGATTACTGCCTCGCGTTCTACGCCCGCCTGGCCGCGGCGTTCTGCGACGCGCTGGGCATCGGCCGCATGCATTGGGTCGGCACCTCGATGGGCGGATCGATCGGTATCAAGCTCGCGAGCCGCAAAGGCGGGGCGCTGGCCGGCCGCATCGACAAGCTGGTGCTGAACGACAACGGCCCGCAACTGGCGGACGCGGCGATCGAGCGCATCAGGAACTATGCCGGCAATCCCGCGGCGTTTGCCAGGGTAAGCGAACTCGAGGCCTATTTCCGCAAGGTGTATGCGCCTTACGGCATGCTCACCGAGCGCGAGTGGGTCAAGCTCACGGAGACCTCGATGCGGCGCCTGCCCGATGGCCGCGTCACGCCCCACTACGATCCGGACATGGTGCGCCAGTTCGTCAATTTCCCGCACGACTACGATCTGTGGCCCGAGTACGACGCGCTCGATATTCCGGTGCTGTGCCTGCGCGGCGCGAATTCGGATTTGCTGCTCGGCGAAACGGTGCAGGCGATGCGCAGCCGCGGCCCGCGCGCGCGCGTGGTGGAAATCGCAGGCTGCGGCCATGCGCCCGCGCTCAACGTGCCGGCGCAGATCGGATTGGTGGAAGATTTTCTCGGCGTCTGAGCGACTGCCCGGCTGCCGCGGAGGCGCGAACTGCGCGCGCCCCTGTCGTCTTGTCAGTTCCCGCTATTCGGGCTCCGGTTCCAGCTTGGGCCGTTTGCCCACATGCACCGCAAGCTCCATTTCGCGCTGGCCGCGCTTGAGCTTGATCCTGACCTCCCGGCCGGGGGCCAATGCGACAATCAGGCCGCGCATGGAATCCGGGTCGTTGACCTGCTTGCCGTTCACAGCGAGCGCGACGTCCCCGGGTTTGATGCCGGCGCGATCGGCTGGGCTGCCGCGCTGCACTCCGGCGATAAGCACGCCTGCGGTGCTGCCGAACTTGAACGAGTCGGCCAGCTCCGGCGTAATATCCTGCAATTCCACGCCGACCCAGCCGCGCGTGACGGCGCCAGTCGCGATCAACTGATTCATTACCTGTTTGGCGGTGGAAACCGGGATGGCAAAGCCGATGCCGATGGAGCCCCCCGACTGCGACAGTATCGCGGTGTTGATGCCGACCAGATTGCCTGAGGTGTCGATCAGCGCGCCGCCGGAATTTCCCTGGTTGATCGCTGCGTCGGTCTGGATAAAATTCTCGAACGTGTTGAGGCGCAGGCCGGTTCGGTGCAGCGCCGAGACGATGCCCATGGTCACCGTCTGGCCGACGCCCAGCGGATTGCCTATGGCGAGCACCACGTCGCCGACCCTCAGTTTCTCCGCCTGACCCAGCGTGATGGACGGCAGGTTCTGCTCGTCGACACGCAGCACCGCGAGGTCGGTCTCGGGATCGCTGCCGACCACCTTGGCCGAAAGCTTCTTGCCGTCGGAAAGCGCCACTTCGATTTCGTCCGCGGCCTCGACCACGTGCTCGTTGGTCAGGATATAACCGCTGGGGCTGATGATCACGCCCGAGCCCAGGCTGAACGCGCGCTGCGACTCGTCCTGAAAGCGGTCGCCGAAGAAGCGGCGGAACAAGGGATCATCCATGAACGGGTTGCGCGGCCGACTCACTTCCTTGCTGGTGAAAATGCTGACCACGGCCGGAACCGCCTTGTGCACCGCGTCGCTGTAGGAAACGGCGTTGTTGCACTTATCGGTCGCTGCAGCAACGGGCGCCCGGTTCACCTCGACCGGAACGGCGGTCTTGCTCGGCAGCCATTCGGGTTTGAGCGTAGCGACGACAAACAGGATGCCGAGGCAGATGGTGGCTGTCTGTGCGAAGGTCAGCCAGAGTCGGTACATCGCGTGCGTGTCCTTGAAGTTGCCTGCTCGTGGTTCGTAGCGCAGGGCGGATGAAGCGCGCGCGCATGCGCGGGTGCAATTCTGACTGGCCTATGCGATGGATGCCGCAGTGCAACGCGAGGAACTGAACCGCTGCATGGACGGCCTGCCAGAGGTCTGTCGATGGCGGAATTATTGCTCAAATGCGCTGTCGGTGGAAGAGCGCGTCCAAATCCGTCGCGACTTAGGCGCGTGCGCGCACCGGCGTGTGGCGTCGGTTCAGCGAAAGTTTCAATCCGGCATGAATCCGGATTTCCAGGGTCGGGCCCATTTGTTTATCTATTTCATGGTGTTAGAGTAAAGAGCTTTAACCGATCCGATACTTTCAGGTATAATCGCGGACTTTTGCATGCGGCAGCATTCCGTAAATCGAGGAACCTTCGATGAGTGACGTCAAGAAAGTCAACAAGGGCCGGCGCAACCTGGTGATCGGTACCTGCGCCGCGGGCGGCGTCGCGGGCGTGGCGGCAGCCGTGCCGTTTGCCGCAAGCTGGCTGCCATCGGAGCGCGCCAAGGCGGGCGGCGCGCCGGTCGTGGCCGACATCAGCACGCTCGAGCCGGGCCAGATCATGACGGTGGAATGGCGCTCGAAGCCGGTCTGGATCGTACGTCGCACCAAGGCAATGCTCGACGGCCTGGCCAAGGTCGACAACCAGGTGTCCGATCCCCATTCCGACGTGCCGCAGCAGCCGGAGTACGCGAAAAACGAATACCGCTCGATCAAGCCGGACATACTGGTACTGGTGGGTATCTGCACCCATCTGGGCTGCTCGCCGGAGGCCGAGCCGATGGGGAACAAGGCGCAAATGGGCGCAAACTGGGAGGGGGGCTGGCTCTGCCCCTGTCATGGATCCAGATTCGATCTTGCCGGGCGTGTCTACAAAGGTTCGCCGGCGCCGATCAACCTCGAAGTGCCGAAATACACGTATCTGTCGGATACGCGCATTCTCATCGGCGACGACACGAAAGGGGCATGACGCATGGCTGCCGCAGAAAAACCCCCGGTTACCGGTACCGGATCCGTCGTGCTCGACGGCGCGCTCACCTGGGTTGACCAGCGCTTTCCGCTGATATCGACCTGGAAGGCGCACCTCGCAGAGTACTATGCGCCGAAGAACTTCAACTTCTGGTACTACTTCGGATCCCTCGCCATGCTGGTGCTCGTGATCCAGATCGTGACCGGCATATTCCTCACCATGAACTACAAGCCGGATGCGAACCTCGCGTTCGGGTCGGTGGAATACATCATGCGCGAGGTGCCGGGCGGATGGATCATCCGCTACATGCATTCGACCGGCGCGTCGGCTTTCTTCATCTGCGTTTATCTGCACATGTTCCGCTCGGTCCTGTACGGTTCCCACCGCAAACCGCGCGAGCTGCTGTGGATCTTCGGCATGCTCATCTATCTGTGCCTCATGGCGGAGGCCTTTTTCGGCTATCTGCTGCCCTGGGGGCAGATGTCCTACTGGGGCGCGCAGGTGATCATCAATCTGTTTTCCGCGATCCCCTTCGTCGGGCCGGATATCTCGCTCTGGATCCGCGGCGACTACGTCATTTCGGACGCGACGCTCAACCGTTTCTTCGCGCTGCACGTGATCGCGATCCCGCTGGTTTTGCTGGGACTGGTGGTGGCGCACCTGCTGGCCCTGCACGAGGTGGGCTCGAACAATCCGGACGGCATCGAGATCAGCAAGCACAAGGACGCCAAGGGCATTCCGCTGGACGGCATTCCCTTTCATCCCTACTACACGGTGAAGGACATACTCGGCGTGGTCGTGTTCCTGATCGTGTTTGCGACCATCGTGTTCTTCGCGCCGGAGATGGGCGGCTACTTCCTCGAACACAATAATTTCTTCCCGGCGAATCCGCTGCAGACCCCGCCCGAAATCGCGCCGGTATGGTATTTCACGCCCTATTATTCGATCCTGCGTTCGGTGCCGCCGTTGTTCGATTCGCAGTTCCCGGGTGTGGTGACGATGGGAACTTCAGTGATGATCCTGTTCGCCCTGCCCTGGCTCGACCGCAGCCCGGTGAAATCGATCCGCTACCGCGGTCCGTACTTCAAGCGGGCGCTGACCGCCTTCGTCTGCGTGTTTCTCCTGCTCGGTTACCTCGGCACCGAGCCGATTACGGTGTGGGGCCAGGCCGGTGCATGGCTGGGCGGCGTCCCTCGGGCGACGTTGGTGACGCGCATCTGCACGGTGATCTACTTCCTGTTCTTCATCCTGATGCCTTGGTACTCCAGGGTGGACAAGAACAAACCCGAACCGGAAAGGGTGACCCACTAATGAAGAAGCTCATTGCAGCCCTGTTGTTGCCGGCGGCGGTTTTTGTCGCATCGCCCTCGAGGGCATCGGAGGGAGGCGTGCGGCTGGACCACGCCCCGATCGATCAGACCGACGTAATCAGCCTGCAGCGCGGCGCGCGCACCTTCGTCAACTACTGTCTCAACTGCCACAGCGCCTCGCTCATGCGCTGGAACCGGCTGTCGGATATTGGCCTGAACGATTCGCAGATCCAGGACGACCTGATTTTCACCGGCGCCAAGGTGGGCGATCTGATGAAAGTCTCCTTCGCCCCGAAGGACGCGAAGAAATGGTTCGGCGTCGCCCCTCCCGACCTGTCGGTGATCGCGCGCGCGCGCGGCGCCGACTGGCTCTACAGCTACCTGCGCGGGTTCTACCGGGATCCGGCCCGGCCCACAGGCTGGAACAACACCGTGTTCCAGAACGTCGGCATGCCGAATCCGCTGTGGCAACTGCAGGGCCAACGCGTGCGCGTCGTGCAAGCGGCCAAGGGGGAAGAGGGCAAAGAAGGACACGGCGAGACGGTCAAATACGAAATGGCGGTACCCGGCAGCCTCACTCCGTTGCAGTTCGACCAGACCGTAGCCGATCTGGTCAATTTCCTCGTTTACATGGGCGAGCCGGCTGCGCTCACCCGCAAGCACATCGGCATTTTCGTGCTGCTGTACCTGCTCGCCATGTGGCCGCTCGTCTGGCTGCTGAAGAGGGAATACTGGAAGGACGTGCATTGATCTGGATACCAGTGGCTGCAAACCAGCAACTGGATCCGGCGGCGGGCTGGACCCGCCTTATTCTTCGAAGGCTTTGGCGACCATGATGAACCTTTATTCCGGCACGACCTGCCCCTTTTCCCAGCGCTGCCGCATCGTGCTGTACGAGAAGGGCATGGATTTCCAGATCATCGATGTCGACTTGTTCAACAAGCCGGAAGACATCGCGGTGATGAACCCGTACAACCGCCTGCCGGTGCTGGTCGAGCGCGACCTGGTCCTGTACGAGTCGAACATCATCAACGAATATATCGACGAGCGCTTTCCCCATCCGCAGCTGATGCCGCCAGATCCGGTGATGCGCGCGCGCGCGCGGCTGCTGCTTTACAACTTCGAGGTGGAGCTGTTCAGCCGCATCGATCTGCTCGAGGACGGCACCGCCAAGCAGCAGGAAAAAGCGCGCGCGCACGTGGCCGACCGGCTGACCGAACTTGCGCCGATATTCGTCAAACAGAAATACATGCTGGGCGACGAGTTCTCCATGCTCGACGTGGCGATTGCGCCGCTGCTGTGGCGCCTGAATCACTACGGCATCTCGCTCGGAAAGCCGGCCGCGCCGCTGATGAAATACGCCGAGCGCCTGTTCTCGCGCCCGGCGTTCATCGAGGCGCTGACGCCGTCGGAGAAGGTGATGCGCAAGTGACCGCATAGCGGTCCTCCCGAGGAGCGCGAGCGACGAGGGATCTGCTTCTGCTTCAACAACAGACGCCCCCGCGAAATTTCGCCGCCGTTCGGGCAAGCAAAAGGATACGTTCGCGTAAATGTCCGAGCCCTCCACCAAGCCCTACCTGATGCGCGCCATTTACGACTGGTGCGTGGACAGCGGTTACACGCCCTATATTACGGTGACCGTCGACGCGCTCACGCGCGTGCCGATGGAGTATGTCAAGGACGGACAGATCGTGCTCAACATCGGCCCGATCGCGGTCGAGCGTTTCAGGATGGGGAACGAACTGGTGGAGTTCAGCGCCCGCTTCAACGGAACCGGGCGCGAAATCTCGATTCCGGTCGGCGCGGTCTCCGCGATCTATGCGCGCGAGAACGGCCAGGGTCTGTCGTTCGAGCCGACGGTACCGGATGCCGCCGCGACGCCGGCCGCGGCCGATGGCGGCGACGAAACGCCGCCGGAGCCGCCGCGCCCCTCGGGCAAGCCTTCGTTGCGACGGGTGAAATAAGGCACGGAGCCGCACCCGCGTTGCGGGACGCGGCCCGACCGAAGGCGAGCTTAGGTCCGCGTATAATATGTTGCGCAGCACGGTCGCGACGGTCTTCCAGCGACTGTCAGTCATAGACGCCGCTTTAGCTCAGTGGTAGAGCAATCGCCTTGTAAGCGATAGGTCGTCTGTTCAATCCAGACAAGCGGCACCAATACAAACTTGCATGGGAGCTGCGATGATAACCGTTGCGGCCGTGCAGCGGTGTAACGCGCAGCGGGGAGTGCAGATCAGACTGCGGCGAGCTCCCGCCAGGCAAGAGTGGGCGGAAACTGCGCTCGGGGCTTGCGCGCGCGCGCCTCGTTGTTTGCCCGGCTTCGCGCCGGGGCCGGTCCCGGATGCGGCGGCGCGACACCGGCGGGGATGCTTGCAGGCAGGTCGATCACGCCGTGCAATGCATCGGCGTCTACGATATCGATGCTTCTTTGATGCACTTGAATGACGCCCGAGGAATTCAGCGCCGATAGCGCCCGGCTCACGGTTTCGAGCTTCAGGCCGAGGTAGCTGCCGATCTCCTGCCGCGTCATGCGCAGATTGAAGGAGCAGCGCGAATATCCCAGCGCGCCCAGACGCGCCGACAAGCTGAGCAGGAATGACGCGACCCGGCCTTCGGCGCCGAGCGTGCCCAGGGTCCAGGCCATGTTCTGCACGCGCACCAGTTCGCGGCTCAATACGCGATAGAGCAAGGCTTCCAGGCTGGGGCATTCGCACACCAGCCGCGCCAGGCTTGCGAGCGGAACGATCACCACTTCGCTGGTGTCCAGGGAGACGGCGGTGGAACTGTAGCGCCCGCTGTCGATGCCGTCGGCACCCATCAGGTCTCCGCACATCGGGAATCCCAGTACCTGTTCGCTGCCGGAAAAGTCGGTGTAGACGGTCTTGAAGCAGCCTGAGCGCACCACGTAGAGGGAATGGAATTTGTCGCCGGCGTGCACCAAGGCCTCGCCTTCGCGTACCCGGCGCAGGGCGAACGTGGTTCGCGCGAGCCAGGCATCGTCGGGGTAGTCGATATGCAGCAAACGGGTAAGGTCGCGCACGGAGACGTTGGCGCTTTCGTGCCCCTGTGCGCTCGTGGCACCCCGCTCCATCCTGCCAAAATCGAGTGCGTCATAGTACGACATTGCGTCGGTCATGTTCTGCTCCATGGTTTTGATTCGCGGGTTCGCATCTGTCTAATGCCGAGGGGCGGCGCCGTCTGAGCGCGCAGTCCACCTCTGGACGATTTCCCGGATGCGCGGGAAGTCCGAGGATTTGTCGAGGAAATATTCGGCGCCGGCGTCCATGCAGGCGCGGCGGTGCTGATCGGTCGCGTAGTTGGTGAGCACCGCCACGTGCATCGTGGGCTCATAGGGGTACACGGCCCTGAGCACTTCGAGCCCGCTCCCGTCTTCCAATTGCAGGTCGAGGATGAGTGCGGACGGATGGGTCGAGCGTATGCCCTCGATGGCTTCCCCGACCTTGCCCGCCTCGCCCACCAGCTCGGCTCCGGCTATTTCCCTGATGGTCGCCGCGAGGCGCGCGCGGATCGCCGGCGAATCCTCGACCAAATAGATCATCAACACTTGCTCCTGCGGGGCCCAATCCATGTGCGCGGCCAGTTATGCTCAAAGTGCCCGACAAAATGAAGCGACAGCTCGCGCTCCCGAAAACCCGGCGCCGGACGGAAAATCCGTCGGGCGTTCTTACTGCGCAAATTATGGAATACGGCGCCCGGCGCCCGCCATAGGCGCGGGCTGAAACTGGCGGTCGGCTATTTCGGAGACGCTGTAGGGCGATGCCTACAGACGCAAGGGAGATCAGTTTCGCGGGGTGTCGCCGAGTTTGTGCGCCATGGCATAGCGCACGAGATCGGCAACGCTGTCCATGCCCATCTTCTCGAGGATGCGCGCTTTGTGGGTGCTCACGGTCTTGCCGCTCAGATGCAGGCGCGCGGCGATGTCGGAGACCGATGCGCCCGCCACCAGCAGGCCGAACACCTCGTACTCGCGGTCGGACAGGGCTTGGTGCGGCAGGCCCTCCGCCTGCGGCCTGAGCGTGAACGCGAGCTGCTCCGCCACGCCGGGGCTGATGTACAGGCCGCCGCCTGCGACCTTGCGGATCGCCGCGACCAGCAGCGCCGAGGCGCTTTCCTTGGTCACGTAGCCGGAGGCGCCGGCACGGATTGCGCGCACTGCATATTGCTCCTCCTGGTGCATCGACAGCACCAGCACCGCGAGCTCCGGCCGCGCAGTCTTGGTCCATTTGATCAGCTCGATGCCGTTCTTGCCCGGCATCGACATGTCGAGCAGCAACAGGTCGAAGCCGCCCGCGCGCACGCGCGCCATGACTTCGTCGCCGTTCACCGCTTCCCCGGCCACTTCGATTCCCGGCGCGCTTTGCAGAATCCGGCGCAGGCCGTCGCGCACGATGGCGTGGTCGTCGGCGATAAGGATGCGCGTCACGCTGCCGCCTCCGCATCGCCCGCGCCGAGCGGGATGCGCGCACACACTTCGCTGCCTTTTCCCGGCTCGCTCTTGATCGCGACTTCGCCGCCGAGCAGCGTGACGCGTTCGCGGATGCCCAGCAGCCCGAACGCGCCGCGCTTGCCCTGATCGGCCGCCCCGATGCCGCGGCCGTTGTCGCGCACCAGCAACTGCACCCAATCTCCGTCGCGCTCCAGGCGGATTTCGGCGGTGCTGGCCTGGGCATGCTTCGCCACGTTGGTGAGCGATTCCTGGGTGACGCGGTAAAGGGCCGAGGCGATCGGTTCCGGCACCTGCGCCACGGCATCGTCGATGACCAGGTCGCTGGCGATGCCGGTGTGCTTGGAAAAATTCTGCGTCAGCCAGTCGAGCGCGGCGGCCAGACCCAGGTCGTCCAGCATCAGCGGGCGCAAATTCGCGGCGATGCGGCGCGTGGCCGCGATGGTGCCGTCGAGCAGCGCGTGCATCGCCTGGGTGCGTTCTCCCAATTCCGGCTGCTCCGGCGGCAAGGCCGAGCGCAGCGACTCCAGGTCCATCTTGAGCGCGGTGAGCGATTGGCCGAGTTCATCGTGCAGCTCGCGCGCAGTGCTGCGGCGCTCGGCCTCGAGTGCTTCGTTGGCCGCCTTGGACAGGCTGCGCAGCTCCTGTCGCGAGTGCCTGAGCTCCTGCTCGGCGTGCTTGCGTTCCGTGATGTCCTGAACAAAAACCACGAAGCGGCCGCCATCGATGGACCGGTACTGGACGCCGACTTCAACGTCGAACACGCTGCCGTCTTTGCGGCGGTGGCTGGACTCGAACCGATCATGACCCTTTTCCATGATCTCTTGCATGTGTGCGGCGGTGTCCCCACCCGCTTCGTTCGCCTCCAGGTCGGCGATGGTCATCGCCAGCAGTTCCTGCGCGCTATAGCCGCTCATGCGGCAATAGGTTTCGTTGACTTCCCGCAGGCGTCCTTGCGTGTCCACTACCCAGAAGCCGTCCATGGCCGTTCGGAGAATGGTCCGATGCTGTTCCTCGCTCTCGCGCAGCGCCGCCTCCACCCGCTTGCGTTCGGTCACGTCGCGCAAAATCACGACAGAGTGATCCACATCGTCCAGCAGCACCGGCGAAACCGACGCGTCGATCGGAAACTCCCCGTCTGCGGCGCGAATCCCGGTGAGCGCCAAGTGCGCGCCCGAGGCGTCGCTTGCGCCCGCATAGGAAGGCTGTCGCTTGAGCCACTCACCGGGAATGATGCGCCCGATCTCGGCGCCGATCATCTCCGCGCGCGGACGCCGGAAAATCTGCTCCGCCGCGGCATTGAACAGCACGATGCGCTGTCGCGCGTCCGCGATGATAATGCCGTCCATGGCCGACTGGATGACCGCCTGCAGCCGCTCCTGCGACGCGACCAGGACCGACTTGAGTTCCTCGTCCACGCGCAACTGGCGCACCAGCGACCAGGTGATCAGGCCGAGAAAGACGGAAGTGACCGCGGCGATGGCTACGAACAGCGCTGCGTTGCGGTACCAGTGGCGCAGAATGAAGCTCAAGGAGGAAGTCACGGTCACGACCAGCGGGTAGCCCTCGACCGCGCGAACCGCGCTGATGCGCTCGCCGGGGGCGGCCGTACCTACATGGCGAATCAACCCGCGCTCGGCTTCGGTGCCCTGCGTAAGCAGCGCGGAGTCGCGGTAGTCGCGCGTCGCAGCCGCGAGCGCCGCCGGATAGCCGGTGAGCAGCACCCCGTCGCGGCGCAGCAGCCGTACCGCACCCTGCGGACCGAGGTCCGGCAAGCCGAAGGGTCCGAGGAAATAGGCGGGATCGACCATTGCGGTAACCACGCCGAGAAAGGCGCCGTCCGCGGCGTACAGCCCGCGGCTCACCATGATGCTGCGTACGCCCTCCACCCTGCCGATCAGCAGCGGCGGTGGCTGCTCCGGCGCCTGCTGGCTTTCGCGGTACGTACGGAAGAATTGGCTGGGGTCGTAGTCGATCCGCCGCGGGGGAATCTGCTCCGTATCGACCAGCAGTTTGCCGCCCGCGTCGGATGCGAGGAGCGCGCTCACGTAGGGCGTATGCGCGATGATTTGGCGCAATTGCTGCCGCAGCGCCCCCGGTGGGGCGAGGCTATCGCGTTCCGCCCCGGTTTGGGCGCTCTCCGCGGCAGAGTGAAGAATGGCGTTGACGGTGTGGGTCGATCTCAGCGTCTGCTCGGCCAGAATGCGGGCCACACTGAGCAGATTCTCATCGCCGAGCTGGATCACCTCGTCGTGGATGCGCCACACGCTCAGCGTCGTACTGGCGAGTATCGATACCACCGCCAGGGCGCCCAGGGCGAGCACCAACTGGCGCTGCCGCCGCGCGCGCTTGCGCGTCGACGGCGCAGCGCCTGTCTCTCCGTCCGTTTGGGTCGAATGTTGCTGCAAACTGCATCCCCTGGTTGCGCCGCCAGTATAAGAGAGATCCTCGTGCGACACCCCGGATTATAGGGAAACCATCGGAACCGCGCGGCGCGGCGCGAACGATCGACGTTGTATGACCAAAATCAAGTAGGCGCGCACGCCGCGACCCATACTGGCCGCATCGCCCGTGCCCGCGAAATGGCTAGGCGGTGATCGCGATTCGCGGCGCGCGCCGCGGCAATTCGGCGCCGGGGCAATTGCCCTGGACCGATCGAACCTGTGAATGCGGGGGAACCATGAACGTTGGAGAAATTTGCAGCCGGATCGTGGTGTTCGCCGAAAGCGGCACGCCGGCGCAGGAGGCGGCCAAGCTGATGCGGGACCATCATATCGGCGCACTGGTGGTAAGCGAGGGCGCCGCCGGGGCCCGCCGTCCGATCGGAATAGTGACCGACCGCGACCTGGTGGTCGAAGTGGTGGCGGCGGACGTGGATTACCGCACGCTCAGCGTCGGCGACATCATGTCCGAGCGGCCGGCGACCATCAGGGAAACTGCAGGCTTGTTCGAGGCCATCGGGCAAATGCGCAGCAGCGGCGTGCGCCGCCTGGTGGTGGTCGACGCCAACGAGCATCTGCTCGGGATTGTGGCCATGGACGACCTGCTTCCGGTCTTGGCCGAGGAGCTGTCTGCGCTCGCGCTGGCGATTCGCGCGGAGCAGCGGCGCGAAGCGCAGAGGCGGCGTTAACGCTCTAAGACCGTTTGTCCCGTTTCTCGAGCGCGATGCCGACCAGTTCCAGCGCGGCGCCGGCGAGCACCAACACGATCCCGCTGGCCAGGTCGTATGGCAGCCAGATCAGCAATGCTCCCAGCAACACCAGCAGCGCGCCAAGGCTGCGACGCAGCGATTTGTTCCTGATCATCAGCCGGATCCTCCTTGCTCGGCGAAGGCGCGTGTGCACCTCCGCTACGTTCATCAGGAGACCGCAAATCGCGCTGGCGCGGTGTGACGCAGATCAAACAAGTCGCTGCCCGCCGCATCGCGCGGTTCGCACCGCGGCAGCAGCACGAATAGGCGAGTCACGCCTTTTGCGACCAATGTCTTTTGTGACCAATGTCAACAGGACCGTTGCAATTGACATTACGATGAAATCCAACCTGCAACAGGAGGATGCGATGGGCGCTAAGCCGAAGTCCGTAACAGTCCGCGGTGCGGCGTGCAAACATGCCGCTGACGCAACGGGCAGGCGAGGGCGCAGAGCGGCGACGGCTCCTGAGGCTTGGGAGCAGACCGCACAGGTTCCCGACGATCGTGATGGCGAACTCGATTGCCAGCGCATCGTGCAGGATGAGGGCAGCAGAAGCCTGCCGCGGCATTACGACAATTACAACTGAGCCGTTGCGGGCGACGGCCACCGGGAGCGATGGACAATCCCGTAGAGATCGCGTTGCGCGGCATCCCCCCTTCGCGGGCGCTCGAACGCTATATCGGCGAAGAGGCGCGGCGGTTGCACGACATTTGCGACCGCATCCGCAGTTGCCAGTTGGTCGCCGAAGCGCAGCAAGCGGAGAAAACCGAAGGCGCCCGGCTCGCGGTGCGGCTGATCATCACGCTGCCGGGGACGGAGGTCGTGGTCAATCGCGAGCACCGCAGCGACGTCTACGCGGCGGTACACGAGGCCTTCGCCGCGGCGGGGCGACAGCTCAAGGAGCATATGCGCCGCCGCGACATCGAGGCTCGCTCCCGCAACGGGACGCCGAATTCGCGCCGGTAGCCGCGACGCCGACAGCAGGAGCGCATTGCGGAAAGAGGGAATAGGTCCCGTCATCCTTTCCCGATTCGGAGGCCGTTTCGGCAGTACGGAAACGCCCTTGAGGAGCCAGGCAAATGACAGCCAAACAAATCCTGTTTCACGAAGACGCGCACGCGAGGATCGTGCGCGGCGTGACCGTGTTGGCGAACGCGGTGAAAGTCACGCTCGGACCCAACGCGCGCACGGTGGTGCTGGAGCGCGCGTACGGCGCCCCCATCGTCATCAACTCGGGTGTCGTCGTGGCCAGGGAGATCGAGCTCAAGGACCGCTTCGAGAACATGGGCGTGCAAATGGTGCGCGAGGTCGCCACCAAGACCTCCGAAGTGGCGGGCGACGGCACCACCACCGCGATGGTGCTCGCGCAGGCGATCGTGCTGGAGGGGATGAAGTACGTCGCTGCGGGCATGAATCCGATGGACCTCAAACGCGGCATCGACCGCGCCACCGAAGCGGTGGTGGCGGAGCTCAAGCGCCTCGCGCAGCCCTGCAGCGGACGCAAGGAAATCACGCAGGTCGCGACCATCTCCGCCAATTCCGACAGCAGCGTCGGCGAGATCATCGCCAATGCGATGGAAAAAGTCGGCAAGGACGGCGTGATCACGGTCGAGGACGGGCGCGGCCTGGCGAGCGAGTTGGAACTCGTGGAGGGCATGCAGTTCGACCGCGGTTTTCTGTCGCCGTATTTCATCAATGTCGCCGAGAAGCAGCGCTGCGTGCTCGAGGACGCGTACCTATTGCTGTGCGACAAGAAGATTTCCGCCATCCAGGATCTGCTGCCGCTGCTGGAGAAAGTCGCCAAGGCGGCGAAGCCGCTGCTGATCGTCGCCGAAGACGTGGAGGGCGAGTCGCTGGCGCTGCTGGTGGTCAACAGCCTGCGCGGCGTGCTCAAGGCCTGCGCGGTCAAGGCGCCGGGATTCGGCGACCGGCGCAAGGCGATGCTCGAAGACATCGCGGCGCTCACAGGCGCGCGCGTGGTGGCCGAGGAGCTCGGGCTCACGCTCGAGCACGCGGCCCTCGAACATCTCGGCCGGGCGCGTCGCATCGAGGTGGACAAGGACAACACCACCCTCATCGGCGGCATGGGCGAGCGCGGCGCAATCGACGCGCGCATCGCCGCGATCCGGCGCGAGATCAAGGAGTCGAAGAGCGACTACGACCGCGAAAAACTGCAGGAGCGCGCGGCCAAGCTCGCCGGCGGCGTCGCCCTGGTCAAGGTCGGCGCGGCGACCGAGACAGAGATGAAGGAGCGCAAGTCGCGCGTCGAGGACGCGCTGCATGCGACCCATGCCGCGGTCGAAGAGGGCGTGCTTCCGGGCGGCGGCGTTGCGCTGCTGCGCGCTCGGGCGGCGATCAGCGCGCTTTCAGCCGACAATCCGGACCAGGACGCCGGCGTCAAGATCGTGCTGCGCGCGCTGGAAGAGCCGCTGCGCCAGATCGTCGCGAACGCCGGCGCGGAGCCGTCGGTGATTCTCAACCGAGTGCTCGAAGGCACGGGCAACTTCGGCTATAACGCGGCCAGCGGCGAGTTCGGCGACATGGTCGGAATGGGCGTGCTCGATCCGTGCAAGGTGACGCGCTCGGCATTGCAAAATGCCGCTTCGATCGCGGGCTTGATCCTGACCACCGACTGCATGGTCGCGGAGTTGCGCGGGGAGTCACCCCAGGGGCAAGCGCCCGGCCCCGACATGGAGATGTGAACGCGCCCGCGCTGGGGAGCAGACATGCAAGCGGTTGCCGTGCACAACGCCGACATCGCGCGGATGTTCGGCGAAATCGCCGATCTGCTCGAGATCGAGCAGGCGAACCCGTTTCGCATTCGCGCCTATCGCAATGCGGCGCGCGTGGTCGAAGGCTTGCAGCTCGATCTGGCGGCGCAGATCGCCGCGGGCGGCGAGTTGCCCAAGCTGCCTGGCATCGGCACCGACCTCGCCGCCAAAATCCGCGAGATCGCCGCCAGCGGGACTTGCGCGCTGTACGAAAAGCTCAAGCGCCGGCTGCCCGCCGGCATTACCGACCTGCTGCACGTTCCCGGCCTCGGGCCGAAGCGGGTGCAGCGGCTGTACCAGGAACTGGACGTGCAGACACCGGAGCAACTGTACCGCGCGGCGCGCGACGGCCGGCTGCGCACGCTCGCCGGGTTCGGCGAAAAGTCCGAACTCGGTATCCTGCAGGCAGTGGAGGCGCATATCAGGCGCCCGGGGCGCTACAAGCTCGCCATCGCGGCACAGTACGCCCAAGCCTGCGCAGACTACCTGGGGCGTATCCCCGGCGTGGGCCGGGTCGCGCTCGCGGGCAGTTTCCGCCGCATGCGCGAGACCGTCGGCGACCTCGATATCCTCGCCACTGCCGCTGCGTCGGCGCCGGTGATGGAAGGCTTTTGCGCCTATCCCGAAGTCAGGCGGGTGCTGTCGCGCGGCGAGACGCGTGCGAGCGTGGTGCTGCATTCGGGCATGCAGGTGGACCTGCGCGTGGTCGCCGAGGAGAGCTACGGCGCGGCGCTGCATTATTTCACCGGGTCGAAGGCCCACAACATCGCGCTGCGCAAGCTGGGGCAGGCGCGCGGACTGAAAGTCAACGAATACGGCGTATTCCGGGGCGCCAGGCGCATCGCCGGCGATACCGAGGAATCGGTGTACGCCGCGCTCGGCCTGCCCTACATCCCGCCCGAACTGCGCGAGGACCGCGGCGAGATCGAGGCGGCGCGAGCGGGCACGCTGCCGCGCCTGGTGGAACTCGGCGATTTGCGCGGGGACCTGCACGCGCACACCAGGGCGAGCGACGGCCACGCGAGCATCAGGGACATGGCGCTGGCCGCGCGCGAGCGCGGTCTCGCCTACCTGGCGATCACCGAGCATTCGCGCAGGCTGCGCCTTGCGCACGGACTCGACCCGCAGGGCCTGGAGCGCCAGATGGACGAAATCGACCGGCTGAACGCCGGGCTCGACGGCATTCGCGTGCTCAAGGGCATAGAGGTGGATATCCTCGCCGACGGCACGCTCGACCTGCCGGACGGTGTGCTCGGGCGGCTGGATGTGGTGGTGGGCGCGGTGCACAGCGATTTCCACCTCTCGCGCGAGCGCCAGACCGAGCGCATCGTGAAGGCATTCGACCGCCCGCACTTCCATATCCTCGCCCACCCGAGCGGCCGCCTGATCGAGCAGCGCGAGCCCTATGACGTCGACATGCTGCGCGTCATCCGCAAAGCGAAGGCGCGCGGGCGTTTTCTCGAACTCAACGCCCATCCCGAGCGGCTCGACCTGCTCGATACCCACTGCCGCATGGCGAAGGAAGAAGGCGTCCTGGTCTGCATCAATTCGGATGCGCACAGCGAGGCCGATTTCGAGCATCTGCGCTACGGCATCGGGCAGGCGCGGCGCGGCTGGCTGGAAAAAGCCGACGTGCTCAACACGCGGCCGCTGGCGGAACTGCAGCGCCTGCTGCGGCGGTCGGCGAAGACCGCGTAGCGAACGCCGCATCGTTTGGCCGCCTTCCGGATCAGCGGGGATGCCTCCCCCTTACCCTTGGGGTCCAATGCCCGCGTGTGGTGAAGGGTCATTGCGTAGCCCGTAAAAAATGGCGTTTCCAGGGCAAAAAGCCGCTTTTCACCCTGCTCCGCCAAGAGTAGAATCACGGCCTCCTGAGCGATCCCGGGCCCGTTCCAATCCTGGCGGGCTTGGTACGTGCCGGGAAGGAGCAGACTGATTGAAGCCGACTGATATTGGCGCGCCAGATTACTTCCACAAAGTCGTAGATTGCCAGTGGGCCTGCCCAGCCCATACCCCGGTCCCCGAATACATCCGTTTGATCGCCGCAGGCCGTTACGACGATGCCTACATGGTCAACTGGAAGTCGAACGTGTTCCCCGGCATTCTCGGACGCACCTGCGACCGCCCGTGCGAGCCGGCCTGCCGCCGCAGCCGCGTCGAGGAGGCGCCGGCCGAGGGCGTTAAGGGGACGACCAACGAGCCGGTCGCGATTTGCCGCCTGAAGCGGGTCGCCGCCGACAACAAAGACGACATTC